>WBZP01000036.1_pt2 | contig 29071 bp, 25 predicted proteins | sample 5204301 | NCBI WGS metagenome assembly WBZP01 (sample SAMN12412401, study PRJNA552823) | activated sludge metagenome | isolation source: activated sludge from nitrification reactor of wastewater treatment plant... | place: USA: Pennsylvania | collected 2017 | reverse complement strand
ACTTTTCATTTGTCGTTCCTTTAGGTAAAAGTATCAGCCTCCACAAAAATTGTCAAAGAACCAGATTTTTTTTGCGTTTGCCCGTACCGCCGATCCCCCGATCGGCGACGACGCGACGTGCCGGGGATACGAATATTCTTTTTTTAGACAGGATTGACAGGATTGACAGGATTTTTTTTGCTTGCGGGTGTGTTGGGATACGAATTTTTTCTTTTTCAGACAGGATTGACAGGATTGACAGGATTTTTTTGCTTGCGGGTGTGTTTTGGGACACGAATTTTTCTTTTTCAGACAGGATTGACAGGATTGACAGGATTTTTTTGCTTGCGGGTGTGTTTTGGGACACGAATTTTTCTTTTTCGGACAGGATGAACAGGGTTGACAGGATTTTTAACTATTTGTTTATCAATAAATTCATCCTGTAAATCTTGTAAATCCTGTCTAAAGATAATATCAGCGGCATACAGGGCGGGGCCGCGCAGGAGCGGGAGCAGATAAAGGCCGGAAAATTTAACAATTAACAATTAATCAGGGTTCCCAATCGTCGCCCAGTGCCGCAGAAGGATCCCACAAAAGGGATTTAAAATCGCGTACCTGATCGTTTTCGACCACCACACCCTCCTGCTCCAACAGTTGCTGCATCCGGCTGGGCGGCGAAAAATGGTGCCTGCCGCTCAGCTCCCCTTTCCGATTTACCACCCGGTGGGCCGGTACATCGTGTACGCCTGTCATCAGGAGGTTTAAGGCCCAGCCCACCATCCGCGAAGCACCCAGCCCTAAGAAGCCTGCAATGGCTCCGTAGGTAGTGACCCGGCCGGGTGGCACAAGCCTGACAACGGCATAAACCAATTCGTAATAGGTGGGAGGCGCGGTCTTTTCCATACAGCAAAGGTAGAAAAAAGGAGCATTTTGGACAACTATCCACCTGCGAAAGTTTTGCGGGCAGGGCAAATGTGCTACTCGAATGCGGAATCCCGCGTAAAACATATCAAACCAACGTTTGCTTATCGTACCTTTGCGCCATGAGACAGCACATAGAAGCCCTGATTTTTGCCTCGCCGCAACCCATCAGCCTGAACGAGCTGCAAAGCGCCCTGAGTGAGAGTCTGCAAGTGCCGGTAGCACCGGAAGAGGTGCTGGGCCACATCGGGGTCATTCAGGAGCAATACCGACAGGACCTGTACGCCTTTGAGCTGATTGAAATTGCAGGCGGCTACCAGTTTCTGACCAAGGGGGCTTATCATCATACGGTAGCCATTCATCTGAAACAAAACACCAAAAAACGACTTTCTCAAGCCGCTTTGGAAACCTTGGCCTTAGTGGCCTACAAGCAGCCGGTTATTAAATCAGAGTTGGAAGAGATACGCGGCGTTAATTGTGATTATGCCATTCAGAAGTTACTGGAAAAAGACCTGATTGCCATCACAGGCCGCTCCGACGGCCCCGGCAGACCGCTGTTGTATGGCACGACCGACCGTTTTATGGATTATTTTGGGATCAGGGCATTGACTGACCTGCCCAAAATCAAAGATTTTAAGGAACTGGAAAACACGGTAGGAAAAGCACAGGAATAACTCAACTTTCCTTAAAGCACGTTGGCCAGCTGCTCTTTGATTTTTTCTAATTCATCCTTCATGCGCACCACAATGCGCTGAATATCTGCGTCGTAGGCTTTGGCACCGAGGGTGTTGATTTCGCGCCCGATTTCCTGCGACATGAAGTTGAGGGTGCGCCCGGCCGACTGTTGTTGGTTGCTGATTTGCTCCTCAAAATATTTGCAGTGCTGCTCTAAGCGCAGTTTTTCCTCCGACATATCTATTTTCTCTAAATAATAGAGGATTTCCTGTTCATACCGATTGGTATCTATATTTTCTGCTCCAAAATTTTCTTCCAGATTGATCCGCAGGCGCTCGCGCATGCGGATCACGCGGGCATCCTCGTAAACGGCCACCTCCTTGAGCAGCACGAGGATTTGTTCTGCACGGTCGCGCAGGTCTTTTTCCAGCACCTTGCCCTCGTTGCGTCGGAAAATACGCATTTGATCGAGTGCGTCTTTGACGGTGTTACAAATGGCCTCCCATTCCCCTTCATCCACCTCGGCGGTCGGGGTAGAGACCACGTTGGGAATGCGCAGCACCGACTGCATCACATCGCCCATCGGAATATCCAATTCCCTGGACAGGCGGGCCAGTTCCCGGAAGTAGCCTTTAAAAAGTGCTTCGTTGAGGGTGACGGTAGCGGCCCCGTCGGCGTTTTGCACCTCCACCACAATGTCTATTTTACCGCGTTCTGCGTGATCGGTGATGATTTTGCGCAGTTCCAGCTCTTTTTCCCGATAGTCACCGGGCAGGCGCAGTTTGAGGTCTGTTGTTCTGGAATTGAGCGCACGGGCTTCCACCATGATATTTTTATCGCCATGGTGGCCATAGGCCCTGCCATAACCGGTCATAGATAGCAGCATAGGGAAAACTATAGAAAAGTTAGAGGAGTGAATGCAAACCCTCCCATCCCGGCACAAGACCGGAACGGGAGGTTGAGGTTAGCTGTGGTTATAGTCAGGGCTATAATGTCAGTAGATAAATACTTGCGTAATGCGCTTCCGAAGCTTATTGCTCGAAGAAGGTATCGTACTGATTGCCGCCGCGTTCCACTTTGGGTACGTGTACCGGAGGCGCATTGAGGTCGAGTACTTCTTTCGGATTTTTAGCTTTTTCGATGATTTTGTTCTTCTCACCGCCAAGCAGGAACGACACGCCTTCCTTTTCCCAGCGTTCAAGCATCTGCATGCCTTCCTCTTCAAAGACCCCGTTTTGCAGGTCAATGGACTCCATGAAGTTTTTGGACATATCCATAAAGCGCTCCATTTCGCCTACTTTTTGTCCCACATCTTCGGCCATGGCTTCGAGGGCCATATCGTACATATATTTCTGATCGTTGTTGCCGCTCAGAATGGCCTGCGCAGAACGGATGGCGCTGTGGCTGGCTTTGATGGCCTTGTACTCCTGCTCCTTAACCGTTACCTGGTCTTGCAGGTCTTCCAGCATGATTTCAGAGTTTTCGTACATCTTGGTAAGTACGCGGTACAGCACTTCCATGCGCTTGTAGAGGTCGTCCAATTTCATATTGGATTCCTGCAGGCGACCTGCTTTGCGGGCTTTGAGCACCATGATGGACTCTTTGCCCATTTCTTTGGCTTTGCCCGCCAGACCGAGGTTGTTTTGAATGTCGCGCTGATTTTGCTTGATCATCTCATTCAGCTTGTACATTTGTCCTTTCAGGCTGCTGATCTGGGTATTCATTTTCACCAGATTGTCCTTCAGGCTGTCTATATAGCTTTTTAAAATGCCAATGGGATCAATCTGTACAAACCAGCCCGTAATGGTACGCATAATGGATTTGTACATATACCAGATCAAATTGCGCATTTTGGGATCCAGTACCATATAGATCACCGCAGCCAAAGCAGCCAGTATGCCCGCCAGATAGAGCGTATTAGAAGCCAGTTGAATAAGAGTGGGCAGGGCTTTGTAGAGCAAATAGCCTCCCCCCAATACCAAAGCGCCCATAAAGAGGCCACCAGTCATGCCCTCCGGACGTTGCCAGAAGCTTTTGGGACGGATAGGTTGCAAGTCAGTCATATTTTAATTTAAAGTTTTGATTATCAGTGTGTTGAAAAAATGAACGAAATTACTTGCCTGCAATGTTGGCAAAAAAGTTTTTTACTAAGTGCCGGAAGCGGGCGTTCACAAAGAACAAAACCACGAAAGCCAGCAGGAACAACCCGAAGAAGCTGACAAAGATTTTGAGGATTTTAAAAAACAGCCACAAGGCTGCCAAACCCAGAAAGAATACCACGATGGGATTCTGTAAAAGCCCTTTTATGTCCATGTTGTTGTTGAATTATTTAACTTTTGAAGTGATGCAATACCTGGATCAATTGGTGCAGAGCTGTACAGGCTCATGTGGTTCCGTTCGCAACTTCCTGTGAATTCAATTATTTCAGATATTGCTGTATTTTCCGAAGATCGTCCTGAACCTGTGCCACTATGGAGGCAAAAGTGACATCAAAATCAGCTTTGGTGTTTTCAATTTTTACAGTACTTTCATTGATTTCGGCGCGCAGCTGATCCTTTTTGCGGCGGTGTTCCTCAATTTGTTCTGTCAGTTGACGGATTTGCTCCGCCTTTTGCTGCATAACCGCCTCCAAATTTTGGGCCTCCGTTTCGCGGCTTCCAATCAGCTTGGATTTTTGCTGGGCATGGGCATCGTTGAATTTGCTCTGCTCATTATTAAGAACACCGAGATAAAACTTACCCGATTCAATCAGTTTTTCCGGAGTCACCCCCATCGTCTGTGCCATCGCATAGGCCGACTGAAAACGCGTTTGCTCGTCCATAGGCATTTTGGCCAGATTGAGCAGGGACTGCCTGAATTCGAAATAGTCAAACCCTGCCTGATTGTTTTTTTCTAAGGCACCCAGCAAAATCTGCACAAACCGATCTGTTACATTTCCCCCCGGTATATACGAAGGAGTCGGTGCGGACGGGATCATGGGCGCTGGTGCAACAGGCGCATTTTGCGACGCAGCCGCTGCCTCATTGGAATCAGATGCAGCAGGTGCAGTGGTTTTTGTGGGTTCATCCTCTACGATGAATACGGACTTAAATTTTTTGAACATATCACTCATGCCAACAGGAAAGCTTTATTTTGGGGGCAAATATAGCGTTCTTGTGGCAACAAAAGTATGTTGAAGTGGAAAACTTTCAAAAAAATCGTCGGCGATTGCGTGGATATTTCGGACAAAAGCGGTTTTTTTCGACGATTAAGTATTTCACACCCAACCTTTTTCGCTGTCCTGACAGTCTTTTGCACAAACAGATCTGTCTTTCGATTTTAAACACAATCACCTGTTACTTATCGCCACCATGCGTACTTATCTCTTTCTCTGTCTTGTGCTTTCCTGCACACTGGGCAGCTGTTTGCGCGACGAATGTTCAACCAAACAAACTTATGTCCGCTTCGATCCCATTTACAAAACCCTTGCCGAAATGCGTGTCGGCATCAAGGCGGGTGCGCCCCGCTCCATGAAAAAACCCGGTAAAATATATGTACTCGGTCATTATCTTTTCATCAATGAGCAGCAGGAGGGGATCCACGTGGTGGACAACTCCAACCCGGAAAGCCCGCGCAATGTGGCATTTTGGTCCATTCCCGGCAACGTGGATATGGCCATACGCGGAAACTATCTCTACGCCGATCAGTATGTGGACCTGCTGACCATTGATATACAGGACTTCCAAAATCCGACTTTGGTGTGTCGTCGGGAGCTGGCTTTCAGCCTCTTCGGGGTGGACCCCGTACGCGGATTCTTAGTGGGATACCAGCCCACAGAAATAACAGAAACCTTAGACTGTTCTGACCCCCGATTAGCAAGCGGTTGGTTCAGGCAGGAGGGCAATGTCTTCCTAAGCATTGACAATATTGCCGATGCCAGTGTCCGGGCGGCTGTAAATGGAGCAGGTCTGTTCACTTCGACGGGCAAGGCCGTGGCTGCTTCAGCAGGTATCGCCGGTTCCTACGCCCGTTTCGCGGTCGTAAACGACATACTCTACACCGTGGATAACAGCATCCTGCGGACCTGGGACATTGGTCAACACTGTCCTTCCCCCCTGAACTCCAGAACGCTGGGCTGGAACATCGAGACCATTTTCCCGTGGAAAGACCGCCTGTTTATTGGCTCGCAGACGGGCGTGTTTATATTCAACAACCGCGACCCCCGGCAGCCTGTTCAGGAAGCGACCTTCTCCCACGCCAATGGCTGCGACCCGGTAGTTTGCGACGACACCCGTGCCTATGTAACCATTCACAGTGCCAATACCTGTCGGGGCGTATTCAATCAATTGGATGTGCTGAACATAGAAAAACTGCCCACCGTCAGTTTGATCAGGTCATACCCGATGAAACAGCCCAAAGGACTTTCCATCGCCGGAAAATACCTGTACCTTTGCGATGACGGACTTAAAATTTTTGATCGCACCAAAGATACAGACCTGAAACAATTGAGCCACGTTAAAAATTTGGATACCTATGATGCCATCGCTTTAGACGAAACGCATCTCCTGGTGGTGGGCAACGACGGCTTTTTGCAATTTGACGTGAGCGACCCCGAAAATCCGCGTCGCATCAGCACCCTTTGGGTAGAAAAGTGACAAAGCATATAGAACAAGAATTGGAGCCACTCAACTGTTGACTGTAAAATAGTGGCTGCGTCTTTTTTCATCCCGTAAAAGCGTTTTTCAATATGACCCTTTTGAAGCATTTTTGTTTTCTTATTTTTCTTTTTGCTGCGTCTGTGCTTCACGCACAGCAGCCTTGCGCGGACTGGTTGTACTTAAAAGGCGGGACTGTCCTGATTGGCAACGTGTCTCATTTTCAACCTGAGGACAGTGTGGTCATGCAGACCTATTCAGGCATGGACATCCGCGTTCCTTATTACATGGTGGAAAAACTGAAGCAAAAATGCCCGCGCAAAATGCGCAGCAGAGCGCTTGAAAAATCGGCCTGCAGCTTCCGCGAACGCGGCTGGTACCATGCGACCCGCGCTGCTGTGCTGACAGGTCTGAACGAATGGGACGTGGCCCTGCAACACAGCAGCGGCTACAAATTCAATCATCTGGTGAGTGTGGGAATGGGTGTGGGCGTAGAAAATCTTTCTTATCTGCAAGTCCCTACCATTCCCACTTACCCGGTCTTTGCGGAATTGCGCGGGTACCTGCTCCGCAAGCGGGTTACGCCCTTCTATGCCGTGGGCATGGGATGGGCCTTCACGGGGGCAGACAAGGACGGCGCAGCGCACTTTCGTTGGTGGGGTATTACACAGGAAAACAATTGGCGGGGCGGATGGTTAGCACAGGCACAGGTGGGATATCGGTATGGCAACCACCTCTTGGTTTACGCAGGCTTCCGGCTTCAAAAAAAGCGCCTGGATTGGGAAGGGGTCAACATCTATGGCTCGGACCGATTTTTGCATAAACGCATAGAGGCGGGCGTGGGATTCCTGCTGTAAAGGCATTGCAGACACCAATCAGCCAAAATACGCGATCCTTACCGGACGCTAAATGCACCTGAAACACCCGGCAATAAACATTTTTCGCTTGTTTTTTTCTAAAAAGACATATACCGAAACAGAATTGGTGGCCGCTTGTGCCAACAACGAACGGCGTGCTCAGGAGGCACTCTATCGGTGTTTTTTCCCAACCATGTTTCAGATGTGCAGGCGCTACGCAAAAGACGAAGACACGGCTTTGGAAATGACCAACAATGGATTTTTGCGGGTTTTCAAAAAAATACACACCTATGTCGCAAAAGGCAGCTTAGAGGGCTGGATTCGCCGATTGGTTTATCATAGCATAGCCGATTACTATCGCGAAAATGCCAAATACCTGCATTTCCTGGTGTTAGACGAATACGACCACAATACCACCTCACAACAGATACAACCCTGCTACGAATCAGACATTCTGACAGCAGTACAAACGCTGCCACCCGTTTCTCGCGAAGTGTTTCGCCTGTACGCCATTGAAGGATACGCCCATGCAGAAATTGCCACCCTGCTCAATATGAGCGAAGGCACTTCCAAATGGCATTTGAGCACGGCCCGGCAACGCTTGCGCGAACTCCTTACGCAGGAAAACGCACTTTTATCAATTTCCAAAAGCAACCCCTTTTCAAAAAAATAATCTTCCCTTGATATTGAATTGCAGCAACAATGAACCATAAACAAAAAGCAGATCAGGGCTGGCATCAGATGCGTACCCTATTAGACCGTGAAATGCCGCAAAAGCACCGTCGCCGGGCAGCCGGCTGGTGGTGGATGGCCCTGCTTTTGCCCTTGCTGTCGGCAGGCGCAGGGTGGTGGATGTGGCGCTCTGTAGAGATGCCGCCTGAAACGCCAAAAAAGATGGAAACCGCGCCTGTTTTGCCCGCGCCGGTCGCAGACGCGTCCGTCTCAAAAAGGAATATGGCTGATAGCCGGCCCAACCCGATTGAAGTTCCGGCCACGGTTGTAGCCATTGGCACAGTCGGCCCCAAAGCGCAAACTAACAAAAAAATCACTCCGGCTGTTTCCGCCGGGTTTCGGAAGCAGCCCTCCCGTGACCAAAACGAAGAGCCTGCAAGCGCCTTGGACCCAACAGTGCAAAGATTTTCTGCTGCCGAAAAAGTGTCGAATACTACCCTGAACCTTGCTGTTGAAAACATACCAATGGAAACCGCCGGTAATCCGGCAGCTGAAAGGGAGCAAACCGGGGTTTCCGAAACCCCTATGGCACCAATCCCGGAACAGCTAACCCAACCTTTTAGTTTGCAGATGTTAGAGGCGCTGCCTGCTGTGGCACTCCTGCCTTCGACCGATAAGCAGGAGACGTTCTCATCAGGCACTGCTTTTTCGGTGAAAAGGCCAGCGACCCTGCGCCAATGGCACTGGGGTATAACGGCCCGATCGCACCATCCCTCTTTGACGGCTGTGCAGGGCTTTTCGGTGGGTCTGACCGCCAATTGGCGTTTTGCTAAGCGCTTAGGGCTGCACAGCGGGATGTTGTATGCCCGCGACTATTGGGGTATTAATCAACATGCCTTGCAACAAGTTTACGTTGCCATGCCCGCTTTAGATTATTATGTGCAGGGATATAGCGGCAGAGCGTTGCAAGGCAATATACCTAATACGGGCCTCGTTTCCAATGATTCCCTTGTCAATAAAGTGGTATATATGCGCCTGCGCCGTATGCAGCGGATTGAAGTACCCATTCAAATGTTTTGGCAACCCTCTGCGCGATTACGCCTCTATCTGGGCGGCACCCTGCATTGTCGCCTGAAGATGGAGGGGGGATATCAACAAACCTTACTGCCTTCGGTATTACAACCTCTACAGAATGTTGCCACATTAAACACAGAGGCTGCCGATCAGTTGATCGGGGAGTCCGTGCCGCGCTTCGCTTTGCGTTTACAGGTGGGAACAGGCTGGCAGATCACCCGACGCATAGAAACGACCGTGCAGTTGCAATCGCCTTTTTCCTCGTTACAGACTGGCATTTTTAATCAGGGAAATATCTTGGATGATGCATCTTCATTAAATGGATCAAGCGCCGACAAAACTGCTTTTAAGGCAGGCAGTATTTCGGGCCGGCAGGCGCTTCCCGCCTTTTTTTCGGTAGGGGCAGTGGTGCGTTTACGGTAGAGAAAACGCCTCTTTAATATTGTTTTGGGAAAAAAGCCGATTTGCCTGATTTTGAGAATAGTATTACTTTAGGATTAAACGAGTTTAGGCGGCTTCCTTTTTTTATGCCAAACCGTTTCGCTACCTTTGCCCCCTCAAACATATATCTTTCCTGTGAATACTTTCAATCGCAACTGGTTGTGGATAGCGGGCCTGCTGGTATTGGGGGCGTTAGTCTATTACTTCTCTGACATTGTTACCTATATTCTGTTGGCTTGGGTGTTGTCCATGTTGGGCCGCCCGCTGATGGTTTTTTTCATGCGCCGCCTGCGTGTGGGGCGGATGCGGATTGGCGCAGGCGGTGCCGCCGTATTGACCATTCTCACTTTTTACGCAGTGCTGGCAGGGGTAGTATTGCTCTTTGTGCCCACCATTGTGACACAGGCCCGCCATTTGGCCACGGTGGATTATACCTTACTTGGCTCCAAACTTAGCATTTTATTCTCTGATTTTGATACACAATTGCATTCCATAGGTTTATTGTCCGATGGGGAATCTCTTGGCACAAAAGCGCAGGAACTGGCTGGAAAATGGTTTCATCCTGCCATGTTGGGCAATTTCCTAAAATCCTTCGTGGCGGTTGCAGGCAATATTTTGGTGACGCTGACGGCTGTGACCTTTATTTTATTCTTTTTTCTACAGGATAGTACCATGTTTACAGATATGTTGCATGCCCTGGCTCCTGCCAAATTAGAAAGCAAAATACAGCACGCCATCCGCGAATCCAGTGACATGCTGACGCGCTATTTTCTGGGGTTGCTGATACAGTTGACTGCCTTTGCGTGTAGTGTCTCCCTCATCCTGTGGATATTGGGCATTCCTAACGCGCTGTTGATTGGCGTATCGGGGGGCCTGTTCAATGTTATTCCCTATGTGGGGCCGATATTGGGGGGGCTGTTTGGCTGTTTCATCACCCTTTCGTCCAATCTGGATGCGAATGCCGATCTGGCGCTGTTGCTGCCCCCGCTCTTAAAAGTGCTGGCAGCATTTGGCATTACCCAGTTTATAGACAATAACTTTTTGGGGCCGCTTATTTTCTCCAATTCTGTCAAAGCCCACCCTTTAGAGATTTTTATTGTGACCCTCATAGCCGCCAAATTGGGCGGTGTGGTCGGCATGGTGGTCGGCATACCGGTCTATACGATTTTGCGGGTGATTGCCCGCGTCTTCTTCAGTGAATTCCGGGTGGTGCGCATTCTTACCGATCATCTGGACGAGGGAACTTCCTGAGTTGCTTTTTCAAATTGCCCAACAACCACCAAAGGAATCAAAATTTTTCGTTCCTTTGCGCTACCATGAAAAAACTCTATCTCTTAGACGGGCACGCCCTCATTTATCGCGCTCATTTTGCCTTTATCGCCCGCCCTCTCATCAACTCTAAAGGGTGGAACGTATCGGCAGTGCAGGGCTTTATCCGTACCCTCTGGGATCTGATGCAAACCGAAAACCCTACCCACTTAGCGGTTGCTTTCGACCTGCCCGGCGGCACCTTTCGCCACGATCGCTTCGACCAGTACAAAGCCAACAGGGAGGCCCAACCCGAAGACATCACATTCGGCATTCCCTGGGTGGAGCGCATCATCCGGGCCATGAATATTCCGGTCATCAGCGTCCCCCGGTACGAAGCCGACGACGTAATTGGCACCATCGCCAAGCAGGCCGCCCGCATGAACTACGAGGTCTATATGGTTACGCCTGATAAGGATTTCGGGCAGCTGGTGGAAGAACACGTTTTCCTGTATCGCCCCGGGCGGCAGGGCAACGACGTGGAGAAATGGGGCATTCAGGAGGTGTGCGAACGCTGGGGCATCCGTCGGGTGGAGCAGGTGGTGGATATGCTGGCCCTCATGGGCGATTCGGTGGACAATATTCCCGGGCTGCCGGGCATTGGCGAAAAGACCGCCGCTAAATTGTTGGAAACCTACGACAACGTGGAAAACCTTCTGGCCAATGCCCACCAATTGAAAGGCAAGCAGCAGGAAATTGTGTCCCAGCACGGTGACAAGGCCCGCCTGTCCAAGTGGTTAGCCACCATTGACACCGAAGTGCCTATTCAGTTTGAAGAAGCAGCCTTCGAAATAGAACCTTTCAATCGGGAGGCCCTGATCGAAATTTTCCGTGAATTGGAATTCCGCACCTTAGCAGATGCTATTTTAAAGCACCCCCTCGCTGGTGCGCCGGCAGCTGCCGCCTCCTCTGCTAAAGCATCGGCACCCGCAGTTCCGGCCAAAAAGGCTTCTTTAAACCCTGTGGCCATACAGGGCAGTCTCTTTGATACGCCCGCAGAAAGCAGTGTCCCTGCCGCAGACGAAGAGGCCACCGAAAGAGGCTCCGGCTTACCTGCCGCCTCGGTGGCCGAATGGCACATTGGCAACGTGGAACACCAATATGAGGTGGCCGATACCCCCGCCCTCCGGGCTGCATTGATTGCCCTCTTGGACCGACAGACCTCTTTTTCTTACGATTCCGAGACTACTTCCATAGAAGCCACACAGGCCGATGTGGTAGGGATTTCTTTTTCCATCCGGCCCCGCGCAGGCTGGTATGTGCCTGTGCCCGAAGAGCGCACTGCAGCTCAGAGCGTGCTGGAAGAATTTCGGGGCGTGTTGGAAAATGAACAGATTGAAAAAACAGGACAAAACCTCAAGTACGATGCCATCGTCCTGAAAAACTACGGCATTGAGTTGCGTGGCGCTTATTGGGACACCATGCTGGCCCATTACCTGCTCGAACCCGAACTGCGTCACAACATGAATTACATGGCGGAAACCTACCTGAAATACAGCCCTGTCAAAATTGAATCCCTAATTGGGAAAAAAGGCCCGCAGCAGCGCACCATGCGCCAGGTTCCCATAGAAGACATCAAAGAATATGCGGTGGAGGACGCAGACATTACCCTGCAATTGCGCCATTACTTAGAACCCCGATTGGAAGCAGGCGGCCCTGCCTTAGTGTACCTTTTCCGTGCGGTGGAGACCCCTTTGGTAAAAGTATTGGCCGACATGGAACACGCCGGTGTGCGCATAGACACCAATTTTCTGAAAGACTATTCCCGGACACTGCAACAACAGATTGTGGAACGCGAAGCAAAGATCATGCAGATGATCGGATATACGTTCAATGTGGCCAGCCCCCGACAATTGGGGGAAGTCCTGTTTGACAAAATGAAAATCCCTTACCCGGGTCGCAAAATGAAATCGGGTCAGTACAGCACCGACGAAGAAGTGCTGACGGAGCTGGCACCGCTTTACCCGGTTTGTGCAGAAGTGTTGCAATACCGGATGCTCTCTAAATTGAAAAGCACCTACGTGGATGCCATCCCCGCGTTGGTCAATCCCCGCACGGGCCGCGTCCATTCGTCCTTCAATCAGGCACTGGCGGCCACCGGCCGACTGAGCAGCCAGAACCCAAACCTGCAAAACATTCCGATCCGCACAGCCGAGGGGAGGAGAATACGCGAAGCTTTCATTCCCAGAGATGAAAACTACGTGCTGCTGTCTGCCGATTATTCACAGATTGAGTTGCGCCTCATTGCTGAAATCAGCGGTGACGGGGCCATGCTGGACGCTTTCCAAAAAGAATTAGACATACATACCGCTACAGCAGCCCGCGTCTTCGGGGTGTCTTTGGATAAAGTGACTTCCGAACAGCGCCGGGCAGCCAAGACCGTCAATTTCAGCATCATTTACGGAGCCGGAGCCGGCAACCTGAGTACCCAATTGGGCATTAAGCGGACAGAAGCCAAAGAAATTATTGATACCTATTTTCGTGAATACAACGGCCTGCGCAAGTACATGGAAAACATGGTGGAATTTGCACGAAAGCACGGTTATGTGGAGACCAAAATGGGCCGCCGCCGCTATCTGCGCGACATTGACAGCCGCAACGGCATGATGCGCAGCATGAGCGAGCGCATTGCCATCAATACGCCCATTCAGGGTACCGCTGCCGACCTGATTAAAATGGCCATGATCGAAATATGGGAAACTATGCATGCCGAAAAAATGCGCTCCGAAATGGTGTTGCAGGTACATGACGAATTGGTATTCGATGCACACCGCGATGAAGTAGAGCGCCTGAAAGAAATTGTGTTCGACAAGATGACACACGCCCTGCCAGACCTGAAAGTCCCCCTTTTGGTGGGAATGGGAATGGGAGAAAATTGGTTAGAAGCCCACTGAAACGCATAAAGGGGCGGACTTTTCGGGGCCGATTTTCAGGCAGGGGGGGTTCTTGTCTTACAGGATCAATTATTCTGTTAAACAGGACTTCTATACCGGAGGAGTCATCATTTTATAACCGATACCACGAATATTGATGATCTGCACGGAGGGATCGGCAGCCAGATAGCGGCGTATTTTTGTCATGAATACATCCATGCTGCGTGCATTGAACACCGTGTCGTCGCCCCAGAGTTCGAGCAGCACCTCGCGGCGCGGCAGTACGCGGTTTTGAGACCACACCAAACGCTTCAAGATTTCCGATTCCCGGTGCGACAGTTGTTGTGGCGGGCGATTCGGGTGCGTCAGGGTCTGGCGCACAGCATCAAAGCCAAATTGGCCGATTTGGAAAACCAGCCCGGCAGGAGCCGGGTCGCCGGTCGGTGCGTAGCGCCGCAGCAACTCGCGTATGCGCACAATCAGTTCTTCCATACTGAACGGCTTGCGCAAATAGTCATTGCCCCCGGCTTCAAAGCCCTGTATCACATCCTCCGGCTGGTTGCGGGCAGTCAGAAAGATAATCGGCAGGTTTATTTTGTCTTTGCGCAAAGCCGCCGCAAAACTGAACCCGTCCTGATGCGGCATCATTACATCTAAGATCAACAAATCGGGCTTTTTCCCCTCCAGCAGGCGCTGTGCTTCGTGCGTGTTGGGTGCGTGCCACATCTGAAAACCGCGTTCTGTCAGGCTCTCTGTTACGATGCGCGCCAGCAGCAATTCGTCTTCTACCAGCAAAATAGTGGTATGCATCATCTTATACTATTTTTTATCCGGCAAGGCCCACACCGTCGGCTCAAAATCCTTAGGATTGGCCACTTGCACGTTTTCTCCGTTGGGAACCAATACAAACATTCCTTGTTGCGCTGCATACGCCGCTACTTCATCGCTGACAATCATACCGGACACTGTGCCATACATGGTGGTGCCTTTTACTGCGTGTTGAAGGCGGAGTTCTGCCAATTGAGCGCGACTTTCTGCAAACTGTTTACTCGTCTGCTCAAAGAACGCCATGATTTGTTCGTAAGTCAGATTTTTCATATCAATTCACTGCAAAATAACTATACGCTGCAAATATACGGGTTTTTAGATAACTTTTAAAATACATTGTCGAATGTCATTTTTTCTAAAAACAGGTTTTATTCTGAAAGCCATGTATCTTTGCACCCGCTAAATTGCCAAATGGCCGATTCGAAATACAAGCAGATCATCCCCTTAGTACGTTAAATATGGCCCAATCAAAAAAATCGAACCCGGCTGCTTCTCAAAATACTTCTTCCGTAAAAAGCAGTTCCCCTGCGGTGATGTCCGGGTTTCCTGCTTTTGACCAGCTGCCTGCTTTTGTGTCCAAAACCGGGCTGCACAGCGTCCTTATTTTTGCTTTTGCCTGTTTGTTGTATGCCAATACCCTGTTTCATCAATTCACTTTGGACGACGGGATTGTCATTACCGACAATATGTTTACGCAAAAGGGCTTTTCGGGCATTCCGGGATTGCTGTCCAAAGACACTTTTTTTGGATTTTTTAAAGTGGAAGGCAAAGAACAGTTGGTGTCGGGTGGTCGCTACCGCCCGCTTACGCCGGTGCTGTTCGCCATGCTCTACCAATTAGTGGGCAAACATCCCCTTCCTTACCACCTGCTGACTATTTTGTTGTATGCGGCTACTTGTGTGATGCTTCATCGCACCCTGCTGTTGCTGCTGGGACCGCGTGGCAATGGATACGCCGCTTTATTCGCTTTTCTGGCAGCCCTGCTGTTTACCGGCCACCCCATTCACACCGAAGTGGCGGCCAACGTGAAAGGTTCCGACGAAATTGTTACCCTCTTGTGCAGTCTGGGTGCGCTCTATGCCGCTGTTAAAGCCTCCGATACCCGCAAAAAGTTGTGGGCGCTGGGGGCGGGTGTGCTGTTCTTTCTGGCCTGCCTGTCCAAAGAAAACGCGGCTACTTTTGTAGTGCTGGTGCCGCTGGCTTTGTGGTGGTTCCGCACCGGACGCGGTGCGGAGCAGAAAGTACAATGGTCGGGTGCCTGGGCCATTGCGGGGGCCTTCGCGGTGTTTTTTGTGTTGCGTGGCTCCATTCTGGGATGGCGTTTTGGCGCAGCGCCTATGGAACTGATGAACAATCCATACCTGAAAATTGTCGGCAACCAATGGGTACCTTTTACCTTTTTGGAAAAAATGGCCTCCATTTTTTATACCCTTTGGAAGTATATTCAATTGCTTTTGGTGCCACACCCGCTGACCCACGATTATTACCCCCGACAGATAGATGTGATGTCTTTTTCCAACCCGATTGCCCTGTTTAGTGTGGTGTTACACATCGGGTTGTTTTTGTATGCAGTTCTGGGGAGAGAAAAACGCGATCCGGTGCGCTTCGGCATTCTTTTCTACCTGATCGCCCTCAGTATTGTATCCAATATTGTCTTTCCCATCGGCACACACATGGGCGAACGCTTTGCTTTTATGCCTTCTGTAGGTTTCTGCATGATCGCGGCCAGTGGACTGATTTACCTGTCGCAGCAGGGCCGTCGCCTGCCTGTTATGTGGGGTGTACTGGGTGTTATTCTGTTTCTATACAGTCTGAAAACCATCACCCGAAATCCGACCTGGCACGACAATGACCTTCTTTTTATAACCGATGTGGAAAATTCGCCCAACAGTGCCAAAATCAGAAATGCCTGTGGCGGGTCGCTCTACGACAAGGCAGGCAGGAGCAGCGACGACAAGGAAAAACAGGCGCTTTACCGGCAGGTCGTTGTACACACCACCAAGGCCATTGAATTGTACCCCAACTATTCCGATGCCTATGTCACCCGGGCCGGGGCCCAATATTTTCTGAAGCAGTTCGACGGGGCCGTAGCAGATTATCGGGAGGCGGTGCGTTTAGCGCCCGACAAGCCCGAGTACCGCAAGAACCTTGCTTTCGCTTTGCGCGAGAACGGCAAATCTTATGGAGAGCAAAAGGGCGATTTGGCCAATGCCCTGCGTTTCCTGAACGAATCATGGCAAATATCCGGTGATGACCCCGAAACGGCCCGCCTCCTCGGTGTGGTACACGGCGTACAGGGCAAGAATCAGGAGGCCGTGCAATGGTTTTCAAAAGCAGTCGAACTGGCTCCTGACAACGCCTCCTATATGTACGATCTGGGTACTGCCTATTACAATGCCGGAGACGTTGCGAAGGGTACTGCTCTCCATGCAGAGGCCCTCAGGCGCAATCCAAAACTGCTGGAGGAACGCAAATAAGTGTTGTGCTTTGCCGTACTGCATAAGCATGGATCACGCACCACCCGGATATTGTGTACCTGTGGGTGTGTGCCAGTTCTTTCCCCGGCAAGGTGGTTGAGCAGAAACAGCCGTTTCTGTAACTTTTATCACCGTTTAGCGTTTATAAAGGGCGTATCTTTGCAAAAATTTTGACTGTTCACAGGGGGCAATTCTTCGCAGGGAATGCTTTTTTCTTTGAGCAGTACAATATCTGTTTTGCTGTATTGCGATCCATGCAATGTAGTACATTAAAAATCAGTATATTACAAACATGACTTTTTCAGAATTAATTCAATCGGAAACGCCCGTCCTTATAGATTTCTACGCCGACTGGTGTGGCCCCTGTCGCTTAATGAAACCCATTTTGGAGGAGGTGAAGGAAGCGATGGGCGATGGCGTGCATATCTATAAAATAGATGTGGACCGCAACGAAAGTTTATCTGGTCAACTGGCTGTTCGCTCCATTCCTACCCTGATGATCTTTCAAAAAGGGGAAGCCCTTTGGCGAAAGGCAGGCGTGGTGTCTGCTGACGAACTGAAAAAAACACTGAAACAATTTCAGGATGCCTCTTCATCTAACTAATACATACCATGATACACTTATTTGAAGTGGAAAATATCAAATGCGGAGGCTGTATGAATAGCATTCGCAAGGGTTTGGAGGCCATGCCTGGCGTTCGATCGGCAACACCTGATGCTGAAAAAGGAGCTGTAGCCGTCGAATTTGATGAGCAGGCCGTCGGAGAAACTGCTATTGCCCACAAATTGAGTGAAATGGGCTATCCCTTAGCCGGACACAATTCCTTTGGCAAAAAAGCCAAATCCTTTGTCAGTTGTGCCATAGGCCGCATGGGTATCATCCTGTTATTGGTATTGGCAGGCACTTTAGGCGCGGCTGCGCAGGTGCCGACGGGTATGGTAAAGAAAACCGCCAAACCAGCGACGACCACGGCCACCATGCGGACGGAGACCTTTATGGTGCTTGGCAATTGCGGGATGTGCCAGAAAATTATCGAAAAAGTGTCCTTAGATGCCGGAACACAAACCGCTTCCTGGAACGAGGAAACCGATTTACTGACTATCACTTTTGATACTGCTAAAACATCTGTGGATGCCGTACAAAAGGCCATTGCACGGGCCGGGTATGACAATGCCGGTTATAAGGCAGCCGACGAGGCGTATAAGCAGCTCCACCATTGCTGCCAATACGACCGCACCGGAGCGGCGGGGGGTACGAAAATCTGTGAGGAGCCTGCCGACCACTGATGTCAGACCTTGGCGGAAAGCCTCATCATGGCAGGAAAATACATTGAAAACGGGGTGGCCGTTTACCCTTCTTGTAGCACAACAGAAAGGCATTTTGGACGATGTTCTAAAAGAATATGCCCGTATCCGTCAGGAGTAGATGGAGCAGACGTAAATCGTGCTTTGATTGAATACAAATTGCAAACAAGCAACGATTTATGAAGAATTTCACGCATCGTTTACACGCCCTCGGTACTTACTGACGGCTTCAGACAAAGAGGTCAGGCTGCCGAATCGCGCGTATTTTTTTGCACTGCAATGGCACCGAACATGGCCAACAGAAAAGCAAAAGCATAGTAGCCCTTTTCACTGGGCAGAATTTCGGCATTCCACAGTCCTACGATGAGCAGGCAGATGCACATCAGCGTAGATACCCAACTGAGGCCATAGTACAAATCGGTGACGGCGATGCCTTCCAGACGGTCGCGTACACTTTTTTGCACAGAGACCACCGAAAACAAACCGTACATCAAAATGGTGAAATAATAACCTTTCTCATTGAGCGGCATTTCTGCACGCCATAAACCGATGAGGTAGCCGGCCATACCGGCTCCGAGTGCTACCCAGGAAGCGCCTACAAAGGCAGGTGAGGGTTTTTGATTCATAGGAAGAAGTTGTATTTTTGCCGGCAAAGGTATTATTTTCTGATGATATGAATCCTTTTAAATAAATTTTCAGGATACCCCTCCCGCATCGCTTATCACTGGTCGCTATTTATGTCCGATACAGAACGCATATTGCATGAACTTTCGCAGGCGGGCATTGCCCTGTTGCTGCGCGAGCCTTTTTTTGCGCACCTGTTGGGCAGCATCAACAAGGAAGTGGTGGGCAGGGAGTACGAAGTGCAGACCTTAGCCGTCGGGCAGGGAAAAAGCGGTTTTACCCTGTATGTGAATAGTTATTTCTGGGACAACACTATTCAAAAACCCGAATTGCGGTATGGAATCCTGAAGCATGAGATGTTGCACTTAGTGTTTCGCCACCTGAATGTGCAGGAACCCCGTCTGAACGCCATGCTGCTCAATGTGGCTTTCGATTTGGTAGTGAATCAATACATAGACAAAAGCCAGTTATTAGAAGACAGTCTGTTTTTAGAGTCGTTTCCCGAATTAACCCTCAAACCGGGTCAGACGTGGTTTTACTATTATCAGAAAATTGCAGAATTGCACCGACAGGCTGGCAGTGGGCAGGATGCTGACAGACCCGGATATGATTTGCTGCAACAAATGCGCGGCGATTCGCATGGCCTTGACCGCCACCAACCCTGGAATGATCTCAGTCAGCGCTTGGAATTGGAACAGGCCGTTACAGAGGTACATTTGGACAGCCTCCTGCGGCAGGCAAGGCAGCGCACAGGCCCGCAGGCATGGGGAAACCTGCCGGGAGAGATACAGGACGCACTAAGCAAACTATCTGCTGCCCCCGCTGAAATATCGTGGAAGGCGGTATTGCGTCTGTTTATGGGCTATTCCGGCAAAACAAAAATCCGCAACACCATCAAGCGGGCCTCTAAGCGCTACGGCACTACCCCCGGCAACAAAGTGCGCCGCATGCACCGGCTTTTGGTAGCCGTAGATACTTCAGGCAGTATTGCGCAGGCCGATTTGGACACTTTTTTCAGAGAAATATACTTCCTGTGGCGGGCGGGTGCGCTCTTCGAGGTAGTGGAATGCGATACCAAAATTGGCGGACGCTATGCTTATAAGGGCCAGCCCCCCCGTTCGGTGTATGGCCGGGGGGGAACCGATTTTAATGCCCCCTTGCAATTGGCCAATGAGGAGCGCCCCGACGGTCTCATCTATTTTACCGACGGTTACGGGTACACGCCTGTTATCTCCTGCCGGGTGCCTGTTTTGTGGGTACTCACCGGAAATGGCCTTGGTCTCAACGAGGACGCGGCCCGAAAACTGCCGGGACGGAAAATAAAAATGGGTTGAAAAAATTGGAATAGCTTCTTTTTTCTACCCTGAAATAGGGATATGGCAAAGCCCCAAATTGGCTGCGCACCCTTGCAATGGCAGGTACCATGCTTCCCAAAAAGTCGAAACAGGGGAGGTGCAGGGTGTTTGCAGTGTACTCTGCACAGTGCCAGGCCAGCAAAATGCCTGCCCCGGAATGGCGCAATGCCGGGTACTCACCTGCGATCAGGTAGTAGGAAGACGAGCGGTCCCAGATCAGGCAGGCGGCAGCATGTATTTGCCCGGTTGCTAAGTCTTTTGCCAAAAAAATTTCTCCCTGTCCGCGTTGCTGCATCGCTTCGTACAGGTTTTTCAAAAATGACAGGCTGTAAGGCGTTTGTAACCCCTGCCGGGCATAACCGGCGCTGTCCAAACGATACAACTCGTCGGGTACACCCCCTGCTTCAATGCGCACCTGTTGCCGCGCTTTTCGGATTTTGTTATTCCGGTAATCAGGTGCTATATTTTGCCAGACCGCTTCTAAAGAGGAAAGGTCTAAGCGATAAGAATAGCGGGTAGTCTGTTGATACCCCTGCCAGTAAAAGGGCAACCAATTGGCGGCATTATAATGGAAATCCTGCGAATAGGAGACCAAACTCGGGGGAATTTGTGCAACCAACTCCTTCAAAAGGTTAGTTTCAGTAGGAGTGTTCCGATATTGGGACATCACATAAGGCCCCATAAAACGCCCCAGTACCGGCATGGATACATAGCGCCACAAGAGGCGTTTTTTCAGAAAAAAAGGCAAAATTGCTGCCAGGGTTCCCCCTTTTTCGACCATAACTGCCCGCCAGCGCTCCGGCCCGCAAACTGCATCCAAATACCAGTCCTGCAAAAAAACAGGAAAGTCAGGCGGAGCCTGCCTGCAAAACTGCCGGTAAGCCATGTTCGATGTCGGGTGCTTGATATAAAGTACTGGCTGCTTGATGTATTGATAAGGCTTGTTGTACTAAATGGCTCCTGTACTCACTAACAGCCCTTCTTCAATGGCGCGTTTGGCATCCAGTTCAGCGGCTTCTTTGGCTCCTCCGATCAGGTGTACCTGTACGCCTGCTGCCTGAAGCGGGCCATAAAGATCGAGCAGAGATTCCTGACCGGCGCAAATCACCACGTGATCCACAGGCAGGAGGGACGGCGTACCCTTCACGTTGATATGAAGACCCGCATCGTCTATTTTCACATATTCCACCTGACCCAACATTTGGGTCTGACGGGCTTTCAGGGCCAGGCGGTGCGCCCATCCGGTTGTTTTGCCCAAGCGGTCGCCGGGTTTCCCTTTGGAACGTTGTAAAATCCAGACACGCCGTCCGGTGGTCTCCGGATGAGGGGTGGTCAGGCCACCGCGTCGCTGCATTTTTGTATCTATGCCCCAGTCACTGCGGTAAGCGGCTCCGGCCGCCTCAGTGGCGCTGGTCAGGCTGACAGGCATTCCCCGTTCCACCATCTGAGGGGGGTAGGTCAGGAAAGTCGCCACATCGAAGGCAATGCCGCCTGCACCGATCAGGGCTACCTGTTGCCCCGGCACTTTTTGCCCCGTCAGTACCTCTATATAAGAAAGCACTTTCGGATGTTCTATGCCGGGAATGGCAGGCGTGCGTGGACGCACCCCTGTGGCTAAGACTACCTGATGAAATTTTTCTTTTATCAGGAAATCGGCTTCTGCGCGCGTATTTAAATGCACCTGTACGCCCGTTTTTTCCAGCATTTTGCCATAATAACGAATGGTCTCATAAAATTCCTCTTTGCCCGGTATGCGTTTGGCCAGATTGAATTGTCCGCCTATCCCCTCCGCAGCTTCAAACAGGTGTACCTCATGTCCTAAGTTCGCCATTTCGGTGGCTGCCGACAAACCCGCCGGGCCTGCTCCCACCACAGCAATTTTTTGTCGCGGTGCAGCCGCTTTGGCAAAATGGCCCGTGGCTGGTCCGAATGGCACAAATTTGGTTTCCCGGCAGGCGCGTGGATTGAGCAGGCAGGAAGCGGTTTTTTGTGCAAAAACATGGTCTAAGCACGCCTGATTACAGGCAATACAGGTGTTAATCTCGTCAGCACGTCCTTCGGAAGCCTTGCGCATAAAATCCGGATCGGCCAGCAGCGGGCGGGCCATAGACACCATGTCGGCATAGCCCGCGCGCAAAATTTCTTCTGCCTTTTCCGGTGTGTTGATGCGGTTGGTAGTAATCAGGGGAATGCTGACTTTGCCCATCAGGCGTTTGGTTACCCATGCATACGCACCGCGTGGCACCACAGTGGCAATAGTGGGAATGCGGGCCTCGTGCCAGCCGATCCCCGTATTGATGATGGTCGCTCCGGCCCGTTCAATGGCCATCGCCAATTGCTCCACCTCTTCCCAGGTACTGCCATCTTCTACAAGATCGAGCATACTGACCCGAAAGATCACTATGAAGTCGTGGCCCGCAGCTGCACGCACCGCTTTCATCACCTCCTGCGGAAAACGGATGCGATTTTCGAAGCTGCCTCCCCAGTCGTCGGTGCGCTTATTGGTACGGGGAGCGATAAACTGATTGATCAGATAGCCCTCGCTGCCCATGATTTCCACGCCATCATACCCCGCTTCCCGCGCCAGTGCAGCACAATTGGCAAAATCCTGAATGGTAGCCCGAATAAGGCGTTCGCTCATGGCCCACGGCGAAAAAGGTGTAATGGCCGACTTAATGGCAGAAGGGGCTACCGAAAAGGGATGTACCCCGTAGCGCCCTGCATGAAGAATCTGCATACAGATTTTTCCATCCTCAGCGTGTACCGCTTCCGTGATGTTGCGGTGCTTATGCGCTTCCGAGCGGCTGCTCAATTTCGCGCCAAAGGGAGCCAGCCAGCCCTGTCGGTTGGGAGCAATGCCTCCGGTCACCATCAGCCCGATACCGCCCCGCGCCCGCGCTGCAAAATAGGCGGCGAGTTGGCGCATGTCGTCTTTGGTTTCTTCTAAGCCAGTATGCATAGAACCCATCAGGGCGCGGTTCTTCAGGGTGGTAAACCCCAGATCGAGGGGACGGAATAAATACGGGAAGGACATTTTAAAATACAAATTTAATAAGCAGGCACTCAATAGGCAAAAACCTGTACCCAGCTGTTGGGTACATTGCCAATAGTACCAGCTTTATAGCAACTTACATACCGCCATTCGCCATTCAACAGGGAGCGGCGGTGGCCGCGCGTCTCAATGCCGTCATCTACCAACAGGTGAATAACCGCCTGACGCGGATCTGCTATGGCTCCAATCAGGTTTTCGTTGCCGTCGCGCAGTTGGGGACATTCGCGGATGATGCGATCCCACGGCCAGGAACCGTCGCTGCTGTCATGCCCGATATATCCGCGTTTCGCCTGATCTTCGGCATGTTTTTTAGCGGTTCGATAAAGGCATTCCGCAGGCTGTAAAGCAGGCAGGGGCGGGGTCAGTTTGAGTTCGTCTATCAATTCGTAGGCAGTGACAATGGCAGGAGACCAGTCTCCGGCCTGTTTCAGTTGGGCTATATAGGTTTCAATGCGGGGGACATAAGCCGCAGGATTGCTGCGCAAAGCATTGATCTCGTCAAGCATCAGGAGTTCTTCTTTCCCCATATAGGAAGCAGGGTTTTTACCGCCGCCTATGCTGTTGCCCGAAGGGACTGCATTTTGGGCGGCGCTTGCTTTTTCCCGCTCTTCGACTTCGGCAACCTGATTTTTTTCCCATAAATCGTTCTGCTGTTGCATACGTTCCACGTTATGCGGCATTTCCGGTTGCGAAAAAGGAGAAGCCGGTTGTGCCTGTGGTGCAGGGCTGTCGGCGTTGCTATATTGGTTAGGACGGGCTATCTCATTATTGGGTTTCCCCTGTGTCGGAGGAATCGGTGCTGCATTTCCGATCTTTTCAGGACATACACAATCTGTTGATTTCAATTGCATGCCTACGGAAAGCACATCAGAGGGGTTGATCTGGTTAAAACTCCGAAACCGTTCAGTTGTATAGCCATACAGGCGGGCAATACCTTCTAAGGTTTCTCCAGGTTGCACCACATGCCGGTTGCCGGCCTGCTTGGTATAGACCCGGACAGGTTTTGACGTTTTTACACTATTTGCCTCGGTGGGCGGAAGCACCGGACCAGTGGTCGTAGTAGTAGCGGGTAGGGTTCCGGCAGGGGGCGTATTCGTGTGGCTGTAGGCAGCAGGAATTTCCTCGTTTTTTCCCCTTCCTTTTATGGGGGCTTTTACAAATAAGGTAGCACACTGCGCCAATACAGTACCCGCACTCATGTTGTTCCATTTGTACAGGTCGTTGACCGATACTTTGTAGGCGCGTGCAATGCCGTAAAGGGTTTCTCCTTTTTGTACAACGTGTACGCCCACCTGAGTCGAAGGCGAGCAGGGATTGTTATTTTGGCCCATCAGGCAGCCTACAGACCATCCCAATGCGCATATCGTGAAAATGATTCGTGCTTTCATAAATGTATGACCGATGGTGAAAAATGCGGGCAAAAATAGAGAAAATGGATGAATGAATGTCAAATCATTGCGTTCAACTGCAAAAGCGTCCTTTTTATTTTAAAACAACAGCAAGACCGGCTCTTAAATTAACAGCAGGTTTGGTACGCACCGAAAAAGCATGCACAATATTGTCAGAAAAAAAGTACAACTGCACCGGTCCCGGCGTGAGGGCTACCCCCAGACCAATATTGGTTGCCGAGCGGCGGTCAATGCTGTATTGGCCATTCAGAGCCAGCCACGAAATAGGCCTCCAACGGGCATTGAAAGCCACTGCTGTTTGTTGTTGATCCTCAATGGTTTGATGAAAAACAGTGACACCTGCGCGCAGGCGTGGGCTGAAGTCATAAGCGCCCCCTGCATAAAAGCGCAAAGGCAGGCGGGTCTTAAATTCCTCGTTGGTGGATGTGAACTGAAAAATGTCATTCAGGGTATCCAATTTGGTATCAAAGTCCAAATCAGTAGAACCGTCAATAATGTCCTGTCCAGGGAAGTCCGTGCCTTTATATTCGTAAGTACCCTCGCTTTTAAAATAGCGGGCATTCTCCGACCATCGGATGGTACCTGCCAGATCCAGGACGGAGGCGCTGAGATGCAGGCGGTCATCCAGCAATTGTGCCTGTACGCCCAGATCGAAGGCAATGCCGCTATTGGGAGTAAAGAGTGCGCGCTTGCTCAGGTCCGCAAAGTTGATGTCAAATCCCAAACCGGAAGTATCAATGGCCGAAATGAGTCCGGAGGAATGAAAAGCATAATTGCTTTGCAAACGGAGCTGGTAAATGTCCGGGTCGGTGAAGAGAGAGGCGCTGCGGCGGTCAGAATCCGTGCGTAAGGCACTAATACCGGTCAGATATTTTATTCGGCCTCCTACGGTGACCACTCCAATATTCTTAGACAGCCCCATTCCCCACTCGTTCCAGTCGAACACATCTGCGCCGGGGGCTATATCCACGGCTTTGCCAATATAGGGCGCGTTGCCAAACCAAATCAATTCCGGGAGGCTTTTGGGGTAGCGCACATTGGCAGTCAGGCGATTGCTGTGTCCGCCAAATAGACGCAATCCCCCTGGCAGGCGCAACCCCAATTGAATGGTCTCTATCCGCTGGTCGGCCACTATTTCATTTTCATCCTCCAATTGGGAAATGGCATTGGTCAGATCAATAACAGTGCGTCCGTTTTTTTCGACAAAAACATCGTTATAGGCAATGGTACCCGAATGTGCAGCATTCAGGGCGATACCAACTAAGCCGATGGCGAATTTTTTGTCCTTCGGAAAAAAGGCGGGGTTCAGACCATTGCTTTGCCACAGATACTCCTGATTGTAGAGCATGAGTTCCTGTTGGGCAGAAACAGGGAGACTAAGGCAGAGCAGCCCCCCCAACAGCAGGAAAGTATATTTAGAAAAAAAGTGCATGGTTTTTTATAGTTGATTTCGATGAATAATGGTGGGCAGGCATGCTCCGGGCAGCCTGTGAGTCAGAAAGCAGATGCTCAAATTCGCATTTTCACCCGTACGCCCATTTTAACAGTTGTGGCATCGGTAGCCAAAAACTTGACAGGTACCTGACCATTTTGGGCAGTGGTGAAAAACGTTTGCATCACTGCTTTTTTCGCTCTCCGGATTCGGTCGAAGCGCGCCGCAGACATTGCGATGAAGTTCTCGGTGCGTTTGGTGCCGGTCGTCGTGCCATTGCTATTCACCGGGGCCGCTTCCATAATGAATTTAGGTGCGCCACTGAATAAAGAATCTACGGTCACGCCGCGCTCATCCTGAAAATAAATTTGCAGGGCGGTCGCCACCGGCGACCTGTTTTCGGTGACCAATTTAAATTCCACCGATTCTATTTTGGAGGTGTCTATATCGGCATAATCCCCAAAGTTCAGGTCTAAGGTCTGATCGGCAGCGAAATTCTCGGCGGAGCCTTCCAGTAACAGTTCTACACTGACGCTCAACTTAATAGTGCTGCTATCAGTCAAAAACCCGATGATATTGGGGTCGCGCTGCGCATTGGCGATGCCCGAAACGTCGTAAATAAGTCGGGTAGGCTGGGCGTTGAAAATCTCGGCGATGTTGGAGTTGGTTTCGTCCAAGCGTACCTGCGTAAATTTGGTCTGTCCAATCTCTCCTTTTGCAAAAGAAGGATAGTTGAAATCAATACTGTCATTATTGAACACCGAACTGCGCAGGGGATATTCCTGTCCGTCTTTTGTCAAAAAGCTGAGGCGTTTGATCAGTCCGCGCGTCGGGAACCCCCAGGAATTGGAAATCGTCATGGTCACTTTGGGGTTTTTGATTTTTACCCCCCCGTCCAAATCCGTCTGATTGATGTCTATTTCAATGGTGTCCTGTGTCAGAGGATTGTTGGAATAACCCCAATATCCCTCTAAGTACGAAAAAGTCATATCAGTGAAGCTCATAATCATGCCTGCCAAAGGAGGATTCACCAGCGTCACAGGGGGGAGTTTTACCCGTTGGCCATCGGGGGTGTAGGCTTCATACCGAAAGAAAATGGTATTGTTGTCAGATTTCAAATTATAGCCCGTCATATCAAAAACAGCGCTTCTCGATATGTCAAAAGGCGCTGCTGTAAACGGAACTGTCATTTGTTGCCCGTCTTTTGTCATTTGGGGGATGTAAAATTTCCCGGTTACCGGTACAGGCAGTAAATTATTAATGATGACCGAAACTTTTCCCCCGCTCAGGCTGGCCTGCCGGATGGTTACACCGTTCGGGGCGGTGAAAGGTGCATAATAGAACGTGTCTTCCACGGGCAGGAAACCCGAACTTAAAAAACTGAAAATATCGGTAGCCGGCTTTTCTGCCACATCGCCTGTGTAAAACAGCGTCATGGTATTGTCGGGATTCACCACCAGTGTATCTCCCGAAAGAGAATCATTGAGTACCTTAAACATCAGGTCTTTCATGCTCAGGGTGGTGGAAAATAAAGGAAACGCATAGTCGGCACTGTGTTCCTCCAATTGAGGGTCCTCAAAGTCCGTTTTATTGCACGACCACGTCCAGCAGGCGGTCAGAACAATCATAGCGGCTGCGAACAAAAAAGCGCCCGAAGCAGAGTTTCGAAAAGGTAACTTCTGTATATTCATGTCAGGGTGATTGAAACAGGAGGTGGAAAAGGTGAAAATCAGAATTTGAATCCTACTGAAACGGTAATATTCCAATTTTGGTCTCTGTCGTCGCGGAAAATTGGCGTGCCATCGGCGTTAAGAGTACTGCGCGATACATCCGCTTTATTGCGGGTCAGGTCTGCAAGACCATACTGGAAGCGCCCCTGCAAATTCAGAGAAGAAGTCAGGTAAAAGGAGGCCCCTCCGACCAGACCGTAATCAACAGCATTGTACAAAGACCCGTTGTCTTCTTTTTGGTCGTAATACGCCCCCAAAGTAGAGGGAAGTTCGAGGAGGGCATTTTCCACCCGCACCCGTTGTACATCGCCGCTTCCCTCGCCGGGTTCGTCGCGCCGATAATTGTGGTGCAGATTAAAATCAAGCGAATCCAATCGGATATTGGCAGGGGCTGCCGTGATACCATTGGTATAAGAAAGCGTGCCTTCTCCTACAGATTGTACCAAAAAGCCCACGTAGCCCCCTCCGGAAACTTCAATTTTCCCGAACTTTCCGTAGGCCGTCAGGGGAATGTCAATATAGGAGTTATTGACGTTGATTTTATAATTGGACCTGCCAGTGCTGCGCACGGTGCCGGCCGAGGTGGCAAACAGGCGATAGGAGGGGCCGTTGAACGTATAGTTGCCTCCGCGCTTCGAGTACACGGCTTCTCCGCGCAAACCGAAGCGGTCTGTCACCTCATAATCGAATGCAATGCCGATGTGGAAACCGGTGGTGTTTTTCCACGATTCTAAGTCGGTGCCATTGGCCGTTTCGGAAGGCCCGTTGATGCGGGAAAAGTTAAGACCCGTTTTTAATCCATAGCGCAATTGCTGGGCATTCAGGAATATCGGGAAGCAGGAAGCAGCCAGAAGCATGCTAAAAATGATACGCATAGTCTGTGTTTTGTGTGTATAAAATTGGAGTAAAACGAGGAGCATCTCCCCGACGCTGCAAAGTTTGCAAAAAAAAGGTGGCAACTTGTACGCCGAAAAAGGGGAAAATCGTTAAAGCATGATTTTAATGACCCTTATAACCCCAAAAACACCCTTATGTTTTTAAGGAAGGCAACCTCTTGCCTGCCAAAAGCGTCTTTTGAGATGCCCGTTTAAATTAAAAATCATGATGCGTTTGTTCTCTATTGTGGGTCTGTGTCTGCTGACCCTGCTTTCCTGCCGCAAGGAGGAAGAAATTCCGGGTTTCGACCTGTTTTATCAGCGCGATTTCAGTATGCCTGCCGGTATGGGTATTTTTGATGTGCATCATTTCTTTATTCGCAATATTCCCACCCAGATAGAAGAACAACTGACCCGCAATAACCTGACTCAGGCCGATATCACCAAAGTATTGACCACCAAAGCCTCCTTAGACGGGGTATTTGGAGATGCCAATTTTGATTTTATCGAGCAGGTCTCGGTGCGGGTATTTGACGAAGACAATCCGGCC
>WBZP01001450.1_pt1 | contig 29100 bp, 26 predicted proteins | sample 5204301 | NCBI WGS metagenome assembly WBZP01 (sample SAMN12412401, study PRJNA552823) | activated sludge metagenome | isolation source: activated sludge from nitrification reactor of wastewater treatment plant... | place: USA: Pennsylvania | collected 2017 | reverse complement strand
GCCGTCGGCGGCGGAGGTCGAGAGGGCGCGGGCGGCCGCGACAGCCGCGGCCGAGGCCGAGTCGACGGCCTTCACCGTGAAGTTGAACGCGCAGTCGCTCCCGCACGGGATCATCGACGAGCTCAAGCACGTCTTTGGCACCCACAGCGGTGATTCGGACGTCGTGCTCGAGCTGCTCACCTCAGCGGGGGAGCGAACGCTGAGGCTCGGCCCGGAGTTCCGCGTCTCGCCGTGCCCTTCCTTGAAGGCTGAGCTGTCGCGAATCCTTGGGCCCGAAGCGGTCCGTCAGGCGCGCGAGCCGGCGCCGGCGAGCTGAAGCTCGCGGCAGTGGGCGAGCTGCTCTGCGGTCGGACCCTTGCGGTCTGGGCCCGGAGTCTCGAGCACACACGCGAGCCCCTGGAAACGGGGTTCCGAAAGGAAGACAGCGCAGCCGCTGTCGCCGAGCTCACCCTCGCCGATGTCGGCATGGCGGTCGCGGTTAGAGCCGAGCCCGACCTGTGAATCGTTCAAGTGAAGCGACCCGATCCGTTCGAGGCCGACCCTGTCGACACACTCGGCGAGCACCGCGTCGAGCCCGTCGGCCGTCCTGATGTCGTATCCGGATGCGTACAGGTGGCAGGAGTCGAGGCAGAGCCCGAGCCGCTCGTCGCCGCCCGCCGCGTCGATCAGCGCTGCAAGCTCAGAGAACGAACGGCCGAGCGTGCCGCCGGCGCCGGCGGTGTTCTCCAGATGAAGCGGGCAGGAGTCGGACTCGGTCAGCGCCTCCGCGATCAGTGCGCCTGCACGGTCGATCGCGGGCCCGACAGGATCGGTCTTCGCCGACCCCGGGTGGAGGACTACGCCGACCGCGCCGAGCGCATCGCCGACCCGTAACGAGGTGATCAGCGACGCCAGCGTCTTCTCGCGGATCTCAGGGTCGTCGGACCCGGCGTTGAGCAGGTAGACCGCGTGGATCATCAGCGCCTTCACCCCACTTGACGCCAAGACCTCGTGGTACTCCGCCACCTGTTCGTCCGAGTATGAGTACGGCTTCCACATCCGCGGCGACTGATTGAAGATCTGAATCGCCTCGGCACCGATCGCCTCGCCGCGTTCGACTGCTCGTGCGGGGCCGCCTGCGGGGGATACGTGTGCGCCGATGAGCATCGCTGGTGTCTTAGCAGCAATAGGATCGCTCCGATGCGCGTTCGATTCGCCCCGTCGCCGACAGGCGCCCTCCACATTGGCGGTGCGCGAACTGCGCTGTACAACTGGCTGATGGCGCGCGGCACGCCGGGCGCGACGTTCGTCTTGCGGATCGAGGACACCGATCGTGAGCGCTCGACGCCGGAGAACGTTGAGCAGATTCTCGACGCACTTCGCTGGCTGGAGCTCGACTGGGACGAGGGGCCGGTCTCTCAGTTCGAGCGGGCCGACCGCCACGCAGAGGTTCTCTCCAAGCTGCTCGCGGACGGCAGGGCCTACCGCACGACCGCGACCGCCGACGACGTCAAGGCCTACAAGGCTGAGCACGGCAGCGACCGTGGCTTCCGCGGACAAGACGAAGGGGAGGGGGCCATCCGGCTACGGGTTCCCGACGAGGGCGAGACAGCCTGGGACGACCTGATCCGCGGGCGCACCGCCTTCCAACACGTCCATCTCGACGACCCGGTCATCGCCCGCGCCGATGGTTCGGTGCTCTACAACTTCGCGGTCGCCGTCGACGACCTCGACGCCGGCATCACCGACGTGGTCCGGGGTGAGGATCACATTTCGAACACGCCAAAGCAGCTGCTCGTCTACGAGGCGCTCGGCGCCGAGCCGCCGCGGTTCGCACACCTGCCGCTGCTGCACGGCCCCGACGGCAAGAAGCTTTCGAAGCGCCACGGCGCCGCGTCGGTTCAGGAGCTGCGCGACGCGGGCTACCTGCCCGAGGCGATCCGCAACTACATCGCGCTGCTCGGCTGGGGCGCCGCCGACGACCAGACCGTCATCTCGACCGACGAGCTGATCGCGCAGTTCGACATCGCCAAGGTCCAGAAGAACCCGGCGCAGTTCGACGAGAAGAAGCTCCGCTGGCTCAACGGGCTCTACATCCGCTCGATGACGCCGGCCGAGCTGACCGAGCGTGTCGAAGCGTTCACCGGGCGCAGCGGCCTCGCCGAAGGCGTCACGATCTCGCAAGAGAAGTTCGCGACGCTGGCCGAGTTCTGGCCGCTCGCCGGCTTCCTCTACGACGGACCGACCGACGACCCAGCCGCTCGCGAGAAGTGGCTCGGGGCCGACCAGCGCGCGAACCTCGCTACCAGCCGGGAGCGGCTCGCGGCGCTCGACTCGTTCTCCGCCGAGCACATCGATGCGACGCTCCGGGAACAGGTCGAACGCGGAGATGCGAAGCCGAAAGACGTCTTCCAGCCGCTGCGCGTCGCGATCGCCGGGACCGCGGTGTCGCCCGGCGTGTTCGAGTCGCTTGCCGTCCTCGGTCGCGAAGAATCCCTGCAGAGGATCGACATCGCGCTGGCCGGCAGCCCGTAGGCGGACCTGGTGGGCGAACCTCCGTTCAATCCGGACGCGGGCCCGCCGATAACCGGGCAGACGGGTGGACGGATGCCGCCCGACGAGTCCACCAGGAAGACGCCACCGCTCATGACGCCTGCCGAAGCTCTCTCGCAGCAGCCCGACGCCCCCGGAGGGCCCAACGCCGAGGTCCAGCGCCGCCACAACGAAGGCCACGGGCGCCGCCTGACCGCCGCCTTCGAGGCGCTCGAAGCGTTCCCGGCGCTCGCCGAGTCCCGCAACCGCCTGCTCGCCGTCGTCGGCCAGGAGCGCGTCTCGACAGGCGAGGTCGTCGCCGCCGTCGAATCGGACGTCGCGCTCGTCATCTCCGTGCTTCGCCTCGGCAACCAGGTCGAGGGCAAGAACCAGGGCCGCGTCGAGTCGGTCGTCCAGGCCGTCGAGCTGCTCTCGCCGGATGCCGTTCACGCGCTCGCCTCGCGCACCCGCACCTTCGACTTCTTCGAGCGCACGACCGTCTGGGACGCCGCTCCCGAGCGCTTCCGCCTGCACGGCATCGCCACGCAGCGCGCTGCCGACCGTCTCGCGACGGAGACCGGCTACGAGAACCGTGACCGTCTGATGGTCACGTCGCTGCTCCACGACATCGGCAAGCTCGTCCTGATGCACGCCTACCCGGGCTACCCCGGCCAGGTGCACCAGAACGCGCGCACGCCGGAGGAGCGCATCCACCGCGAGCGCCGCGAGCTCGGCGTCGACCACGCCCTAGTCGGCGGTGTTCTCGCCCGTCGCTGGGGCCTGCCGAAGGCGATCGCCGCCGTGATCGAGCGTCACCACGCCGAGGACGGCGACGGTGAGACCGCATTCGTCCGCCTCGCGGACATGCTCGCCCACTACTCGCAGGGCTCGCCGGTCTCGCCGACCGAGCTGCTGCGCTGCGCCCGTCAGATCGGGATGGGCCCGGCCGAGCTGCGCTCGGTCATGTACGACCTTCCGTACGCCGCCCAGGGCGGCCGCACCCGCCACGTCGACCCGTGCCCGCTGTCGGCGCGCGAGGTCGAGGTGCTCAAGCGGCTCGCCGAGGGCAAGGTCTACAAGCAGATCGCGCTCGAGCTGACGCTTTCGACGTCGACGGTGCGGACGCATTTGCACAACATCTACGGCAAGCTCGGCGCTGTGGATCGTGCTCAGGCTGTCTTGATGGCGACTGAGCGCGGCTGGCTGTAGGTAACGCCCCCTGGCAGGACAGACCGCCGGTAGGCGGTCTGATCGGTCTCTTGGCAGTGCGGGGGCGCGCGGGGACACCGCCCTGCGCGGCCGCTCGCCTCCATCCCGTCGGCGAGCGGAGTGCCGCTTCGGGCGATGTCCCCGCGCGCCCAGGTTCCGGGGGCGCTCACACCCGCGCCGATCTCGTCGCGAGCGGCACACGTAGCCGCGCCCGGGCGCCATCCAATGGGCTCTACCCCGTCCGTCGCGGCGCAGCGGTAGGTGCGCCGGTACGCTGGGGCCGTGCTGTCGATCACGAGCAAGTCGCCGTACGCGGTTGCCGCTCTGGTCGAGCTTGGGTTGCATGGGGGAGATGCTCCGGTTTCGATCGCGGAGCTGGGGAGACGGCGGGAGATTCCGCCGCAGTTCCTCGAGCAGCTCTTCGCCGTGCTGCGGCGTGCAGGCGTGCTGCACAGCCAGCGCGGGGTGAAGGGCGGTTACCGGTTCGCACGCGACCCGGCGGAAGTCACGGTGCTCGAGGTCGTCGAGCTGCTCGACGGGCCGGTCGGCGCCGGATCGACGGGACTGTTCGGAGACGCGGCCGTTGCGGCTCGGGAGGTCCTCGCCGGCAAGACGATCGCGGACCTCGTCCTCGCTGAGCAGAGCGAGGCCGGCGTGGCGATGTACTACATCTGAGGGACGCGCTCAGGCGTGGCCGACGCCGGGACGGACCTCGTCCTCGACGGTCTTCTCGTCGCGCTCGGCCGACGGCAGGATGCCGAGCGACAGGTCGCTCGCCGTCTGGCGGAGGCGGGTTCCGCTCTTGCCGAACGCGCTTCGGGCCTCTCCCTGCAATCGGCGCAGCTCGCGTGCGTAGCGGCGGGTGAGATCGAGCTGCGAGGGAGAGGAAGGAGCCATGGCTGACCTGACGATGTGTCGATTGCTACAAGTACATCGTGCCGGTTGGCACGACGTTTGGCAAGCGGTATCGACAGATCGCTAGGCTCGTTTTCCGCAAATGCCAGGGTTTTCAACAGATGTCGCAGATCTGATCGGCGACACACCACTTTTGAGGATGGGAACTCTGGAACCGGAGGGGACCCAGCTCTACGCGAAGCTCGAGCAGGGCAACCCCGGCGGCTCGGTCAAGGACCGGATCGCGCTCGCGATGATCGAGGCGGCCGAGGCCGGCGGTGAGATCGCGCCGGGACGAACGCGAGTCGTCGAGGCCACCAGCGGCAACACCGGGATCGGCCTTGCCTTCGTCTGCGCCGCCAAGGGCTATGACCTAACCGTGTACCTGCCGCAGGGGATGTCGCGCGAGCGCGAAGTCCTCCTGAAGCTCTACGGCGCGACGGTCGAGATCGTCGAGTCGATGGGCGGGATGAACGAGGCTGTCGCTGAGGCGAAGCGAGCGGCCGCCGAGCCGGACACGTGGATGCCCGGGCAGTTCGAGAACCCGGCGAACCCCGATGCGCACGTCCGGACGACGGGGCCCGAGATCGTCGCTGCGCTCGACGGCGAGGTCGACGTGTTCGTCGCCGGTGTCGGTACCGGCGGCACGATCACCGGCGTCGGCCGCGTCCTCAAGGAGCACGACCCGGCGGTGCAGATCGTCGCCGTCGAGCCGGCTGGATCGCCGGTTCTCAGCGGTGGCCGACCCGGCATCCACCGGATCCAGGGGATCGGCGCCGGCTTCGTGCCGCCGGTCTTCGACCGCTCAGTCGTCGACGAGATCATCGCCTGCACCGACGACGACGCGATCGACACCGCCCACGCCGTCGCCGCCAAGCAGGGCGTCCTCACCGGCATGTCCGGCGGCGCCGCGCTCTGGGCCGCGATCGAGGTCGCCCGCCGGCCCGAGTCCCAGGGCAAGCGGATCGTGACGATGCTGCCCGACTCGGGCGAGCGGTACGCGTCGGCGCCCTTTTTCGCGCCAACCTGATGAGCGGGCTGGTACCGGATTGCCGCCATGTGCGTGGTTGACGGGTACCAGTGGGCGGCCGGTCGCGGGCTGGTACCGGATTGCCACCATATGCGTGGTTAACGGGTACCAGCGGGTGGCGGGTCCTAGTAGAAGACGGACCGCGTGCGGTGGCGCGGGCGCGCTTTGTAGTCCGGCGACTGGCCGCGGTTCCAGAGTGCCATGTCGATCGCCATCGGCGTGACGCCCAGGCGGGGCGCCAGCGATTCGCAGACCTGGACGGCGGCGGCGCGGATCTCGCGCTCGTCGGGGCCGGGCGGGAGCAGGTCGCCGGCGTCGATCGCGGCGGCGAGCGCGTCGTCGTAGATCAGGACGCCGTCGCAGCGCAGGACGTGCGGAACGAGGTTGTCGGCGAATGCCGTGAGGCGATCTAGGTCTGTGAAGCGGGCGCAGCCGCCGAGCACCTGGTCAGCGGCCGCGATCTGCGCGCGTTTGAAGAAGCCGTCGTCGTCGAACAGCGCCATGCCGGACGCGAGCAGCTCCGCGAACCGTTCCGCGTTGCCGCCGGCCTCGGCGACGAGATCGGTTGCGGACCGGTCGCCGAGGAAACGACCGAGGTCACGCAGCGCCTGGGCGTAGAGCGCCATCAGCTCGTGATCGGGACGCTGGCCGAGGACGGCGGCGATCGTCTCGGTCCGCATCGCGCGGAGCGCCGCGGCGTTCCAAGGGCCGTCGGCGCGGACGTGGTCGGCCAGGTTCCACGCGGTCGTCCGCGCCGCCGACACCGCCCTGCCGCTCGCCGGATCGCGCCGCTTGTTCAGCGTCGGCGCCCAGCCCGAGCCGAAGTTGAGTGCGTCGAGCGTCAGCAGGTACTGCGAGACGTCGGCCCGGTTGCCCTCGAGATAGTGCTCGACTGGGTCGAGCGTGGGCTCGGGCGAGGCACCCGGGTCGTAGGCGACGAGGGCGTCGTCGTCGATACGCACGTGGCGGGCCGAGGCGACGACCTCGGCTGTGTACGCACGGACGTCGTCGCAGAGCCCCATCGGGGACTCAACCTACCCAGCGGGCGTAGTATCGGCCGCATGCGCCGCGCGATCGTCCTTGTCGTCACCGTGCTGTTGGCAATCGCTGCGCCAGCGACCGCTCAGCTGCAGACGTTCGGGTCGACCCTCGCCAACCCGTCGAACCTCGCGTTCGGGTGCGAGGCGATTCCGACCAACACGAGCGTGCCGACGTGGGGTGACTTCCAACCGGCCGCGTCTGGGCAACCGGACTGCACATGGTTCAACACCGGGGGCGGCACGGTCCCGGGTGATGGCACGGTTACGCAGATCACGATCAAGTCGGGACCGAATCCGGCACCGATCCGATTCGTCGTGCTGCGGACCCTCGCACAGCCCGGCCAGGGCAGCTTCTGCTGCTTCTTCGTCGCCGAGACATCGGTCTCGCAGCCGACGCCGAACAGCGTGCAGAGCTTCAACGTCAACCTTCCGGTCGAGCGCAACACGAACCCGGCGACCCAGGTGATCTCACAGGACAACCTGGGCGTCTCGGCGGCGGCGGACACCGGGACGCTGCCGGTGTTCGACAACGGCCGGCACAACGCTCTCGATCCGATCAATCCCGCGCTGAGCGCGAGCTGGACCTACCCGCGCCTATCGTCGGCGAGCGACAGCGGCAGCGGGGTCCGACCAGGGGGCGTCGGCGGCTACGAGGTTCTGCTGCAGGATCAGTTCTGCGCCAGGGGGCAGGAAGCTGCCTGCGGCATCACGGCTGCGCCCGGCGGTGGTGGTGGTGGTGGCGGCGGCGGCGGTGGTGGCGGCGGAGCCACCGACGTGACGCTCCCGCAGATCGCGCAACCAGTGGTCCGGCCGAACCTCTTCCGCGTCGGCCGGGCGGCGACCCCGATTGCCGCCGCCGCGACCCCGCAGGGCACCCAGATCCGCTTCGTCCTCTCCGAGCAGGCGAACGTGACGATCGCTTTCGCCAAGCCGCAGACCGGGCGCAAGGTCGGCAAGACGTGCAAGAAGCAGACGAAGGCCAATCGCTCTAAGAAGGCCTGCACGCGCTGGGCGCGCACCGGCAAGGCGCTGACACGCGCGAACCTGCCCGCCGGACAGGCGACGGTCGCATTCACCGGACGGATCGGGACGAAGGCGCTCGCTCCGGGCAGCTACCGCGCCGAGGTGACCGCGAAGGACGCGGCGAACAACACCTCGAAGGTCGCGACCGCCCGGTTCCGCATCGCCAGGTAGCCGCGACCGGCCCGATTTCTATCCTGGGTTCGTGGCCCCGGACATCGCCAGCGAGCAGCGTGCGATCGACCTGCTCGAAGGGCTCAACGACGAGCAGCGCGCCGCCGTCCTGCACGGCGACGGGCCGCTGCTCGTGCTCGCCGGCGCCGGCTCCGGCAAGACGCGCGTCCTGACGCACCGGATCGCCTACCTCGTCCACAGCGGACGCGCCCGCAGCGGCGAGATCCTCGCGATCACGTTCACGAACAAGGCCGCGAGCGAGATGCGCGAGCGCACCGAGCGGCTGCTCGGGCACTCGACGCGCGGCATGTGGGTGATGACCTTCCACTCCGCCTGCGCGCGGATCCTGCGCGCCGAGGCGCCACGGCTCGGCTACACGCGCCAGTTCACGATCTACGACGCTGCCGACGCCCGCCGGCTCGTCAAGCGCTGCCTCGACCAGATCGGCGCCGACCCCAAGCGGTTCACGCCGTCGGCGGTCGCCGGCCGTATCTCCGAGGCCAAGAACAAACTCCAATCGGCCGCCGACTTCTCGGACGCTCAGGGCGACTGGTGGGAACGCACGGTCGCCGAGGCGTACGCGCTCTACGAGACCGAGCTGATGCGGATGAACGCGATGGACTTCGACGATCTGCTGATGCGGACCGTCAACGTCCTCGAGCTGTTCCCCGAGGTGCTCGCGCGCTATCAGGCGACTTTCCGCCACGTCCTTGTCGACGAGTACCAGGACACGAACCACGCGCAGTACCGGCTGCTGCAACTGCTCTCGGGGGACACAAAACACCTCTTTGTCGTCGGGGACGATTTCCAGTCGATTTTCGGCTTCCGCGGAGCCGATGTCCGCAACATCCTCGACTTCCAAGACGACTTCGCGACTGCCGATCAGCCGGTCACGGTCATCAAGCTCGAGCGCAACTACCGCTCGACGCAGGACATCCTCACCGCCAGCAACGGTGTGATCGCCCACAACCGCGGCCAGCTCGCCAAGGAGCTGTGGACCGACATCGGCGACGGCGTTCCGGTCGTCGTCCGCGAGCTGCCGGACGAGCACGCCGAGGCGCGCTACGTGCTCGGCGAGATCGAGCGTTTGATGACCGATCCCGCCCAGCCCGCGAGCCGCACCGAGATCGCCTGCTTCTACCGCACGAACGCGCAGTCCCGTGTCCTGGAAGACACGCTCGTCCGCCACGACGTCCCGTATCAGGTGATCGGCGGGACGAAGTTCTACGAACGCGCCGAGATCAAGGACGCGATGGCGTACCTGACGCTGCTCGCGAATCCGGCCGACGCGGTCTCGTTCGCGCGCGTCGTCAACAGCCCGAAGCGCGGCCTCGGTGACACCTCCGTCCAGCGCATCCTCGGCTACGCCCAGACACTCGATCGGCCGGTCTTCGATGTCGCCTCCGAGCCGGGGTCGATTCCCGGACTCGGTACAGCAGCGGTCAGGTCGCTGACGCGGTTCATGACGACGATGGGGGAGCTACGCGAGAAGGCGCTTGAAGAAGTGCCGGTTGGCGACCTGCTCGACGCGCTGCTCGACGACAGCGGCTACCGCGAGGCGCTCGAGAACGAGCGCACGATCGAGGCCCAAGGCCGGCTTGAGAACCTCGAGGAACTCGTGACGGTCGCGCGCGAGTTCGACTCGGCCTACATTCGCGCCAGTGCTGAAGAAGAGGCGCCGCTCGACGCCTTCCTCCAGCAGACCGCGCTCCAGTCAGACAGCGACGGCCGCCGCGATGACGCGGGCCTCGTGACGCTGATGACGCTTCACAACGCCAAGGGGCTCGAGTATCCGCACGTCTTCATCATCGGCTGCGAGGAGCAGCTGTTCCCGCACGCGCGCTCGATCGAGCAGGGCGACGTCGAGGAGGAGCGGCGGCTCTGCTACGTCGGCATGACCCGCGCGATGCGGTCGCTCACGCTCACGCACGCCCAGCGGCGGAGCATCTTCGGCCAGACCGGGTACGCCGTCCCGAGCCGCTTCCTTGCGGAGATCCCGGACTCGGTCACCGACCGCCAGAACGCACCTGGCCTGCTCGCCCAGGGCGGCCTCGGTGGCTCGACGCGCCCGCGCGCGATCTCGTCGTGGGCGGCGATGCGCAGCGAGGCGAAGGACGCTGACCCACCGAGCGGCGGGTTGGGGCAGTCGTTCACGCCAGGTGATGAGGTCCGCCACGCCGCATTCGGCGATGGCGTCGTGACCGGCGTCGAGGGTGGCGGAGTCGTCGTCGTGCGCTTCAAGGGTGACGCCGGTGAGCGCAAGCTGATGGCGGAGTACGCGCCGTTGAGTCGGCGGTAGGCTGCGGCCCGTGGCCAAACTGATCGACGGCAAGGCGATCGCTGCGCGGACGCGCGAGCAGGTCGCAGCCGATGTCGCCGCGTTCGAGCAGCAGCACGGGCGTCCGCCCGGGCTCGCGACGGTCCTCGTCGGTGAGGACGAGGCCAGCCGGATCTACGTCGCCGGCAAGCACCGCGCCTGCGAGGAGGCGGGAATCACTCCGTTCGGCCACGTCCTCGCCGCCGATGCGCCCGCGACCGACGTCGAGGCGCTGATCGAGCGGCTGAACGACGACGACGCGGTCGACGGCATCCTCTGCCAGCTGCCGGTTCCCGAGCACCTCGACGGCGTCGCTCTGACCGGGCTGATTGACCCCGACAAGGACGTCGACGGCCTCACGACCGCCAGCGCCGGACGGCTCGCGCTCGGCCTTCCCGGGCTGCGACCTTGCACGCCTGCCGGCGTGATGGTGCTGCTCGACGAGGCCGGCGTCTCGCTCACCGGCGCCCGCGCCGTAGTCGTCGGACGGTCGAACCTGTTCGGCAAGCCGATGGCGCAGCTGCTGCTCGCCGCCGATGCGACCGTCACGGTCGCGCACTCGCGGACCCGCGATCTGGCGGCGGTCTGCCGCGGTGCTGATGTGCTGATCGTCGCCGTCGGCCGCGACCGGATGGTTCGCGCCGATTGGGTCGCCCCAGGAGCGACCGTGATCGATGTCGGCATGAACCGCTCAGAGGACGGCCTCAACGGCGACGTCGCGTTCGATGAGGTCGCCGAGGTAGCTGGCGCGATCACGCCGGTCCCCGGCGGCGTCGGGCCGATGACGATCGCGATGCTGCTGCGCAACACGCTCGAGGCCGCCGAACTGCGGCTCGCCCGGACTGGGGCGGCGGCATGAACCGCCCGCGCCTGCCCGAGACGCTGACCTGCATCGCCGCGGTCGCCTTGCTGGTCTCGCTGTTCCTGAGCTGGTACTCCGTCGACGCGTACAACGCCGGCGGCGCCCACACGAGCGGCTGGGGCGCGGTCGGGCCGGTGATCGCTGTCGTCCTCGGGATCGCGATCACGCTCGCGCTGGCGCTCGTCGCCACGACCCTGACCCGGCGCTCGCCGGCACTGCCGGTCGCGCTCGGCGTCATCACATGGGTCTTCGGCGCGATCGCCTGGTCGGTCCTGGCGCTGCGCCTGCTCGACGAGCCTGGGCTCGGCATCGGCCTCGGACCTGCGCAGGTCACGCTCCGCTGGCCCGGCTACGTCGGCTTCGCCGCGATGACGCTGATTCCGATCGCTGCCCTCTGGACGCTCCGCGACGAACGCACCGACGCGCCGGAGTCCGCGTACGACCCGCCGCCGGCGAGGCCGATCCCGGATACCGGTGACGATTCCGTTCCGCCTGTCACTTCTTAGACTTGGCGCCGATGATCGACGCCGCTCAGGTCAAGCACGTCGCCGCGCTCGCGCGGCTTCGCCTCGACGACGAGGAGACCGAGGCGATGGCCACCGAGCTGTCGACGATCCTCGACCACATCGAGGCGATCTCCGCGCTTGACCTCGACGGCGTCGAGCCGACTGCGCGGATCGTCGACCCCGGCAACGCGCTTCGCGGGGACGAGCCCCACGAGTCGCTCCCGCGTGCCGTGATCCTCGCCGCCGCGCCCGAAACCGCGGACGACGGCTTCCTCGTACCGAGCCCGCAGTCGACATGACCGACCTGATCGCGCTCAGCGCCGTCGACGCGTCCGCCGCGATCGCGGCCGGTGATCTCGACGCCGCCGAGTTCGTGGGCGCCTACCACGCGCGTGCCGCCGCCGACGAGCTGAACGCGTTCACCTATCTGCCCGACGAGGCACCGGCGCCGTCGTCCGGGGCGCTCGCCGGCCTGCCGGTCGCCGTCAAGGACCTCTTCTGCGTCGAGGGGCAGCCGTCGCAGGCCGGCTCGAAGATCCTCGAGGGCTACCGGCCGCCGTACACGGCAGGCGTCGTCGCCCGGCTGCAGGAGGCCGGCGCGACCGTACTCGGCAAGACCAACCAGGACGAGTTCGCGATGGGCTCGTCGAACGAGAACTCCGCGTTCGGACCGGTGCGCAACCCGTGGGACACGAGCCGCGTTCCTGGCGGGTCGTCGGGCGGCAGCGCTGCCGCCGTCGCCGCCGGGTCGGCGCTCTGGGCGCTCGGCACCGACACCGGCGGTTCGGTCCGTCAGCCGGCTGCCCTCTGCGGGATCGTCGGGCTCAAGCCGACGTACGGCTCCGTCAGCCGGTACGGGATGATCGCGTTCGCCAGCTCGCTCGATCAGGCCGGGCCGTTCGCCCGCGACGTCGCCGACACCGCGCTCCTCTACCGGCACATGGTCGGCCAGGACCCCCGGGACGCAACATCGATCGCGCACCCTGAGGAGATCGTCCAGCCCTCCGGCGAGCGCCTCGATGGCCTGACGATCGGCATCCCCGACGACCTCACTGGCGAGGGCATCGAGCCGGGTGTGTTCGCCGCCTTCGAGGCAGCGCTGGAAACCGCGCGCGGGCTCGGGGCGACCGTCGAGCAGGTCGCGCTCCCGCACGCAGCGCACGCGCTCAGCGCCTACTACGTGATCGCGCCGGCCGAAGCGTCGGCAAACCTCGCCCGTTTCGACGGCGTTCGCTACGGCCTCCGTGCCGAGGAAGCGTCGACGTTGGCCGAGCTGTACACCCGAACCCGTCACGACGGCTTCGGTGCGGAGGTCAAGCGCCGGATCATGCTCGGCACGTACGTGCTCAGCTCCGGCTACTACGACGCCTACTACGGGACCGCTCAGAAGGTGCGGACGAAGGTCGTCGAGGACTACCGCACCGCGTTCGAGTCGGCCGACGTGATCGCGACGCCGACGAGCCCGACCGTCGCGTTCGGTCTCGGCGAGAAGACCGCCGACCCGCTCTCGATGTACCTCGCCGACATCTTCACCGTGCCGATCTCGCTCGCCGGGATCCCGGCGATCTCGCTGCCATGCGGGCTGTCGGAGGGGCTGCCGGTCGGCCTCCAGCTCGCCGGCCCGGCGTTCAGCGAGAACCGGCTGCTCGGCGCCGCGCATGCGCTCGAACGCTCCCTTGGCTTCGACAACTCGGCGGTACGAGCATGAGCGACCGTTACGAGACCGTGATCGGGTTGGAGATCCACGTACAGCTCGCGACACGGACGAAGATGTTCTGCTCGTGCGCGCTCGGCTTCGGTGAGCCGCCGAACACCCGCACCTGCCCGGTCTGCCTGGCGCTGCCTGGGGCGCTGCCGGTGCCGAACGCCGAGGCGATCCACTTCGGCCTGATGATCGGGATGGCGCTCGGCTCGGAGCTGGCGCCGCGATCGGTCTTCCACCGCAAGAACTACTTCTATCCCGACAGCCCGGCCGGTTACCAGATCAGCCAGTTCGACGAGCCGCTCTGCTCCGGCGGCCGGCTCGGCGACGTGCGGATGAACCGCGTGCACCTCGAGAACGACGCGGCGAAGCTCGTCCACACCGGCTCCTCGGGGCGGCTACACGCCTCGTCGGCGTCGGTCGTTGACTTCAACCGCGCCGGCACGCCGCTCGCGGAGATCGTCACCGAACCGGACCTCCGTGACGCGACGGCGGCTGCCGAGTGGCTGCGGCTGCTGCGCGCGACGCTCCGCGCGCTCGGGGTCAGCGACGTGAACATGGAGGAGGGTTCGCTGCGCTGCGACGCCAACATCTCGATCCGGCTAGAAGGGTCCGACGAGCTTGGCACCAAGACCGAGCTCAAGAACATGAACTCGTTCAGGTTCATCGAGCGCGGGATCCGTGCCGAGGCGGCGCGCCAGGAGGCGATCGTCCGCGCCGGCGGCAAGGTCGAGCAGGAGACGCTGCACTTCGACCCGCGAACCGAGTCGATCACCTCGCTGCGCTCCAAAGAAGAGGCGCACGACTACCGCTACTTCCCCGAGCCCGACCTGACGCCGGTGACGATCACGACCGAGATGCTCGACCGCGCCCGCGCGGCGCTGCCGGAGCTGCCGAGCGCACGCGCCGAGCGCTTCGAGCAGTCCGGCCTGCCGGCCGAATCGGCACGGATGCTCGGGTTCCGGACCGAGCTTGGGGACTACTACGAGGCGGCGCTCGGGCACGGCGACCCCGATCCCGTTCAGCTCGCGAACTGGATCTGCAACGAGCTCGTCGCGCGGCTCGACGCCGATGTCGACCCCGCTTCCTCGCGCGTGAGCCCGGCGGCGATGGCGTCGCTGGTTCGTCTGATCGCCGACGGGAAGGTGACCGGCGCCGCAGGCCGCAAGGTGCTCGATGAGCTCGTCGCCTCGGGGGGCGATCCCGCCTCGATCGTCGAGGCCGAGGGCCTCGGAGCGGTCGGCGGCGAGGACACGCTCGCGCCGATCGTCGCCGCTGCGCTCGAGGCCAACCCGGACGTCGCCGCCAAGCTGCGCACCGGCGACATGAAGCCGATCGGAGTGATCGTCGGCTTCGTGATGAAGGAGACCAAGGGCCGCGCCGATGGCGGTGAGGTCACGAAGCTCGTGCGCTCCCAACTCGGGCTCTGAACGCGTGGTCGGCGCGACCTACATCACGACCTGCATCGGCTTCGGCCTCGCCTGCGGCGTGATCGGGCGGATCAAGGGCAGCTCGTTCTTCATCTGGTTCCTGATCGGCCTCGTGCTCAACATCTTCGGGCTGATCACCGCGCTGCTCTACCGCTTCGAGTCCGACGTCCCCGAGATAGCGTGTCCGCGCTGCGGCAAGCAGTGCAAGGCCCACGACGCGGTCTGCATGCGCTGCGGCGCCGAGCTCGACCTGCGCGACGTCCCAGGCAGCCCTGCGGCGTCGAGTGGTCGGTTGCTCTCAAACGGTTGAGAGCAACCGACCACTCGACGCGTTTCGAGCTGCGGACCCCCGCCGGTACACTCCTTCGCCCTGATCCCGAGCAGCGAAAGGAGGGACGCGCAATGCGTGCAGTTGACGCAGTGATGGAATGCCTGAAGGCCGAGGGTGTCGAGGTCGTATTCGGCTACCCAGGCGGCGCGAACCTCCCGACCTACGACGCCTTCGTCGATGCCGGGATCCGGCACATCCTCGTCCGCCACGAGGCCGGCGGCGGCCACGCCGCGACCGGCTACGCCAAGGCGACCGGCAGGGTCGGCGTCGCGCTCGGTACGAGCGGTCCCGGCGCGACCAACCTCGTCACGCCGATCATGGACGCGATGATGGACTCGGTCCCGGTGGTCTTCATCACCGGCCAGGTCCGAACCGACCTGCTCGGCACCGACGGTTTCCAGGAGGCCGACACGCTCGGCATCACGATGCCGGCGGTCAAGCACAGCTGGATGATCCGCACCCCGCTCGAGATCCCGCAGGTGCTGCACGAGGCGTTCCACGTCGCCCGTACCGGCCGTCCCGGCCCGGTTGTCGTCGACATCCCGACCGACCTCAGCCGCGCCGAGATCGATTACGAGCCGGTCACCAAGGTCCACCTGCCCGGCTACCAGCCGACGACCGAGGGCAACGCCAAGCAGATCAAGCAGGCGGCAAAGGCGCTCGCCGCGGCCAAGCGGCCTGTGCTCTACGTCGGCGGGGGCGTCGTCCTGGGAGACGCATCGGACGAGCTCGTCTCGTTGGCGAGCTCCGACAACTTCCCGGTCACCTGCACGCTCAACGGGCTCGGGGCCTTCCCGGCCCCGCACGAGCAGTGGCTCGGGATGCTCGGGATGCACGGCACTCGCGCCGCCAACTACGCGATGGACGAGGCCGACCTGATCTGCGCGATCGGGGCGCGCTTCGATGACAGGATCACCGGCAAGCTGAGCGAGTTCGCACCGCGCGCCAAGTTCATCCACATCGACATCGACCCGGCCGAGATCTCCAAGAACGTGCCGGCGCACATCCCGATCGTCGGTGACGTCAAGAACATCCTCCCGCGGCTGGCAGCCGAGTACCGCGGCCAGACGGCCGACAGCGCCCGGCTCGACGCCTGGTGGACGCGGATCAAGGACTGGCAGGAGCGTTACCCGCTGAAGTGGGAGGACGCGCCTGGTCAGGAGATCAAGCCCCAGCGAGCGATCCGCGCGATCTACGAGGCGACCGAGGGCAAGGCGATCGTCACCTCCGACGTCGGCCAGCACCAGATGTGGACGGCGCAGTTCTACGACTTCCCGGCCCCGCGTCGCTGGATCAACTCCGGCGGACTCGGGACGATGGGCTTCGGAATGCCGGCCGCGATGGGGGCCGCCGTCGGCTGCCCGGACACGCCGGTCGTCTGCATCACCGGCGACGGCTCGGTCCAGATGAACATCCAGGAGCTGGCGACGCTGACCGAGAACGGCATCCCGGTGAAGGTCTTCATCATCAACAACGGCTACCTCGGCATGGTCCGCCAGTGGCAAGAGCTGTTCTGGGACAACCGCTACTCGCACGTCGACATGGGCCAGGTGCCGGACTTCGTCAAGCTCGCCGAGGCGTATGGCATGACCGGCATCCGCATCACCGAGCGCGACTCGCTGATGGCCGGCCTCAAGCAGGCGCTTGCGACCGACGGCCCGGTGATCTGCGACATCACGGTCAGTCGCGAGGAGAACGTGTACCCGATGATCGCGCCCGGCGCCGCCGCGCGTGACATGGTGGGATGAGCACGATGATGGGTGATCCAGGAACCAAGGCGGAGACGCTGAGCCTCGAGGAGCTCGAGGCTCACGAGGTCTACCGGACGGGGCGAAAGCACGTCCTCTCGATCCTCGTCGAGAACAAGCCGGGCGTCCTCAGCCGGATCTCCGGCCTGTTCGCGCGCCGCGGCTTCAACATCGACACGCTGACGGTCGGCCCGACCGATGATCCCGGCTTCTCGCGCCTGACGTTGACCGTCGACGGCGCCGTGCACCCGATCGATCAGGTCACCAAACAGCTTCACAAGCTCGTCAACGTGCTCAAGATCCGAGACCTCGAGCCCGGCGACGCGGTCAACCGCCAGCTGGCGCTGTTCAAGGTTGCCTGCGACGGCTCGCAGCGCGCCGAGGTGCTCCAGCTCTGCGAAATCTTCCGCGGCAAGGTTGTCGACGTCACGCGCAAGTCACTGATCGTCGAGCTGACCGGCTCCGTCGAGAAGATCGAAGCCTTGGAGGCGCAGCTGCGCCCCTTCGGCCTCGTCGAGATGATGCGCACCGGCGAGATCGCGATCGCGCGCGGCCGCGGCGAGACCTGAGCACGGGCCGATGACCTCGGCGAGCGTGACGGGCGGCTCCAGCGGGTCGCTCACGCTCAATGCGCTCCAGCAACGGCGTCTACTTCGCCACGTCCGTCGCGCGCATCGCCGCGCCCGCCGACGCGGCGAGCCGGTGCTGGCCGCGTTGACGGTGCCGGTCCCGGTGCCGATCGACCCGACCGCCGTGCTTGTCGCGGCACGGGCTCCGGGGGAGGCGTGGTGCGCGCTCGAGCAACCCGAGCGTGACGGCGCCGTCGTCGCGGGCCTGGGCGCCGTCGTCGAGCTGTCGTCCGCCGGCTCTGGCCGGTTCGCCGAGCTCGCCCGTAGCTGGCGCTCGCTGATCGGCGCGGCGAGCTTCGAGGGGCCGACCGGCGCGATCCCCGGCAGCGGACCGGTCGCGTTCGGCGGGCTCGCGTTCGCCGACGACGGCGGGGTGACGCCAGCGTGGTCGGGGTTCGGGTCCGCGTCGCTGCACGTACCCGAGATCGCGATCACGCGGCGCGCCGGCGTCACCCGGATGACCGTCTCGGCGCTCGTCGGCGCGGGCGACGACCCCGACGCGGTCGCGCAGCACGTAGCCGATCGCGTCGCCGGGCTCGACGCCGCTGCACGGCTTCCCGCGCCGGATCCGCAGATCGCCGGCCGCCACGACGTCCACGGCGCGATGCCGCCCGAGCACTACGTCGAGGCCGTCTCACGCGCCGTCGAGCGGATCGCAGGAGGCTCGTTCGAGAAGATCGTGCTCGCCCGCGCGGTCGACGTCACAGCGCCGGAGGCATACCGCCCGGAGGCGATCCTCGGCGTGCTGCGCGAGGGGTTCCCGGAGTGCCACCTGACGGTCGTCGCGCGCGGCGACGCCGCGTTCGTGGCGGCCTCGCCGGAGCTGCTGATACGTCGCGAGGGGCTTCGTGCCTCGACGATCGCTCTCGCGGGCTCCGCGCGCCGCAGCTCTGATCCGGCCGTCGACGACCACATCGGCGAGCAGCTGCTCCAATCGGCGAAGGACCGCGCGGAACACGACGTCGTCACGCGGCGGATCGTGCGGGCACTGACGCCGGTGTCGGTCTGGGTGACGGCTGCGGATGAGCCGTCGCTGGCGAAGATCGCGAACATCCAGCACCTCGCGACCCCCGTCCGCGCGCAGCTCGCCGAGCCGGTCGGCGCGCTCGAGCTCGCCGGGCTCCTGCACCCGACGCCCGCCGTCGGCGGCGAGCCGCGTGAGGCCGCGCTGCCGGTGATCCCGGCGCTCGAGGGGCTCGATCGCGGCTGGTACGCCGGGCCGGTCGGGTGGCTCGACGCCGCCGAGGACGGCGAGTTCGTCGTCGGACTGCGCAGCGCGCTGTTGCGCGGCGCGGCGGCTCGCTGCTACGCCGGCGTCGGCGTCGTCGGTGCGTCGGACCCGGCGGCGGAGCTGGCCGAGACCGAGATCAAGCTTGGGGCGCTTCTGCCGGTGCTGACAATCTGAGGCACGGCCGCGTTTCGTCGCTGCAGGGACCGGGCACCGATTCCACATGCCGCCGCGCGGAGTCAAGAAGGGCAGCAAGCGTGCTCGTCAGTACGAGCACATCAAGAAGTCCGAGCGAGATCAGGGCCGTTCGGAGGATCGCGCCGAGGAGATCGCGGCCCGGACCGTCAACAAGGAGCGGGCGCGCAGCGGGGAGTCGCGCACCCGATCGCGGACATCGACCGACGACATCTCGTCGGGTCGCCGCGGTGGGCAGCGGTCAGGGACGAACCGGCCCCGCGGCCGCACCCGCGACCAGCTCTACGCGGAGGCGTCGAAGCTCGGCGTTCCCGGCCGTTCGAAGATGAACAAGGAGCAGCTGCGGAAGGCGGTCGACAACCGCAAGTAGTGGATCACGCGCCGAGCGCCGTGATGACGGACTCGGCGACTCGCCGGTGCAGCGCGACGTTGGCGGCCCGGTCGCTCTGCACTTCGGCGACGACGACTCCGTCGTGATCGGTGCCGATCAGCTCGGTCAGCGCCTCGATGGTCTCGGCGGCGGCGTGTTCGGCCCCGCACGCCCGGGCGATGCCGCCGAGATCGAGTCCGGGCGGAGTACCGATGTGCCGCTCGTAGCCGTCGGGCGCTGCGTCGCCGACCGGCAGGAAGTCGAAGATGCCGCCGCCGCCGTTGTCGACCAGCACGATCGTGAGCGGGAGGCCGAGGCGCGCACCTGCGGCGAGGCCGCTGAGGTCGTGGCTGAACGCGACGTCACCGATCAGAAGCGTCGTTCGCTCGCCGGACCCGGCGGCGACGCCGAGCGCGGTCGCGATCGTCCCGTCGATGCCGTTCGCGCCGCGGTTGGCAATCGCGTGCGTCGGGTGTTCGGCGACCGGCCAGAAGCTCTCGCAATCGCGGATCGGCATCGACGATGCGACCACGACCGGTCCGCGGGCGGCGGCGACCGCAAGCGCGGCGGCCGGCTCGGACAGGACGTCACCGAGTTCGCGGGTGATGACGGCCGCCGCGTGCTCGTCGGCGCTGCGCCAGGCCGCCAACCAGGTTGCGTCGGCTGCGTCGGAGGCAGCATGCAGCGGCAGCGCGCCGGCCCGCAGAACCTCGGTGCAGGCGCCGTCGGGGTCGGCCCAGACGCCGGTTCCCGGCACGACGGCCTGCGGGCAATCGAGCGACGCGAGCCAGCGGCGCAGCGGCTTGCTGGTCGGAAGGCCGCCGAGGCGCAGGACGGCGCTCGGCCGGTGGACGTGCGCCCAGCGCTCGGCGCGCAGCAGCAGGTCGTAGTGCGCGATCGCGGCATCGCCGCGGCGCTCGCCCGACAACGGGTCGGCGAGCAGCGGCCATTCGAGGGCGCCGGCGAGCGCTGCCGCACCGTGCGGTGCGCCTTGACCGGCGACGATCACGCCGCCGCCCTTGGGCGCGCTATCGCCGAGCCACGCGGCGATCTGGTCCGCATCATCGGCTGCGGTCGCGAAGCGCGTCCACGGCTCGCCGCCCGCGCGGCCACCTTCCTCGTGTGGGGGGAGGCCCGCCGGCGGCACGAGCGGTTCGCGCAGCGGCACGTTCAGGTGCACTGGCCCGGGCTGGTCGCCCGTGGCGCCGGTAGCTACCGCTACGGCGCGACAGCCGAGCTGCCGAATCCACGCCAGGCGCTCGTCGGTCGCCGGCCCAGGGTCCAGCTGCTGGAACCAGCGCGTCGAACGGCCGTAGAGACCGAGCTGGTCGATCGCTTGGCCGGCGCCGACGTCACGCAGCTCGGCCGGGCGGTCGGCGGTGATCGCGATCAGTGGCACGCCGGCCTCGTGTGCCTCGACGACGGCGGGGTGGAGGTTCACCGCCGCCGTGCCGGAGGTGCAGACGACGACGGCCGGCCTGCCGGTCTGCCGAGCGAGGCCGACGGCGAAGAACCCGGCGGCGCGCTCGTCGATCAGCGAGTACGACGTCAGCGACGGGTGCGACGTGAGCGCCAGCACGATCGGAACCGAGCGAGAGCCTGGCGAGGTGGCGATGCCGGCGACGCCGCTGCGCGCAAGCTCGTCGGCGAGTGCGCGCAGGAGCCGGTGCTGGTCGTCGGAGGAAGTCATGCGATGATCGGACAGGTGGCCGAGCCGCTCGTTCTCCTGCACGGTTTCGGTGGCACACACCGCTCGTGGGATCAGGTGCTCGCGCAGCTGCCGGCCGAACGCTACCGCCCGGTGGTCGCGCCCGACCTGCCCGGCCATGGTGCTCGGCGCGCCGAGAGGCCGGTTACGTTCGACGCCTGCGTCCGCGCGGTGCTTGCAGACGCGCCACCGGGGCCGTTCGTGCTCTGTGGCTACTCGCTCGGCGGGCGGGTGGCGCAACACGTCGCGCTGGAGGCGCCCGAGCGCGTGTCGCGGCTCGTGCTGGTCTCCGCGTCGTCGGGGATCGAGGATCCCGGCGAGCGCGCGGCGCGCGCGGCCGCCGACGACGAGCTCGCGGAAGAGATCGAACCGATGACGGCGGAGCAGTTTGCCGACCGCTGGCGGTCGCTGCCGGTGTTCGACGGCACCCCCGACGATGCGCTCGTGGCCTGGCGCGACGATCTGATGCGGACGCCGCCGGCCGATCTTGCCGCCGCGCTGCGCGGTCTCACCAGCGGGCGGATGCACGTCTTCGGCGCTGAAGCGTTCGCGATGCCGGTGATCCGCCTCGTCGGAGAGCGCGACGCCAGGTACCGGGCGCTGGCCGGCCCGGATGCGATCGTAGTTCCCGGTGCCGGGCACGGCCTTCTACGAGAAGCGCCGGCGGCGGTCGCGGAGGCGATTGGCTAGTCGCACCGGTGTCGTGGTGGCGTTGCTGGTTCTGGCGCTCGCCGGTGCCGGCCTGCTCGCGCTGCTCGGGCGCGACGACGCCCCCGAACCGGTCCGGAGCGCCGGGCCCGCGTTGATGATCGACAGCCCCTGGGCGCTCGTGTTCGCGCCCGGGGCTCCAGATCCGGCCGCGCTGGCGGCTGCACGCCGGGTCGGCGCGCGGCTGCTCCGGGGTTGGGCGGTGATCGACCGCGGGCTCGAGCCGACCGACCGGTTCGTCGCTGGCGCTCGCAGGGCGGGATTCGGCGTCTACCTCACGATCACATACCGGCGCCGGGCTGTCGCGCAGCCGGCGCCGGACGCCTTCGCGGAGCGGTGTAGTGAGGTCGCCGCTCGCTACCGAGGCCGGATCTGGGGCTACGGCGTCTGGAACGAGCCGAACCTCTGGGTCGACGCGGACGGCCGCGGGCTTCGCGGCGCCGGCTACGGCGCGTTGTACCGCGCGTGCGAACGGGCGATCCGCCGCGCCGATCCGGACGCGAGGGTGCTGATCGGCGAGCTCGCGAACGGCCCGCGCGGGGACGGTGCCTGCCGGTACCTCGAACGTGCCGTGGCGGGCGACGAGGAGACCACGACCGACGCGGTCGCGATCCATCCGTACCAGATGGCCACCGACCTCCCAGTGACGAGCCCGCTGCAGGGCGACCATTGTCGCGGCATCGGCCGGCTGACCGATTGGCCCCGGCGCCTCATCGCGATGACGCGGCTGCACACCGCGGACGGTGCGACCCCTGGTATCGCGATCACCGAGTACGGCGAGTGCGTCGCCGGGTTCCGTTGCGGCAAGTCCGGCACCGGAATCGCGGAACCGCTGCGGGCAGAGCGACTCCAGCAGGCGATCGGGGCATCCCGTCAGGCCGGCGTCAGAGTGTTCGGCTACTACCACCTCGGCTGGGGCGCGGAGACGTGGAACTCGGCCGCGTTCGACGCCGAGTGGCGGCCGACAGCGGTCGCGGACGTGCTGCGCGACACGTTCGCGTCAGTGGAGTCCGAGCCCGGCCGGTAGCGCGATCGTCCCGTCCACCGGCACCAGTGCGTCCGGTACCGGCCCGTCGAACACGTCGAGCGTCGCGAGCCCGCAGGCAAGCTCGACCTCCAGCGCCGCCGCGCAGTGCAGCGCCGCGGTGATTCCGATTGGCCCGTCGAAGGTCGAGGAGAGGTAGACCTTTCCGCCCTGCGCGTCGACGAAGGTCGCCTGTGCGCAGAGCGTGCTGATCCCGCCCGAGCGCGAGAGCTTCAGGCAGACAGTCGGCGCACCGTCGAGCCCGCTCTCGTCAGAGGCGATCGTCACCGACGGCACGAGCGCCGCGACCCGCTTCAGCGCGGCGGTGCCGTGAACGGGCTCCTCGCAGAGCTCGAGGCCGCCGGCAGCTTCGTCGATGCGCGGCAACAGATCGGCAGCCTGCTCGACCGTCCAGGCGCCGTTGGCGTCCACGCGAATCGCAACCCCCGGCCCGGCGGCGGCGCGGACGGCCGCGAGCCGGGGTTCGTCGTCGCCCGTGCCGACCTTGACCTTCAGGCAGGAGAACCCCGCCGCCACGGCACGGTCCGCGGCCTCGCCTGCGGCGTCGGGATCGAGCGCTCCGATCGTCGCGTTGACCCCCACGCGGTCGAGCGGCGTGTCCGACAGCATCGCCGCGATCGGCCGCGACTCGCGTCGCGAGGCCCGATCCCAGAGCGCGAGGTCGACCGCGGCTAGCGCCTGCGGCAGCGGCGCGACCTCGATGCAGGCATCGAGGACCTGCTGCCCATCGTCGAGGCCCGAGATCGCCTGCGCGTATGCGGCGAGCGCGGCCTCGACCGCTTCGATCGAAACGCCATCGTACGGCTCGAGCGGCGCCGCCTCGCCGACTCCGACCGCACCGTCATCGCCGGTCAGCGTGACCGTAAGCGTCTCGCGCTCGGCGATCGCGCCGAACGCGGTCACGAGCGGCTCACGGAACCGCCGGACCACGCGCTCGACGTGCAGTCCGGCCACCTCGCTCAGCGCCCCAGGAGCAGCGCCGCCGCCAGCAGCACGCAGAACAGCAGCTGCAGCAGCCCGGTCTGCGCGAGCGCGCCGTTGAGCGTCGGCCCGTCGTCGTGCTCGGCGACGGTGCGGGCCAGCCCGGCCGCCATCGGCACGGTCGCGAGCGTCAGGAGCGTCCACGCGCTCGCCTCTCCGGCCGCCCAGATCAGCAGCGGCGCGACCTGCGCGCCCGCGAGTTCCAGTGCGTACAGCGCCCGGACCCGATCGCGCCCGAGCCGCACGGCCAGCGTTCGTTTGCCGGCACGAGCATCGGTCGCTGCGTCGCGGATGTTGTTGACCGCGAGGATCGCCGATGCCATCAGACCGACCGGAACCGCGAGCGCCAGCGACGTCCACGTCAGCGTCTCAGTCTGCACGTAGTACGAGCCCGCGACCGCGACCACGCCGAAGAACAGGAAGACGAACAGGTCGCCGAGGCCGTCGTACCCGTAGGGGCGCGGTCCGCCGGTGTAGAGCACCCCGGCGAGGATCGACGCGGCGCCGATCGCGAGGATGCCCCAGCCTGCGACGTAGATCAGGTAGACGCCGCAGAGCACCGCGAGCGCGAACGTCACGTAGGTCGCGATCAACACCGTCCGCGGCGGCACGAGTCCGCCCGCCGTCACCCGTACCGGACCGAGCCGGTCCTCGGTGTCGGCGCCGCGACGCGCGTCCGAGTAGTCGTTCGAGAGGTTCGCGCCGACCTGGATGAACAGCGCGCCGAGGAGCGCCGCGAGGAACACGAGCAGGTCGAAATCGCCCTCGGCCGCCGCCAACGCCGTGCCGACGAGCACCGGCGCGATGCCCGCCGGCAACGTCCGCGGCCGGGCTGCCATCAACCAGATTCGCACCATCGCTTACGACCTCCGCGGGAACTTCGAGAAGTCGGGCGCCCGCTTCTCCTTGTAGGCGTCGCGACCCTCGGCGGCCTCGTCGGAGCCGTAGAAGAGGAGGTTGGCGTCATGCGCGAGCTGCTGGATCCCGGCGTAGCCGTCCTCGTGCGCATGGAAGCTCGACTTGACTAGCCGCAGCGCGAAGGGGGAGAGGGCGAGCATCTCCTCGCACCAGCGCACGGTCTCGGCTTCGAGCTGGTCGAGCGGCACGACCGTATTGACGAGCCCCATCTCGAGCGCCTGCTGGGCGTCGTACTGGCGGCACAGCAGCCAGATCTCCTTCGCCTTCTTCGTACCGACGAGATCACGCAGGAGCGAGGCGCCGAAGCCGCCGTCCCAAGAGCCGACGCGCGGGCCGGTCTGGCCGAAGCGCGCGTTGTCGGCCGCGATCGTCAGGTCGCAGCAGAGGTGGAGCACGTGGCCGCCGCCGACTGCGAACCCCGCGACCATCGCCACGATCGGCTTCGGGCAACGGCGTAGTGCCACCTGCAGGTCGGTGACGTGGAAGCTGCCGACCGCGCCCTCCTTGCCGGGCTCGACCAGATAGCCGGTGTCGCCGCGGACGTTCTGGTCGCCGCCTGAGCAGAATGCGTGCGGGCCCTCCCCGGCGAGCACGATCACACCGATCGAGTGGTCCTCCCGGGCCCGTGCCAGCGCGTCGGCTACCTCGATCAGCGTCTGCGGGCGGAACGCGTTGCGGACCTCGGGGCGGTCGATCGTGATCTTGGCGATCCCGTCCGGCCCGGACGAGTGCTCGTAGCGGATGTCGGTGTAGTCGCCGCCGGCGGCGGTCCAGGTGACGGGCATCGAATGCACAGGCTACGGTCACGCCGTGCTCGTCGAGTCCTGGCTCGCTCGCGCCGCGCGCGCCAACCCTGATCGCCTCGCCGTCAACGAGCTGACCTACAAGGAGCTCTTCGCTGCGGCGGCTGCCCGCGCACGCGAGCTCGAGCCGGGTTCGCACGTCGAGATCGCCCTCCCGCCCGGGACAGCGTTCGCGATCGAGCTCCACGCGCATCTGCTTGCCGGACCAACTCCGGGAGAGCACGATCTGGACCGTGTTGCGGTCGAGGTCCGAACGTCCGGGACGACGGCGGAGCCGAGGTCGGTGCCGTTGACCTACGGCAACTGGCTCTGGAGCGCGCTCGGCTCGGCTGCCGCGCTCGGCGTCGACCCGAACGAGCGATGGCTCTGCGCGATGCCGCTGACCCACGTCGGCGGGCTCTCGATCCTGATCCGCTCTGCCATCTACGGCACGACGGCGATCGTCCACGAGCGGTTCGAGACGGGCGCGGTGCTCGAGGAGCTGATGCGGCCCGGCGGGGTGACGCTCGTCTCGCTCGTCCCGACGACGCTCGCCAGGCTGCTCGACGCGGGGCTTGCAACACCACCCACGCTGCGCACGATCCTGCTCGGCGGCGCGCCGATCCCACCTGTGCTGCTGGAGCGAGCCGTGCAGGCCGGCGTGCCGGTGACCCCGACCTACGGCCTCACGGAGGCGTGCTCGCAGGTCGCCACCGACGGCCGCCCGCTCTTCTGCACCACGGTCGAACTCGCAGATGACGGCGAGGTCGTCGTCTCCGGGCCGACCGTCAGCCCGGCCTGCGGTGGCCGGCTGCACACCGGCGATCTCGGAAGCTGGGGCGACGACGGGCGTCTGCGGATCTTCGGCCGCAAGGCCGACACGATCATCACCGGCGGAGAGAACGTCGCCCCGGCGGAGGTCGAAGCTGTGCTCGATCAGCATCCGGGCGTGATCGAGACGGCGGTGCTTGGCGAGCCAGATCCCGAATGGGGCGAGTCGGTCTGGGCACTCGTGCGCCTGGGCGCGCCGACGAAGACAGCAGAGCTGACCGCATGGTGCCGCGAGCGGCTCGCGCCACACGAGGTGCCGAAACGGATCGTGATCACCGAGAAGCCGCTGCCGCGCACTGCGTCCGGCAAGCTGCTGCGCCGTAGCATCCGCCTCCCATGAGCAGCCCGGACCCGGACGAGACACGCGCCGCGCAGCGCGCGACCTGGGAGGAGAGCGCCGCCGCGTGGGAATCCGACAACGACGCGTTCTACGGCGCCACCGAAGGGCTCACCCGCACGATGGTCGATCTGCTCGACCTGCGGCCGGGGGCGCGAGCGCTCGAGCTGGCGGCCGGACGTGGCGACCTCTCTGCGCTGATGGCCGAGCGGGTCGGCGCGGACGGAGAAGTCGTCTGCACCGACGGCGCCGACGCGATGGTCGAGGCGGCCAAGCGGTTCGTGACCGCAGCAAACGTCACGCACCGTCAGATGGAGCTCGAGTGGGTTGACGCCGGCGCCGCCTCGTTCGACGCGATCGCCTGCCGCTTCGGCTACATGCTCTGCGTCGATCCCGAAGCCGCGCTGCGCGAGGCGCGCCGAGTCCTACGGCCCGGCGGCCGGCTCGTCCTCGCCGTCTGGGACGTCGCCGACGCGAACCCTTGGCTGGCCGTCCCGCACCGGGCGCTGATCGCCGGCGGCCACGCACAGGCGCCGCCTCCGGGCACCCCCGGCCCGTTCGTCCTCGGCGCGCCCGGAGTGTTGGTCGGCCTGCTCGCGGACGCCGGCTTCGTCGCGCCAGAGCTCTCGACCGTCGACCTGAGGATCACCGCGCCCTCGCTCGACGCGGCGTGGGAGCACGTCGAACGGGTGTCGATGACGATGCGGGCGGCACTGCGGGAGCTGTCGCCGGCCGATCACTTCCGTCTTCGGGACGCGATCGACGAGGCGTGGGGCGCGTACGTCCAGGCCGATGGCACGGTCGCGTTCCCCGGTCGGGCGCACGTCGCGCTCGCCGAGGCGTAGCGTCGCGCCCCGGTCTGGGAGGATCGCCCGATGCATCGCTACGCCTCGCTCGTTCTCGTAGCGCTCGCGGCGCTCGGCTTCCAGGCTTCGCAGGCACTCGGCGGTGAATTCCCGATCCCGCGCGCACCGGACTCCGACGCGCCCGCCGGCTCGCCGCCGCACTGGCTTCCCAACGAGCACTGGGTCCACGACCACTACCTCCCGTTCGACGAGGCGCGGCTCTACACCGTGCTGCGCACCTCCCGCGACGGGCTCTGGAAGTGGCTGCGCGACGACAACCACACGATCGAAGAGCTGGCGAGGACCAAGGGCTGGCAGGACACGAGGGCGCTGGCGGTGAGGCTGATCGAGAACCGCCAGAACCAGATCGATGAAGCGATAACACAGGAGCTGCTCGCGCGGACCATCCGGATCCTGCGGCAGGGCCACCTCTCCCAGCACATCATCTTCCACTCGCTGCACCAGGAATCCGGGCCGAGTGCGGCCAAGCGGCTGTTCGGCGTCGCTCCCGGGCGCTTTCAGGCGCTGCGGCGGCTCGACATCAGCCCGCTTCAGATCGGGCGTATGCACGGACGGACCCGCGCGCAGATGCAATCCGGCCTCGAGGACAGGCTCGAGCACGCGATCCATCACGGCATCGAGATGGGCGAGATATCCGAGCGGCAGGGGATGACGTTGCTCCATCGGCAGCTCCGCCAGGTGCCGCGCTGGCTCGGCGAGGAGCACTACAACGGCCCGCCGCAGACGGTCGCTGGCAAGCCGAAGTACCCGTTCCGCGCCTCGTTCGCATCGCCGGCGCTGAGCGGTGATGCGTCGACCGTCTTCTTCGACGCTGCGCAGCCGACGCCACCGCTCGCGGTCAAGTTTGGCGAGGTCAACCTCGCGGGCATGGATCTCGGCTCTCAGACCGCCCTGACCCCGCGTGATGTCTCGGCGACCGCTCAGGCCGACGCGCCCTGCTCGAGCTTCAACGCGGACGTCTCCGCAGACGGGCAGACGATCGCGTACGAGATCGGGTCCGGCAACCGCACGTTCGCCAAGCGGTACGGCAACGTCGCGGTCGCGCTCGGGAACCTGCAGACCCACGCCCTGCGCCGAGTCGCCGGCGGGGCGCGCGGCAAGCGCGTGACGACGGCCTACAACCCGTCGGTCTCTGCTGACGGCCGCGTCGTCGCTTACGTGTCGGTCAGCGCCGATCCGATGGCGATGGACTCGGACACCGCGACGCGGGTCCGGATCTACGACGGTTCGGCAGGCACGACGACGGTGATCCCGGTCGCCGGCGCCTACGAGCCGGAGGTGTCCGGAAACGGGCGCTACGTCGTCTTCACAGCGTTCGCCGCGGACGGTCCGCTTCAGGTCTGGCGGTTCGAACGCGCGACGCGGACGGTGAGCCAGGTCAGCTCGGGCGCCGGCGAGGCATGGGCGCCGGCGGTCTCAGACAGTGGCCGCCGAGTTGCCTACGCGGCCTCCACGCATCCGGGACGCTCGCGGATCTGGCTCCGGGACATGGACGAGAAGGCGGCGGTGGCGATCACGCCGGTCTCCGCGGGCTTCGTCGACGCTCCTGCTATCTCAGGGGACGGTGCTGTCCTTGCGTACACGCGCAGTGGCGCGGGGGCCAGGACGAGCCCGCTCGGGCGCCCGCTGCAATCGATCTTTGTCCGTTCGGCCTCCGGCGGCGGACCGGCGGTTCGCAGATCGGGCGTGTCCGCCTGGTCCGGGCAGCCGCAGCTCTCCGGGGATGGG
>WBZP01001394.1_pt2 | contig 29100 bp, 35 predicted proteins | sample 5204301 | NCBI WGS metagenome assembly WBZP01 (sample SAMN12412401, study PRJNA552823) | activated sludge metagenome | isolation source: activated sludge from nitrification reactor of wastewater treatment plant... | place: USA: Pennsylvania | collected 2017 | reverse complement strand
GCGCTCGCTGGATCTCTGCACCAGTGGCGTCGCCGCCAGCATGCGCAATTCGATCCCGGTGATGACCACCCTCGCGAGTCAGGCTGATCTCACCAGCAGGGGTGTGGTCAAACTGAGTGCCCAAAGCGATGAGTTCGCGCACTGCGTCGGGGCCTTCGGTGACCAGAGCCCGCACTGCTTCGATGTCGCACACTCCCGCGCCCGCGACCAGGGTGTCGGTGAGGTGCTCCTCGGGTGTGTCACCGGGACCGAGCGCTGCAGCAATGCCTCCTTGGGCCCACTGGGTGGAGCCAGCCGACAGGTTGTCTTTGGTGACCACCATGATCGTGGCGCCAGTCTCGGCTTTGATGCGTAAGGCGGCGGTGAGGCCTGCAATGCCGGAGCCGATCACCACGACATCGGCGTACGCCTCCCAACCGGGGGCCGGAGCGACAAGTCGTTGAGGAAGCAAAGCCATGAGCGGAGGCTATCGCCCGAGGTCGACGCGCATGTTGTCGATCAACCGAGTGGTGCCGACCTTGGCCGCGATCAGCAACCGTGCCTCGCCCACCGAAGGTGGCTCCTGGAGCCCAACAGAGGTGAGTTCAAGGTAGTCCACCGCGACGTCTGGGAAGCCTGCGAGGACCTCCCGCGCCGCAGAGAGTACGGCGCCTCCCCCATCAGCGCCCGCGGCCTGACCTGCCCGTAGCGCTCGAGACAGGGCCACTGCACTAGCGCGCTGAGTCTCATCGAGATAGCGGTTGCGCGAACTCATCGCCAACCCATCAGCCTCACGAATGGTGGGCGCTCCCACGATGTCGATGCCCATGCACAAGTCGCTGACCATTCGGCGAATCAAGGTGAGTTGTTGATAGTCCTTCTCACCAAAGATCGCGAGATCTGGGCGCACCAAGCCGAGCAGTTTTGCCACCACCGTCAACACTCCACGGAAGTGGGTCGGTCGCACCTTGCCTTCGAGGATCGTGGCAAGCGGGCCGGGATCGACGGTCACCAGCGGGTCGCCGCCGGGGTAGACCTCATCAACCGCAGGAGCAAACACCACGTCGACGCCTTGTTCGGTGCACATAGCTAGGTCTTCGGAGAAGGTGCGAGGGTATTTCGCCAGATCCTCGGAAGGCCCAAACTGCATCGGGTTCACAAAGATGCTCACCACAACGACCGGAGTGCTCTGTTTGGCCGCCGCCATCAACGACGCGTGGCCACTGTGTAGGGCCCCCATGGTGGGCACGAAGCCGACTTTGCCGGAGGTTTGAGCTAGCGCCGCCGCGAGTTCAGCGCGGCTGTGCACGACCAGACTCACGAGGTGGGCACCGTCGATTGACCCAAGAGTGCGTCGTCCAAGATCTCCACCAGTCGATTGCGACGGATCGGAAGCAGACGACCATCGACCACGGCCCGATCAGCGGTGGCCTTCGCCAGTGCGACGTACGACGGCAACGTGGTTGGTGACTCGGCGGCGATCTGGGTCAGGTGAGCGCGCACTGTGTTGAGATCACCGCGCACGATCGGACCAGTGAGCGCGGCATCGCCCTGCTGCAACGCATTGTCGAGGGCGGCGGTGAGCAAAGGACGAAGCGTGCTGGCCGGGTCATCAGCACCGGCAGCACTCAACATCTCCATTGCCTGAGCAATCAGTGTGACCAAGTGGTTTGCCGAGTGCGCCAAGGCCGCGTGATAGAGGGTGCGCTTGCTCTCAGGGATAAACAGCGGCACGCCGCCAAGTTCGCTCACCCAGGTCTCAACGACAGCACGGTCAGCATCGGGCACGGTCACACCGAAGATGCAGCCACGCAGACGGGGCAGGTCAACACTGGTGCCGGTGAACGTCATGGCTGGGTGCATCGCGACGACGTGAGCACCGACCGCTTGGGCAGGCGCCAACACATCGAGACCGTGACGGCCCGAGGTGTGCACGACGTACTGCCCCTCGTGGATCGCCCCCGCACCGACCAACTGAGTGGCGACGTTGCCGAGCATGTCGTCAGGAACGGTGAGCAACAAGACGTCGCAGGCACGAGCGACCGCAGTGGGCTTGTCGACGTGCACACCTGGCAGAAGTTGTGCGATTCGCTGCTGCGACGCGGTGGACTCACCCGCGACGGCCACGATGTCGTGACCTGCCGCCCGCAAGGCAGCAGCTAAGACTGCGCCGACTCGACCGACGCCGATAACCCCGATACGGGCCATGAGAGATGCCTTTCCGTTCCAGTCCTTCTCAGGTACCAGACGTGCAACAGCAATTCGTTCAACGAGCCTAGGCCCCCGTTTGCTTCCCGCAAACACGAACTCAGGTGGGAAGGGTCACACCTTGTGGTCAGCGATCAGACGCAACGCGAGCGTGGGGCAGGTGCGCACTGCCTCTTTGGCATCAGCCAACGTCTTGGGCGTGACCTTGCCGTTGGTGATCGGGTAGCCCCACTCGTCGAGGTCGACGATGTCAGGCAGGATTTCGTGACACAGCCCGCGCGCTTTGCATAACGGCCAGTCCACCCTCAGTTGCCAGGTGCGTTGGGATCGCGGAGTGCTCATGCGACCACCTCAACCTTGGCGCTGCAGCGTCCGGCCAAGTGAGCGGCCACTTCAGCAGGAAACACCGACATCGCTGAGCGGGCCAGCCTTGCCGTTCCATCGGGGTGGGCACAGGCTCCACGCCTTTCGACCAAACCACATAGTTGCCCGAGCCGCGCGCGGGTGTCTTGACCCTGCGCGAGGGCGGCGAAATTTCTGGCGAGCTCGGGAAGCCCAGTAAGACATGGCCCGCATCGCTTGGCGCTTTGACTGGCCAGGTAGTCCAGGATGCGCGCTGTCATCGTGATCGGGCACTCCCATCCTGAGACCGTCAAGACCACCCCAGCACCCAAAGGCACTCCCGCGGCCCGCAACGAGTCGTGATCGATGCGTTTGTCCGCGATCGAATCAACGGTGGTCCACACACCGTGGTAGCCCCCCACCAGCACCGGGACATCTGCGCTCCAGTTCGCTGGAAGCGCGTCCCCGAACCTCGACCCGAGCACGACTTCGCTCACATTTGGTGCGCCGCTCTCGCCGCCAAAGGTCAGCAGTGTGGTGGCTTGCGCCTCTGGCATAAGCACGCATCGGGCCAACTGTGCCCAGGTCTCGGCATTGCTCAACAAGGTGGGTTTGCCCTTGAACCCGTCGTACACCTCGGGCCGCCAGGCTGTCACCGGCAGGTTCGGTCGACCAGCCATCAACTCCAAGACCGCGCGGGCCTGACCCGCCACGAACCAGTCCTCAGCCAGATGAACTTTGAAGCGCCGAGCCTCGGGACGCTCAGCCACTGCCTCGCGCACACTCGCGACCACCTCATCTTGCTCTCCTGGGAGGACCAGATGGATGGATCGGACGCCGTAGGCGCGGGCAGCGAGCAGTGCCCCATCAAGCACGAGGTGTGGAAGCACCCGGGCCAAAGCCGCGTCTTTATGCGATGCCGGCTCTCCTTCGGCCCAGTTGACCACGAGCACCGGGCGTTTGGAGTGACCCAGAGCTTTGAGCTTGCCAGCGAACGGGAACCCCGCACCACCCCTACCCCTGATCGATTCGGCCGCGCGCACGAGATGATCGCGGGTCGGTTTGGGCAGCTCCCCAAAGTGCACCCGATGGGCCCGAAGGCCAGGCCCGGAGTTGATCGCTGCAAACAGACTTGGCCCGGGGGTGACTTGCAACATTGCCGACACTTAGGCCTCCACTCGGCGACCAAATGCGGCTGCGCCAAGGCGAACCAGCACTGCCACCACGACGACTACGACGCAACCGATGGTGAGCATTCGCGACCAACTGGCGCCAGCGTCAGTACCGATCCCAAGCCCGTGCAGCACTGAGATCGCCCAGGCGGCGTACGCCGTGAAATGGATCGCCCGCCACGGGGCATGACTCATCCGGGTGCGCAGCAGCGAGGTGATCGTGATGAGCACGATCAGGTCAAAGGCGATGGTGCCCAACGAGAGCCAGAACGGTTTGTACGTCGCACCCCACGGCACGATCGCCTGCCACCAACGAATGTCGACGTAGGTGTCGATCACGGCCGTGGCGATGTGGCCCACCAGCAGCACCGCGCCCAAGAGGCTCACGTTGCGGTGAAAGGCCTGCCCCAGAAACCGTGGCACACCCCGGCCAGCTCGACCGAACGTCGCAGTGATGCCCAGCACGACCGCGAGGGTGAAGATCACCAGCAGCACGCTGCCGGTTGAACGGTTTAGATACCACAAGATCGGGTCACTCATGTGTTGTCTCCTCCGGCCAAAGGCACGTGCGGCGCACCTGCCCGTTGATGGCCACCAAACGAGCCGAAACTTCTCGCGACTTCAGCCAGGCAGGCGCCTGTTCCCCCAGGACAATCGCCGCAGTCGAGGCGGCGTTTGCCGCCACGCAGGTGCGCCCGATCGCACTCACCGTGCGCCACACCTCAGGAGCGGGCTGGCCAGTGCGGGGATCGAGAATGTGATGACGCTGGGCTCCATTGGATTGCCACCTGCGCACCTGGGTGCTCGATGTGGCTAAGCCCGAGTTCTTGATCCAGACGGTTTGCTCAGCGGGACCGCCTGGATGTTCGGAGATGTCCACCGGCCACTCGCCTGCGCCCGCGAGGGCAATGTCGCCACCGACGCTGATGAGGGCATCGATACCGTGCTGTGATTCGAGCGCTTGGGCGACTAGATCGCTGGCGAATGCCTTGCCGATCGAGCCCAAGTCGAGGGCGGTGCCTCGTGGGATGCGTAGGGCGCCATCACCCACAGCGATCTCACGCCAGGCATCGGGCCGTGCCGCGACCGGAGGCTGGTGGCTCGGTGCCAACGAACGGAAGTCTTTGTCATAGCCAAGCGACACCATCGAGCGGCCAAGTAGGGGATCAATCAGTCCGTCGGTGTCATGAGCCACTGCTAAGGCTGCGCGAACGGCTGCCACCAGCAGTGGGTGCACCTCAGTCCAAGTGCCCGCGCGCGCATTGACCCTGCGCAAGTCGCTGTCGTCACGAAACCGGCTGCACGTCTGATCGACTAACACGAGGGCTTCTCGGGTGATCTCGACGGCGGGGTCAAGGGCCGAAGGATCGCTCACCCCGACAAACACGTAGGTGCCGAGCGCCCGGAACTCAGCGCTGGTTTGTTCTTTCACGAGCATGGCTTAGGAGCCTGAAGATGGCCCGCTCGGCGGCTTGGGGTTGCCACCGCCGCCGCCACCACCTCCGCTGTGGGAGACGTGGCCTCCGCCCACGGAGGTGTACGTCGAAGATCCGCCATCGAACTTGGTGACGTACTTGCGCTTCTTCCACGTGGTCTTGATCGTGGGGTCTTGTGGGTGCGTGCGCCACCAACGTGCCTCGAGTCGACGTTGAGCCTCTGCCTTAGCGGCTTGTTGATCCGCAGAATCAGCAGCAGCCTTGCCCGTCAAGAATCCGATGCCGCCAAGGGCCGCGATCGTGCTGAGCCCGGTGACGCTGGCTAGGGCGATCCGATAGGCGTCGCGAGTGCGGGTCGTATAGCGAGGTTTCATGACACGAGTGTGCGTCAGGCCCGGACAAGATGGAGTCAGCTTTATGTTAAGTCCGCATCATGCTTGAAAACTTGAGGGTTTCTTGAGGTTCTTGCGACACCCCGATAGCACTCGGCCAGGCAATCTTGGTCCATGAAGTTACTCACCACAGCTATCACCGCAGGCGCCGTACTCCTTGGCGGAGTCGCTGCGGCCGTCGGATACAACCAAGCGGTCTCCCCCGCTCAGGTGACCAAGCCGGTCTCCCAGGTTGAGGCACCAGCCCCTGAGGTCAAGCACGTCGTGAAGTTCAAGAAGTGCAAGGCGCCCGCAGTGCGCGAGGGCAAGCTGTGTGTGACGCACGCGGCACCAGCGCCGGTCTATGTGTCGAGCAACTCCTCAAGCAGCGGCACACACCACGTGAGCGGCTCTCACCACGGCGATGACCACGAGTCCGACCACGAAGACGAGCACGAGAACGAGCACGAAGACGACTAGTCGCCACTGATTTCTGATCGCTACTTCGGTGGCATCAGACTGGGTAGTCGGACTTCGATCGTCGTGCCGTTGGAGGAACCAATCCTCACCCGGCCTCCCGCAGCTCGGGCAGTACGACGAACGATCTCCAAGCCCAGACCAGTCGAGCCGACGCGCTGTTCACTTCGCGCTGACCCGGCAACCCCCGAGCCACGGTCAGCAACGATGAGCACCGCGTCGGTCTCGCTTTTTTGCAGCGTCACTGAGAAGGCCACTCCTTCGGCAGTGTGGGCAAACACATTGTCGATCAAGATGTCGACTAGGTCGCGCAGATCTGATTCGCCGACAGCCACGGGCAGTGGATCTTGGGTCAGCAGCACTGAGAGCGGGCGCTGTTGATCTTCGGCGAGCACCCGCCAGAACTCCACGCGTTCACGCACGACGGCCGTCGCGTCACACGAGGCCCGCAACGACTGTCGGACCGGTCGGCGGGCTTCATTGACGATCGCGTCGATATCGCGCTGGAGCACGGCGATGTGGTCTTGGAGTCGACCAGACAAACCAGGGTCAGCCACTGATTCAGCATCAAGGCGAAGTGCGGTCACGGGCGTGCGGAGGCGGTGTGAGAGGTCGGCGACCGAGGCACGCTCGGCTGCCAACAAGTCATCGATGCGATCCGCAAGTCCATTAAGCGCCTCGGCTAATTCCTCGGTCTCTTGTGGGCCTTCGACTTCAGCGCGGGCCGCTAGGTTGCCGGCGCGCAGTTGGTGGGCTGTTTCGGCTACTCGAAATAACGGGCGGCTGATTCTTCTGCCCATGACGTTGGCGATAAACAGGGCGGCGGCCACTAGACCCAAGCCCAAACCGATGATGATCACCCAGGCCCGAGTCACTCCCCGATGCATCTCTTGGGCATCCACGGTGCTCATCACGACTTCTGTGCCGTCGGAGGCAATCACTGGGAAGACGAGCTTGCCGCCCGAACTGGTTCTCGACGAGGTTGCGGTGCCCTCCAACGCCAAAATCACATCGGGATCACTGGCCATATTTGGCGCTGAGCTGCCCAGCACCTCACCGTGATCAAGCAAGAGTGAGGTGCGTGCTCCAGTCGCGCGATCGGCGGCCTCGACTAGCTCCGGGAGTTCTTCACGATGGTCGAATGTCGAGACCAAGATCGCGATATTGCGGGCCTCCTGATCCGCTGCGGCCATGGCACGGTCTTCAGCGAGGGTGCGCACGAGCAGGCACAGCGGGATGACAAATGAGAGCACCACCGCTGAGGTGGTGGCTGCAACGACGAACGTGATGCGGCTGCGCATCAGGTGTCACTCGGGTCAACGAGCCTGACCCCCACTCCACGCACGGAGTAAAGGTAGGTGGGCGAGGCAGCCGACTCCCCGAGCTTGCGGCGCAACCACGACAGGTGCACGTCGACAGTGCGATCTGATCCGCCATAGGGCTGGTGCCAGACGTCGGCAAGCAACTCTCGCTTGGTGACAACTTCACCCACCCGACTAGCCAGCAGATGCAGCATGTCGAACTCTTTGCGCGCCAGGTCGAGGGTCTCGCCAGCCAGTGCCGCAGTGCGTGAGGGAATGTCTAGGTGCAGTTCACCAATGCGGTATTCCTCTCGAACTGGCCGATCACCCACAGTGCGCCGCAGTACGGCGCGCACCCGCGCTTCCAACTGAGCACTGCCAAAGGGTTTAACCACGTAGTCGTCAGCCCCTGCATCGAGGGCACGTACGATGGAGGCGTCGTCGTCTAACGCCGTGATCACGATGATTGGCACCTCACGTGCAGCCCGCATCATGGGGATTAAAGTGAGTCCATCAACATCAGGCAGGCCAAGGTCGAGCAAGACAACTTCTGGGTCACCGTTGAGCAGCATCTCCAATCCGGTTAGTCCGGCTGGGGCAACGTTGACCAGATGACCTCGCTCGGTGAGGCTGCGTTTGAGTGCATCACGGATTGCGGCATCGTCTTCGACAATCAGCAGCCTGGTCATATCCCAAACCTATTGGGTCAGCGGTCAACAAGGAGGCGATCCACGTGCGCAAACTCGCATTAGCCGGGGTTTACCTCGTGGTCGTGGCGTCCGGCTCGACCGCCGTGTGGCAAGTGATTAGCTCGGCTGGCACTCAGATTTACGCAAAGAGTCCTGTCGAGGCCACGATGCCATCCGCACCGACCCCCACGGGTTCCGATGCACCGACCAAGCCTTCCCCTTCTGTTAGCCCAGAGGGCGGCACTACTTCGACCCTCTCGGCTAAACCAAGCCCGCACCCTAAGCCAACGACGAAGCCCACCACTAAACCGAAGCCGATAGCTCAAACCCGGATCTGGTCTGGGCAACCCGGCACAGTCGTGAGCCAGTGTTCGGGCTCCCTCATCACCCTCAAGGGCGCCAACCCCAACTCGGGATGGCACGTGGAGGTCGAGCGGTCGCCTCGCGAATTCACCGTGAAGTTTGATCAAGGTGACGGCGGCCGCGAAGTCGAGGTCACTTCCAAGTGCTCAGGCGGGGCACCGGTCTTTGAGGTGTCCAACGACGACTGAGGTCGCACACGGGCCGCTAAGGCGGCCGCTGCCAACTGCTCGACGTGGGCACGCGCTTCGAGAACGCCTCGCAGGCGGGCGACAAATGGGTTCGCGCCCCGTGGAGTGTCGATCCGCAGTGCAGCGAGGCCCAGCAAACTCTGCATGAACCCCTGTCGCACCGACACGGACTGCGCGCGAGCCAACGGCACCATGGACGTACGTCGAGCAAAGACCCCCTCCAGTGAAACCGCGAGTTGGTCACTGAACCCGAACGCCAAGCGTCGTCCACTCGCGGGCGCGAGCCAGGAGGCGTGACGCCCTGCCGGGCTTAGCGGAATCTGGCTGGGGTCTTGACCCAAGAGGTCCTTGGCTAGTTGCCACACCAGCGCCTTCGGTGCGGCCGGCAGCAAGAGCCCTTGGGCGCCTTCTTCATCGCCCTTGACTCCACCGGCAATCGAGACCTGCAGGGAGGCCAGTCCCCACGGCCGCCACATCAGGGGCTCGTGCACTTGAAGGCCCTGCAGCCTGGCCACATGGAAGGTCTGGGTCGTCACGTTGAACATGCCGTGACGCACTTGCAGCCCCGTCGGCACGACCGCCAACTCCCAGTTCCATCGCCCGATCAACTTCGTGACCAGCGACCAACCCAACCCACCCACGGCAGCCAAGGAGAACCCAAACGCGGTCAGGTCGAAGCCAAAGGATTTCAAGATGATGACTGTCAGTGCGGCGATCACAAAACTGATTGATTCTGATCGGGCAAAGAGTGAGATCAGGTGCCACTGCAAGGGCACCCGGACCAGCGGCGCAACGGGAGGCACGGGGCCGGCGGCAGCCTCTTCGGGAGTCGGTTCGCCAGGTGCTTGGCGGTGAGCCAACAACGTGTGCCGCATCGAGGTGGCCTCGGCCACGGGAAGATACGCCAAACGCGCCTCGGAGTCGGTGGTGCCAGTTTCGATCCGCAACTCAGCGACCCCGAGCAGTCGAGCCATGAAGGGCTGGTTGATGTCGATCGCGACGATCCGGTCTAGGCGCACGCGACGTGAGTGGCGTGAAATCAGCCCGCTTTCGATGAGCAACTCGGTGTCACTGATCCGGAACTTCGTGCGCCACCACGAGGCAAAACCGCTCACCAGCCCCAGACCCACAATGACCCCAGCAAACACTGCCAGCATCGAGAGCTCGCGCCGCCCGTTCATGATGTCGCGACCGACCGTGAAAGCGGCAGCGGCCAGCCAGACCCCTGACTTGGCGATGGGGGTCAGCGGTGAGAGCCGCCGATAGGGCAGAACCTCGTCACTCACAGCCCTGACAGCTCCGAAGCACCCAACTCTGTCAACCGGTCGCGCAATGCTGCAGCCTGGTCGGGCGCGAGGCCTGGGATGTGCGCATCGGTGCTCGCCGAGGCGGTGTGCAGTTGTACGTCGGCAAGCTTGAAGACGCGATCGACTGGCCCCTGAGCGACATCGACGAGTTGCATCCGCCCAAAGGGAACGACGGTGAGTCGACGCAGCAGTGCGCCGCTGGTGATCCACAGATCGTCGTCTTGTTCGGCGTAGCCAAAATTGCGCACCCAGCGACCGATCATCCACCAGCGCCAAGCTCCCGTGACCACAACGAGCCCGATCGCGAGCCACAGAAACCGCTGATATCCAGAAAGGTATGCAGCAGCCGCGGCCAAGGCAGCGATAATCACGAGTCGCCATAAGACCATGCTCAGGCGTCGCTTCCACGCTAGGGCGAACCGGATGCGGGTCCACTCGCCGTGCGGGGGATCAAAGAGTGCAGACATTGGCTAGAGGCTAGCTCTAACCAACAACGCGGAACCCACTGCGCCGGATGTGAGCCTCCCACGACAGCAAAATCATGGTGGGTTCGGTGTCGAGTGTGTCCCAAGACGGGTCATCCCAGTCGGGCACTTGGAATGCCGACTCGACAGCAGCGTGCTTCGGGGTCGCGTCCGCGGCGACAACAGGTGCCGCTTCGCCTGGCTGCTCTGAGTACGTCGCCGCATGGGTCGGCCGAGGCGCCACTCTCTCGGGGGTTTGGGCAGCCAAGGGAGCTGACAACGGATCTGCCGAGGCAACGTGAGCCGCTGGTGCAACGTGAGTTGCCGGAGCCGGAGTCTGGACAACCGGAGTCTGGGCAACTGGAGCCGCGACGGGCGCGCTTGGCTGCTGTGCCACAGCTGCTGGTACTGCCGGTGCCGGTTCAACAAATGTGGGCGCAGGCGCAGGCTCGGTCACGGCCGGGGCAGCCACTGCCGGTGCTGGCGTCGGCTCAACAAATGTGGGTGCCGGGACAACCACGGGCGCGGGCTCGGTCACGGCCGGGGCAGCCTGTGCGGCAACCGTCTGGGCTGCAACGGTCTGGGCTGCAGCAGCCTGAGCCGCAGCAACCTGTGCCGCAGATGCCTGGGCCTCAACAACGGCGGCCTCGGCTGCTTGCTTGGTCTCATCGAGTTCTTTAGAGAGCTCGCCGATGCGCTCGCGGGCAACCGAGAGTTGGGCTTGAGATTCACGTAGCGATTGTTCGACCGTGCCGCTGTGGTCAACAGCCATCGACAGCGACTTCTCGACATGAGTGAGGGCAGTTTCGGCCTTCACTCGAGCCTGGTGAGCGGCCACGGCGGCTTGCTCGGCACGAGTGCGCGTCTCATCGCTGGCACTCAGCTTCGCGGTGAGTTCATCGACCAGCGAGGTGTCGACTTCGACAGGGCGTGAATTCACCAGTGCCTGGAGTCGCTGATGCTCGGCATCGAGGTCGTCTAACTCGGCGTAGGCGTCATCTGTTTCCCACCGACTGTCTTCGAGGTCGATCCAGATGAGCCTGATCGCAGCCCAGCCAAACCCGACGCAGACTACGGCGGCCATAGCCATCAATAGCCATTGCTCGGTCACGAAGCCAGCCCCCGCCAGCCCAAGACCGATCGCTGAAGCGATACCAAAGACCCACAACGCGCGCGCAGCGTTGTTCGGTCGTGCGTTTTCCCCACCCACGCGGGCAATCCTACGCGACGACTCAGGGTTCATGATTCCTCCGGCGTGGTGTCCCCGTCTTTGAGACGACACGCACGTTCGAGCCACAAGCCTGCCACCATCATCACCAATCCGCCTAGGGCAGACGCGACAGCCAGCCACACACGGTCATCGGTGAGTTCGGTGACTGGCACTGCGATGCGCGAGATCAACGACCCGACGTACACCCCCAGGATGGCAACGCCCGCAAGCGCAGCAGCCTGACCCAAGACGAGTCTGTTGACGGCCTGAAAGCCAGCCATTCCGCCTTTGCCACGCTGCAAGACCCGCCACGTCAACCACGCGCGTACGGCGACGCCGAAAGCCAGGATCCAGATCACCGCCACTGCCCACCACGGCATTAGTGGCTCGGCGACCCCAAGGGCTTCCCAGATCAGCCGCATCGCCCAACCGCAGACCAAAGCGATCAAACCGATGACCACGATGGCCCCCGGTCGCAGCGAGGTGGTGGATTTGGGTGTGCTCACGCGTGCAGAACGGCGTCGTCTCGGCGCGTGATGCCGGCGGTGTCGACCGACTTAAGCAAGTCGGCGATCGGGCCAGCCCCGGGGATGACTGCATGAGGCTCGAGGTCGAACCAGGGTTGGAGCACAAACGCCCGCTCGGCGGCCCTGGGGTGCGGCAACGTCAATTGCTCGTCGTTGGCACGCCGATCGCCCACGACGATCAGGTCGACATCGAGGGTGCGAGGAGCGTTCGGTGTGCTGCGCTCTCGCCCAAAGGCTTCTTCGACTGCTAACGCTCGCTCTAACAACCTGTGCACCGACAAGGTGGTGTCGAGCAGCACGATCGCGTTGAGGTAGTCGGGGGCATCTGCTGGACCACCCACTGAGGCCGTTTCATAGACCGGAGACACATCGGTGAGCCACACCTCTGGGGTGTCCTTGAGCGAATCAACCGCACCCTGCAGCGAGCTAAGCCGCTCGCCAAGGTTGGATCCTAAGCAGATCACCGCGCGCCGGATTGGGTGCATTTCCCCAGTCAGGGTGTCGGTGTCGACAAAGTTCGGGTGGGGCATCTGAGTCATCGCCTGCTCCTCCTGATCGTGAGGGCAACGTCGGCAAACGTCGCCTCAATGGGGGCGTGCGGCTTGTGCAGGGTCACTTCAACCCACTCGACCATGGCATCTGCCATGACCACTTCGGCGACCCGAGCCGCGACGGTTTCAATCAGATCCACCGGATCTGACTCAACCGCCGTCACCACCTTTGCTACGAGACTCCCGTAGTCGACCGTGTCTTTCAAATCGTCGCTAGCTGCAGCGCTCGAAGTGTCTAGACCCAGCAGCAAGTCGACGATGAAGATCTGGCCATCGCGACGCTCGTGGTCGAAGACGCCGTGGTGGGCACAGATCTCAACGCCAGTGATCCGAAGTTGGTCAGCCATTGGCTTCTCCCTTCCAGGCTCTTGTGACGGCCAGGGCATCTGCCGCAGCTCGCACGTCATGCACTCGCACTGCCCACACCTCACGCATGCCCAGCAGGGTCACGATGGCAGTGTCGGCGTAGATGCGTTGGTCGGTTGGCCGGACGCCGTTGGCATCTTGGAGCAACACCCCCAGGAATGACTTGCGACTGGCACCCACGAGAAGTGGCAAGCCGAGCGCCTCGAAGGCATCGAGGTGGCGCAGAAGCGTCCAGTTGTGCTCAGGGGTCTTGGCGAATCCCAGGCCCGGATCAAGGCTGAGTCGCTCCGGCGCGATGCCCGCCTCAAGCGCAGCGCTCACCCGATCACCCAACTCATCGACGACCTCTGCGACCACGTCGGAGTACGACGCATGCTGCTGCATCGTTGTGGAGTGGGCCCGCCAATGCATTGCGACGTACCGTGCTCGCGAAGCAGCCACCACGCCCAGGATGTCTGGGTCGGCTAACCCGCCGGAAACGTCGTTGACGATGCTGGCCCCTGCCGAGAGCGCCGCCTGGGCGACCTCGGCACGCATGGTGTCGATGGAGACAACGCAACCCTGAGCGACCAGGCCAGTGATCACCGGGATCACGCGGCCCAGTTCTTCCTCGACTAGCGGACGGGTCGCACCCGGTCTGGTCGACTCGCCACCGACGTCGAGGATGTCAGCGCCTTGGGCGCGCAAGTCCAAACCATGAGCGATTGCCGCATCGGCGTCGAGCCATTGCCCTCCGTCGGAGAACGAATCAGGGGTCACGTTGACGACCCCCATGATCAGCGTCATGACGAACGCGCGTTGATCAGTGCCATTGCCTCTGCACGGGTCGCGGCGTTGAGCATCACGCCACGCACCGCTGACGTGATGGTGCGAGCGCCGGCCTTGCGCACGCCACGCATCGTCATACACAAATGTTCTGCCTCGATCACCACGATGACTCCCCGTGGCTCCAAGATCTTGACCAGTGCGTCAGCGACCTGGGTGGTGAGGCGCTCTTGCACCTGCGGGCGCTTGGCATAGACATCGACGAGGCGAGCCAACTTAGAGAGCCCGGTGATCTTGCCGGACTCGTTGGGGATGTAGCCCACGTGCGCGACACCCGTGAATGGCACCAAGTGGTGCTCACACATCGACCAGAGTTCAATGTTTTTCACCAAGACCATCTCGTCGTGACCGATGTCGAAGACAGTCGCCAAAACGTCTTCGGGTTGTTGATGCAGACCCGCAGTGAGCTCGGCATAGGCCCGCGCCACGCGCGCCGGGGTGTCGTGCAACCCTTCGCGCTCGGGGTCTTCACCAATGGCATAGAGAAGTTCGCGTACGGCGGCCTCGGCCCGAGCGTGATCGAAGGTCGGCACCTCGCGGCCTTCGTGTGCGTTGTGGACCGGGCCGATGCTCATGCGGTTGGTACCTCTCCGTGGGTGTCACCATCAGCCCCCACAGGAGTGATCACAACGCCACCCTCGGGCTCGGTGTCCGTTGATTCGGTGTCTTTGGGGATCTCAACTGGCGGGATGCTCGAGGGCACCCGGTCGGGGCTGCCGGTCCAGGCCGGGCGAGCCTCGCGGCGACGCAGCGGCTTGAAAATCTCGGCGACCTCTTCTTTGTCCAGGGTCTCCTTCTCGATGAGTTCAAGCACGAGAGCGTCGAGCACGTCGCGGTTCTCTTCGAGGATCTCGAACGCCTCCTGGTGCGCAACCGTGATGAGTGCCTTGATCTCCTCATCGATCACACCCGCAACTTCTTCGGAGTAGTTGCGTTGGTGGCCCATGTCGCGACCCAAGAAGGGCTCAGAGTTGTTGTCACCGAGTCGCACCGCGCCAAGCTTTTGGCTCATGCCGTACTGCGTGACCATGGCTCGCGCCAGGTTGGTCGCCTTCTCGATGTCACTGCTCGCACCGCTGGTGACGTCGTGGAAAATCAGTTCCTCGGCCGCCATGCCACCAAGCATGTAGCTCAACTTGTTGAGCATTTCGCTGCGGGTTTGGGAGTACTTGTCTTGGTCAGGCAACACCATCGTGTAACCCAGGGCGCGTCCACGCGGCAAGATCGTGACCTTGTGCACCGGGTCGCTGCCGGGCAGTGCGGCCGCCACCATTGCGTGGCCACCTTCGTGGTAGGCCGTCAACAGCTTCTCTTTGTCGTCCATCAAGCGAGTACGACGCTGCGGGCCAGCGATCACCCGGTCGATGGCCTCATCAAGAGCATCGTCGTCGATCACCAGTTTGTTTTGGCGAGCGGTGAGAAGCGCGGCCTCGTTGAGCACGTTGGCCAAGTCGGCACCGGTGAATCCCGGAGTACGACGCGCAACGCCCAACAGGTCGACCCCAGCAGCCATCGGCTTTCCGCGCGAGTGCACCTGCAAGATCTTGTGACGGCCGTTGAGGTCAGGAGCATCCACGCCGATCTGGCGGTCGAAACGACCCGGGCGCAGCAGCGCGGGGTCAAGGATGTCAGGACGGTTGGTGGCGGCAATCAAGATGACCCCGCCGCGCACGTCAAAGCCATCCATCTCAACGAGCAACTGGTTAAGGGTCTGCTCACGCTCATCGTGACCTCCACCCATGCCAGCGCCACGGTGGCGTCCGACTGCGTCAATCTCGTCGATGAAGATGATGGCCGGCGGGTTCTCTTTAGCCTGCTCGAACAGGTCGCGCACCCGGCTGGCACCGACACCGACGAACATCTCCACGAAATCCGAACCCGAGATCGAATAGAACGGCACCCCGGCCTCGCCAGCAACCGCTCGGGCCAGCAAGGTCTTGCCGGTGCCTGGAGGGCCATAAAGCAGCACACCCTTGGGGATCTTGGCACCCACAGCCTGGAACTTCGCCGGCTCCTGCAAGAACTCCTTGATCTCACCAAGCTCTTCGATCGCCTCTTCGCAGCCCGCCACATCAGCAAACGTCGTCTTGGGCATGTCTTTGGTAATCAACTTGGCCTTACTGCGCGCAAACTGCATCACGCGCCCGCCGCCGCCTTGCATGTTGTTCATCAAGAAGAAGAACAAGAACACCAACAGCAGCACCGGGAGCAGGGTGTAAAGCAAACTGCCCAGCACGCTGGGCTTGGCCAACACTCCATTCCAGTTCTTGATCGTGCCCTTGGCCTTCTGCTCATCGGCCAACTTCACCCAGTCAGCCTGAGTGCCTTCGACCCACGTCGCAGTGACCTTCTTGCCATCGTCAAGCGTGGCGTTAATCGCCTGGTCGCCGTCAGTGAACGTGATCGTCTCGACCTGACCACTAGTGAGATAGGACTGCATCGTCGAGGTCTTCACCTCAGTCGCGCCATTGGCAGCAGATAGGTACTGCAGTGTCAGCAGCACCGCCACAACGGCAAAGACAATCCAGAACCACGGACCGCGGAACAAGCGCTTCAAAGCGGGCACCTCAAGGTAGATGTTGGGGCGGCACCCTCCGCGGGCACCGCAGGGGATAACGCTACACGTGGGGCATTTGTGCCCACGTTTGGATTTTCGTTTAGGTAAAAGTCACAAGTAAACCTGTGACTTTGTCGCTTTGCGGGGAGGATCTCCCGGGCAAAGCGCATAAGTGCCGGGTAAAGCAGTGCCGAAATTCGTCGTACGACGCCTGCGTCTAGCTGTAGACGTGTGGAGCCAGCGTGCCGATGTCGCGCAGGTTGCGGTACTGCTCGCGATAGTCGAGGCCATAGCCAACGACGAACTCGTTGGGGATGTCCCAGCCGATGTAGTCCACATCGAGTTGCACCCGCAAAGCTTCGGGCTTGCGCAACAACGTCGCGATTTTGACGCTCTTGGGGTTGCGGCTGGCAAGGTTGCTCACGAGCCAGCTCAGAGTCAGGCCGGTGTCGATGATTTCGTCAACGATCAAGACATTGCGACCCGAGATGTCGGTGTCGAGGTCCTTCAAGATGCGTACGACGCCGCTGGACTTCGTGCCGCTTCCGTAAGAACTCACCGCCATCCAGTCCATCTCCAGGTGGCGCTTGAGGCTGCGTGACAAGTCGGCCATGACCATCACCGCGCCCCGCAAGACGCCCACGATCAGGAGGTCTTCGCCGGCGTAGTCGGCCTCGATCTGGGCCGCCATTTCAGCGAGTCGGTTCTGGATTTGCTCTTCGGTGAAGAGGATTTCTACGAGATCGCCACTGATGTCGGCTGAGTCCATGGGAGGAGTTTCCCACATCATCTGGGTCACGCCCCCACCCGAACCATCACGTCCCGCTTCACCGGGATGTTTGGCGCTTTGCGGGGGAGATCCTCCCCGCAAGGCGCCAAAGTCACAGGTTTACTTGTGACTTTTCACCCCGCTACGGGAGCTTGATCCTGCCCAACTGAACTTGCCGGGCACGCCAAGCGCCAATCCACGCAGCAAGCACGCTCAAGACCGCCAGCGCCAACAACCACCAACTGTTGAAGTCGATGGCCCTCCAGACACAGAAGCCCGCGAACCCAAGTAGGAGCACGGCTCCGAGGTAGCCCAACACGATGGCACCACTTTTGGTTTGAATCGTCGCTGCCAGGCCCTCCTGAAAGAGCACCCTTGCCCCGATGGCGAGCGGGGCAAGGATTACGAGCCCCAGGAGGATCAGCGGCCACTGCCACCACGTGCCTTCGTCGAGACCGTGTTGCATCAAGGCTTTGGCAAGGGTCTCGGCAATCGCCGCGACAACAACCAAGAACAGCAACAGGGCCGAGGCGAACCACATCATGCGACGACTCATGGGCTCACCCTCTCAAAGCCAGCGCTCTCCACAAGCAGCAGCCCGCCCAGCATTCTCTTCCGCAAGTCACGCCTAGGGGGTTGTGGGACGGCGGACTGCGTTCCGGGAGATCGAACGAAGGCACAGGCGGGTGAGGGCGTGGATGGCAACGAGTACGACGAGTGTGAGTGGCCACCAGTTGGAGGAGAGGTAGAGGTGCGGGAACTGTGACTTGGGTTGCCACCATGGCCTGGGGTAGTTGTGGCCCCAGTTCGCCCAACCGTGGTCAGGGAACAGCAAGAGCGCTGCGATGAAGGCGAGTCCGGTGATTGCCCAGGCAACGCTGGCGCGGTGCTCGAGGAGGTGGGCATTGAACTCGGGCGCACCACGCGACCTGATCGCGATCCAGACACCGATGTTGAACAAGATGAGTGCGATGACGGCGACTCGCCAGGTGTTGGCTAGCCAGTAAGCATCCATGTATTCGTCCCACCATTCTGAGCCTCCATCGTCGCTGAACATGGGGTCGCTTCTGGGCGGTTCGCCAAGGGCTATCCAGTTGTGGACGCTCCGGGCGCTGAGGCCACTGAGGATGACTGTGGCGACGAGGACGACGTATTGCGCGAAGTGGGCTGGGGTATGGGTGCGTCGATGGATCCATTCGCCAAGTTGGACGATGCCGTGAGTGATCAGTGCTGCCGTTACAGCCAGAAGCAGCGTGAATAGTGTGGCGTCATCAACCGAGCGGATCTCATGGGGCCACGGGACAAACTGGTCGCTCACCTTGACACGTTGCTTCCATAGGAAGACTCCGGCCGCAACAAGAGGTAAGACCGGGCGCAGCAATGTCCAGGCACCCTGTCGCCACGATGAAGTGGCTACCTGGCGCATGGTCTGATGCCGAATCCGGGATTGGTTCTGTCCGGCCCCATATCTCTGCGCCAGCGCAGGTGATGGACGCTCGCCTGGTCGCGTCGGATGGAGCAGGTGTCGTCGGCGGCAATGCCTCTCATTGCTCCCACCCCTTTGGCTACTAGACCCACTTCTTGGAGAAGCTTGGCGCACCCGGCAGGAGCCCCACCAGCAAGTGCGCGGGCTACTTACATCGAGTGTGGTGCGTCGACCACGAAGGCAGACCCCACGCCCCCCACGTCGATGAGCGTCGGCCGGCGCATCGAGCCGACCAACGACCTTGGTCTCGACGTCTGTCCGTCGCCGCGCCTAGTGGGTTGCGGGACGCTGGACTGCGTTCCGGGAGACCAAACGCAGGCACAAGCGGGTGAGGGCGTGGATGGCGACGAGTACGACGAGCGTCAGCGGCCACCAGTTGGAGGAGAGGTAGAGGTGCGGGAATGAAGTCTCGGGTTGCCAGGATGGGCGAGGGTGGAAGACCCACCAGGGGGTCCAGCCGTGGTGGGGGAGCGGCAAGAGCGCTGCGATGAAGGCGAGTCCGGTGATTGCCCAGGCGACGCCCGCACGGTGCTTGAGCAGGTGGGCCTTGAACTCGGGCGCGTTGCGAGACCAGGTCGCGATCCAGACACCGATGTTGAAGATGATGAGTGCGATCACGACGCCACGCAACGTGTTGGCGTGCCAATAGGCCTCCATGAAGTCGCCCCATAACAGCGATCCGCCATCCGGTTCGCTGAACATTGGGTCATTTCTGTCCGGTTGGGTTTGGGCGAGCCACTGGTGTACGCCCCAGGCGCTGAGGCCACTGACGACGAAAGTTCCTACAAACACAACCATTTGACTTGAGCTGGCCGGGGCCTGTGCACGGGCATGTATCCACTCGACAAGTTGGAGTAGGCCATTGACTACGAGCCCCGCCGAGACGACCACTAGGAGTGAGAACAGCGTGTCGTTGTCGAATGAGACGCTCGGGCGCGGCCCCGTAACGCGCTGGTTAACCACCGGGCTCCACTGTTTCCATAGGAAGACTCCGGCCGCGATAAGGGGTAAAACCGGGCGCAGCAGCAGCCAAGCACGCTGACGCCACGATGCGGTGGCTACCTGACGAATGCTTGGCATACCCACAGCCGTGACACAACCACACGCATGTCCGCACTGCAACGATCACTTGTGGCTCCCGGCGCCCGCGAGGGTCAAGGAGGGTTTCGCCCCTAGCCGACGTCGCCGCCCAAGCCGAGCCAGCTTGGACTCATGAACCAGCGTTCTCGAAAACAACTCGGCCGTCGTGGCGCCGGGCGCGCACGTGCCCGGGGAGGTCGATCCATTTCTGGCCACGCCAGTCAGTGATTAAGGCGTCGATGGCGAGGACGTGCTCGTAGGACAGTTCGGCGTCGATGGCTCCGGCGCGCACGGCAGCCAGGCGAAGCACGCGTCGACGTACTGCGGGAGCCATGGCTCCGAGTTGGTCCACATTCAGTTCAGCCAAAGATTCCAGGGCTTGGTCAGCGATGTCGTCGAGGTAGGCCACGTCGTCGCGAAGTTGGCTTGCCGTGCGCGCCAGCGCCCGCGCAACGCCAGGCCCCAGCTCTGCCTCAAGCACCGGCATTACCTCGGCCCGCAGCCGGGAGCGGGTGTACGCCGCATCCAGGTTGTGCGGATCGACCCACCACGTGATGCCTTCGGCCAGGCAGGCTAGCTCCGTTTGTGTTCGGGTGATCGACAGGAAGGGCCGCACGAATTCGTCGTACGACGCACGCATCCCCTGCAACGACCGCGCTCCTGAGCCTCGGGTCAACCCCAAAAGCACAGTCTCGGCTTGGTCATCGAGTGTGTGACCCAACAGCACCAGTGCGGAGCCAAATCGAGCCGCCATCGCCGACAGCACTTGGTAGCGCGCTTCGCGGGCCGCAGCCTCCGGCCCTTGACCGGCAGCAGTCACGGTCACCCTCGCTGAAGCCGTCTCGCTAGCACCGAGTGCAGCCATCTGGCGCACCACCGCAGCGGCCCGCTCATCGGATCCCTCTTGCAGCCCGTGGTCAACGGTCACCCCGACAACACGCAGGCCGGCTTCAGTGCCCTCAAAGACGGTCGCCGCCAGCAGCGCGAGTGAGTCTGCGCCGCCAGAACACGCCACGAGTACGACGTCGCCCGGAGCACACGCACTGAGCGTGCGGCGTACAGCGAGCCGACAAGCAGCAACAGCGGGTGGAAGTGTCACGAGGACAGCAAAGCAGGTCCGTGCACTCGGTCGACCCACGACTGCGGGTCGAGGATCTCGGCCTTGGAGGGCAGGTTCTCTGCTTTCTCCCACACTCGGTTGAAACCGACCATGCCGACCTTGTCGATGCAGTGCCTCACAAAGACGGCACCGTCGCGGTATTGCGCCATCTTTTGGTCCAGACCTAAAAGGCGACGGATCACGCGATCGAGCACGCCCATGCCCTTGCGACGCTCGGTGAACTTCGCCCTGATCTTGTCGACACTGGGGATCACGGAAGGTCCGACACCGTCCATGACGACGTCCGCGTGGCCCTCCAGCAGCGACATGACGCCGGTGATCTGGTCGAGGATCTCGCGTTGGCGAGGAGTGGCGAAGAGTTCCATCAGCGAACCTTCGGACTTGCCAGAGATCAGTTCGGCCACCTTCTCGGAGATTTCACTGACCATCTCTTGGGGATCGGTGCGCACCTCGGAGAGCATCTCTTGCATCAGGGCAAACAGGTGGTCACGCATCCAAGGAACTGCCGTGAACTGCACCCGGTGGGTCTCCTCATGCAGGCAGACCCAGAGGCGGAAGTCGTGGGGATCGACGCCGAGTTCGCGCTCGACGTGCACGATGTTGGGAGCCACGAGCATCAGTCGCCCATCGGCACCTGGTGCCTGGAAGAATGGATCGAACTGTCCCAGGATGCGTGAGGACAAGAACCCCAACATCAGCCCGATCTCGGCACCGCTCACGCGCGAACCAATCGTTTGGCTCATCTGCGACGGCGCCTTTTCGGCAATCTTTTCGGCGAAGCGCTGCAGCAAGGGCTCACTGAGTTTGGCGAAGGCGTCGGCGTTGGCCTGAATCCAGCCGGCTCGGTTGACCACTAACACCGGGGCGGTGCGCTCTTGGGCCACGAGTCCGGTGTAGTCACGCACGAGGCCAGTCGAGCGAGCCGCGCCAGCCCGCAGTTCGGCGACGACAGCGTCGGCTTCCTTCTTCGTCACGCTAGGTCCATCACCGGCCATCTTGGCGGCGACTTTGACGGCGACATCCCAATCAATCATTGATGGGTTGGTGGCCATGGGAACTCCTGGGTTCTTGCAGTGCCTGCTCTTAAGCAGTACGGCGACCAACGTGGTCGCGGTCTAAAGAACTACTGGGCAGCCTACGGTGTTCCCACTCCACACGAGCAGGCTGCGAGCGCAGCGAAGGCTTGGTCGATGTGGATCCTCGCCACCTCCTGCTGAGGGGCAGGCACACGGTCAGCCATGATCACCAAACCAAACACCGTGCCCTGCATGTCGTTGACGACTCCGGCCAGGGCGTGGACGCCGGTCAAAGTGCCGGTCTTGGCTTGCACGCGCCCTTGACCAGCATGTGCTCCCCGGTCGAACCGCGTGGCTAGCGATCCGGTGTAGCCGGCCACTGGCATGCCGGTGATCACCGAGCGCAATTGTGGGTCGGTGGCAGCCAGATGCAGCACGGCAGCCAGAGTTTCGGGTGCGAGGCGGTTGCTGCGACTTAGCCCGCTGCCATCAAAGATGCGAGCCCCTGCAAGGGGCACTTTGAGTTCCCGCAACGCGTCGCGCACGGCCTGAGCACCACCGTCAAATGAGCCCGACTTGGCTTTGGCTAACCCAACCTGGTGAGCCACCACCTCAGCCGCATTGTTGTCGCTGACCATGAGCAGGTGGGTCACGATCCAAGACAGGGGTGGGCTCTGCACCTCACCGAGCACTGTGGCTTGCTCGGGAGTCTTCGCTGGACGCGGTTGGCCAACCACACGCACTCCGCGACTGCGCAGCAATCTGGCGAAGTCGACGGCAGCATCCTTAGGAGGATCAGCGACATATCCGCCACCGATGTGCGCCTCGTCATCCCACAGGGCGCTGATGCGGGGCACCACGCCACCGCCTAGGTAGCCGGGGGGCCACGTCGGGCTCGTGGTGGGCCCGCTGAAGAGCGACGCGTCGTACGCAAGACGCACCTTCTGGCCGCGGCCTAGTGCCTTGGCGACCTGATCGGCTAGGTCAGCCAAACTGGCCCGGGTGGGATAGCTCTTGGAGCGCTTCGCGGTCAGCATCGGATCTCCCCCGCCACGGAGGAAGATCTCGTTGTCGCGCCGTAGTACTGAAGTTGTGAAGCGGTGATCTGGTCCCAACACATGCAAGGCCGCAGTGCTGGTGAGAAGTTTCATCGTCGATGCGGGCGCCAACGTTTCCGGGCCACGTCGAAGCACCGACTTCCCACTACTCAAGTCAATGACTGCCACGCCGATGTTGGGTCCGATCGACTTGTCACTCAGGATCGCCTTGAGTGCCGTCTCGACCTTCTTAGGGTCGGCTTCGGGGCCATGCGCCGGGGCGGCCACGGGTGTCGGGTCGCCAGCTTTGGTCAAGAGCAACTGGGGTTGAGGTGCCTCGGGACGTGCGCCACGAACCCCCAACACACTGCCCAGATCAAAGAGCCAGGCTGCCAAAGCGAAGGTGAGTACGCCGACCAACAACACCCACGGAATCGCACTAGGCCAGCGGCGATCAGTGTGTGGTTGCTTACGGTTTCGCACCCGGTCATGCCTCTCGTTTGCTCGGAGTCCTCCCGCGACCGTGAACGGATGCGGCATCGAAGCCCATTGTGCGCGACACTGTACGCACGGCGTGCGCCGCATCGACGGCACGCAGCAGATCCGCAGGTGAGAGGTGAATGGCTATGGAGTTCGACGTTCTGGTTGAGATTCCCAAGGGAAGTCGCAACAAGTACGAGGTCGACCACGAGAGTGGTCGCATCCGGCTCGACCGCACCCTGTTCACTTCCACGCAGTACCCAGCCGACTACGGCTACATCGAAGAAACCCTGGGCCTCGACGGCGACCCGCTCGACGCACTGGTGTTGCTCATTGGCGAGCCGACCTTTCCGGGTTGTTTGATCCGTTGTCGCGCCATCGGGATGTACCGCATGACTGATGAGGCTGGCGGTGACGACAAGGTGCTGTGCGTGCCGGTGAGCGACCCGCGCCTTGAGCACCTGCGCGACATCAACCACTTGCCGAAGTTTGACCGGCTCGAGATTGAGCACTTCTTCACCGTCTACAAAGATCTCGAGCCCGGCAAGTCAGTCGAAGGCGCGGAGTGGGTCGGCCGGTTTGAGGCGGAGAGCGAAGTACGCGCGTCCTTCGAACGCCAGAAGGCCGCAGAAGCAGACGCCGAAGGCGAACACCACTGAGCCTTGCCCACTAGGGCCGAGCGAAGAAGTTAGGCGCTCGCCAGTAGTCGATCGAGACAATCTCCACGTCTCGGCCGGTGCGCGGGGCATGAATGATCTGCCCGCCGCCCAGATAGATCGCCACGTGGTAGATCGAACTTGGGCTTCCTGACGACCCCCAAAAGACGAGGTCGCCGGGGCGAAGGTTTGCCCGAGAAATTGGGGTGCTGACTTGGTACTGCGCAACCGACCAGTGCGGCAACGACACCCCGCCGGCGGCCCATGCGCCCATGGTGAGGCCAGAGCAGTCCCACGAGTCAGGCCCAGTGGCACCCCACTTGTAGGGCTCACCCAACTGCTTCTTCGCGAAGGCAATCGCAGCACCCGCCCCGCCAGAGGGCGCGGGTGGGGTCGGGTCGGGGGTCGGAGTGGGGTCCGGGGTCGGGGTGGGGTCACTCGGCTTGGGGTTATCGGTTTTCGGATCGGTGGGCTTCGGATCGTGGGGCTTGGGTTGGTTGGCCTGTTGGACAACCCCCTGAGCCTTCGCTAGCTCGCGGGCTAGCTTGTCGCGTTCGATCAGCAGGGCCGAGGGTTGGCGAAGTACTCCATCGGCCTGCGCGCGGGCCTCATCCTTGGCCGCCTTGGCTTCAGCCAGCAGACGTTGCTTGGCATCGCGTGCACGCTGGGCTGCTCGCTCTGTGGCCCGGGCCTGCTGGTTGGCCACACGGAAGGCGTCGAGGTCGACCTGCATCGAGTCATTGATGGCACCGACCGTGCCCAGACTGACCAGCATCGTGTCGAGGTCATCTGAGGAAAGGATCGCCTGCACGGTGCCCAGGTTGCCGATCTGATGGTACGAATCGGCCACCATGCCGGAGATGTTGCCGCGCTGCTCCCCCACGCGCGCAGCCGCCGAACTTTGGGCGACCTCGGCGCGCAAGAGCGCTTGCTTGGCCTGTTTGAGTTGCCAGCGCACCCCGTTGTAGGCCTCAGCCGCCTGCTCGGCGGTCATCGCCACTGAGTCGAGTTGCTCGCTGAGGGCGTCAAGCTCAAGCTTGAGTCGAGCGATCTGCTCCTTCTTAGTCTCAACCTTCGCCTGCGCCTGGGCCAACTGATGCGGAGTGGGATCGGGGTCCGCCGAGGCGATGCCAATCGTCGCTCCAACCAAGACCCCGATCGTCACGGTTGCCGCAACTGCTGAACGGGCAAACACAGCCATCCCACTTTCATAGCGTCGTCGAATCGCTTCCCCGACGACTCGACTTGCGCCACGTTAGACGTCTTTTGTCACATTGGAAACAGGTGTTGCAAAGTTTTTTGGTTTTCTCGGCGTGTTGCCTTGACTAACTACATCCGTGTAATTCGAGCGAAAAGTCACAAGTAAACCTGTGACTTTGACACTTAACCGGGATGATCCTCCCCGCAAAGCGCTAAACATCCGGGCAAAGCGCCCCCCAACCCGCATGTGGTGGCCGGGGATGCGGTTCCGGCTGGTGGTACGGGGCGGAGACGTTGCATGCGGTGGTGGAACGGCACCCTGAAACAGAGCCCACGCCGTCGACACGTGGTCATCTAGCCAGTAAGCCAATCACGCGTAGGAATACATGAAAAAGCATCCCACTGTTGCCGCCCACGAGACGCACGAGTGCAAAACCAGGGATTTTGCTAAGGCGTTCCGGTTGAGGTTTCCCGCCTTTGCCGCGGCATGACCAAGAATGAACTCCCCGACAGTCCAACCAGCAAGTCCGCCCATAGGGACGGCGGAGAAGAACACAAAGACCATGTCCCCTTTGATAGGCAACAAGGCCTCAACTGCGGCGGAAGCAAGTCCGCCAACAACAAGGCCGAGCCCCACGAGCAACATGAGCAGCCCGGTCAGCCCGTCCTCAAAATCCTTCAACGCATAGGGCGAGCGCTTCTTTCCTTTGGCGGATAAGTCGCGCCATATCTCGCGCAGCGGGGAGATCAGGAAGATGGGAGCCATGCCTGGAAACAACAGCGCGATGAAGACTGCGTCGGCCCGTGAGAGTGGGTTCGGTTTTGGCATGACTCTAAAGCCACCTGCTTCGCGGTGTTCTCATCACTTGAACCGCCTCAGTAGCTGCAAACCCTCTGTCGATTCGTGCTGATCGGCAGAGCACAGCCTCAAGGCTAGATCTCGACACTTTCGCAACCCCCTTTACTTTGCGCAATGTATTCGCATCGTCGCAAAAGTTCTCGATACGCCAGCGCTGGCGTAATGGCGCCACATGATGACCAGGGTGAGGATGAGCTGGCCGACTAGGTAAAGCGACCGCCCCAATTGGGTTCGAGATGGTCAAACGCGAGATAGTTCGACGTACCGCAAAAAGACCAGGAGCCCGACCTTGACCGACACTTTGCCGCCTTGCCCCGAATGCAACGAGCCCTACGCCTACGAACAAGGCGCTCTGCTCGTGTGCCCCATGTGCGGGCACGAGTGGACCGCGCACGATCAGGCTGACGAGGCGGCTTCGGGGCAGATCACTGATGCGCATGGCACTCCGTTGGCTGACGGCGACTCGGTGACTGTGATCAAGGATCTGAAGGTCAAGGGTTCATCACTGGTGGTGAAGGTCGGCACCAAGGTGAAGAACATTCGGCTCGCCGATGGCTTTCGCGGCCACGACATCGACTGCAAGATCGACGGGATCGGGCCGATGCAGTTGAAGTCGGAGTTCGTGAAGAAGAGCTAGCGCCCGCGTACGCCGACCACTTGGGGCGCTATCGGTGTTGGAGCACCAATCCGCCCGGCTGCTTCACCCGGATGTTTGTCGCTTTACCCGGATGATCCTCCCCGCAAAGCGACAAAGTCACAGGTTTACTTGTGACTTCGACACCCCCAAAAAATCAATTTTGGGAGTCGACTGGGACTTCGTCGGTGGTGGTGGTGGGGTGCGAACTGCGCCCGTGACGATCAAACTTCTGCCCGGTCGCTAGGGCACCGAGGTAGAACGACAGCCACGCGATCACAGCACCCGCGATGTCGTCGGCGATGTAGTGCCAGCCGAAGTACACAGTGGCTACGACGGTGATGGCGAAGTAGGCCCATAGGGTCCAGCGGATCCATGCGTGCCGCACGGTGTATTGCGCGACAAGCGCGAAAACTAGGGTGATGCCGACGTGCAGCGAGGCGAACCCGGCCACGGATTGCACGCCGTCGCTGAAGGGGTCCCACACCACGTCATTGCGCCCGTAGAACAAGGCATCTTGCAACGCCGAGACCCCGGTGTCAGTGAGGTCTTTGTAGATCCAGACGAAGGCGAAGTTGGGGCCGAGCGTGGGGATCATGTAGTAGCTCGCCGTACCCAAACTCCAGGCTAGGCATTGGGCTGTGACGAACCAGTAGCCGAAGCTGATGTTGCGCGACCACACCGCCCAGGCGGTCACCGAGATGGGCACCATCGGCAAGAACACCAGATAGACCGCCGAGAGGAACTGTGCCGAAACCCCAAGCCCGAGCAGGTCGTGCAGGAGCAACGCCGGGTCGTGGCCAAACATCAAGAACTTGTCGAAAGCGTGCAGTTGGTAGTCGTATGTGACCGGCTTGCCGGGCCCGTTGGAGTGCACGAACGGCACGAAGTTTTTCAGGTTTCGGTACGACACATAGGTGATGTAGAAGCAGACCACACCGACAACGACAAGTTGGATGCGTTCGCGGGTCCAGTGCTCATCGATGAGTCGCTTGGCTTCGGCCTTGAACAGTTTGGGTTTGGCGCGGGTGTGCCAGATCGTGCGCGGCACGATGTCAGCGATGAAGGCGCCCAAACACAGCAGCGGCAAGCGAACCCAGGCGGGGCCGAGGAAACCCTCGGGGTCACGCAACGGCAGCCCAAGGTGGCGACTCGTTAGGAAGGCCAGCGCACCCATCAAAAGCGCATTGCCCACCATCAGGGTGTAGGCGCGCCGCATCATTTGCCCAGTCTAGGAGACCGCGCCCACTCGCGCCGTACGGGTGCGATCGAGTGTGAGGCGCACCTCTTGCCCAGCTAGTACGCCGACGCTCGCAGCGGCCACTGCGGAGACCACGCCGACGCCGCGAACCTCCACCTCGAGTCGGGTGAGCTCAGGAGTTCCTCGCACCGACGTGACCACACCAGACAGGGCACCGTCGGCGCTGACGACCAAGGCCGAACGACGCAAGGCCATCGGCCCGGGAGCCTCCCCCAGGACCGAGCCATCAACCACTGAGGAGTAGCCCAGGAACAGGGCCGCTTCCTCATCGACCGGTGCGGCCCACACCTCGTTGAGCCCACCGGATTGCACCAGTCGCCCCGATCGCATTAAGGCCATGGCGTCAGCCACCGCGAAAGCCTCTTCATGGTCGTGAGTCACCATCACCGCGGTTGTGCCGGTGGCGACCAAGATCTCGCGCAGGTCGTGAGCCAGCCGCTCCCGAAGCGTGGGGTCCAAAGCACTCAGCGGCTCGTCGAGCAAGAGCAGCCGAGGGCTTGCCGCCAAGGCCCGAGCCAGCGCAACCCGTTGCCGCTCGCCCCCGGAAAGAGTGGTCGGCGACCGGTCGGAATAGCCCGCTAGCCCCACCAACTCCAGCAACTCCGCGACGCGCTTGGGCGAACGTTGACCCCTCACTCGCAGCGCGTATTCGACGTTGCCAGCCACGCTGAGGTGATCGAAAAGCTGACCGTCTTGAAACATCAGCGCGAACCCGCGCTTGTGTACGGCGATGCCAGCCAGATCCTCTCCGTCAAAGAAGATGCGACCAGCCGAGGGCCGTTCGAGCCCGGCAACCGCACGCAAGAGCGTGGACTTGCCACACCCCGAAGGCCCAAGCACTGCCAAGACCTGCCCAGCACCCAAGGTCAGCGAAACATCGTCAACGGCGATGTGCGAGCCGAAACGCACAGTTACTTGATCGACCTGAAGGCCGCTGGTGAGCGCCATGTCAGAAGGCTCCCACGCTGCGCACGCGCAGGCGATCGACCATGAGCATCACCAGCGCCGTCAACGCGGCCAACACGACTGAAGCAGCCATGGCGGTGCCCGCGTTGGCCTGACCTGGGTGGCCGATGAGTCGGTAGATCATGACCGGCAAGGTGGGCACTTCATCACGAGCCAAGAAGCTCGTCGCACCGAACTCCCCCAACGACACTGCGAAGGCAAAC
>WBZP01001449.1_pt1 | contig 29105 bp, 21 predicted proteins | sample 5204301 | NCBI WGS metagenome assembly WBZP01 (sample SAMN12412401, study PRJNA552823) | activated sludge metagenome | isolation source: activated sludge from nitrification reactor of wastewater treatment plant... | place: USA: Pennsylvania | collected 2017 | reverse complement strand
CAACCGGAGCTGTTGCGAAGAGCTGGGTACGGATCGGTCCCCGTTGTACCAATCAAGCCTCTTGCGTATTTTCCTCGATGTGCTAGCGCACGCGCCGTGCTGTGCGCGCTAGCGGCCATCCGATCGGGTGGCGTGCTGGCTGGCGCTGCCATGGGGCAAAGATCGCACGCCCCAAAAGCAGGCTCATGCGATCATCGTGTTGGGCGCTGTCAGGCTAGCGGAAGGAGTTGGGGCGGCGACTTCCCCGCATCGTTCAGACGGGAACGGGGAACTCCCAGCGGGTTTCTCGACGGGGTGAGATGTTAAGCCCGACAACGTGATGGTTGCTCCGGACGGTGACGGTCGGCGAGCGGTGCTGCTCGACTTTGGTCTGGCGAGGCCGATGGAGGACAACGATAAGCTTACTGCTGTCGGCGTCGCCGTTGGTTCTCCGACGTACATGAGCCCTGAGCAGGTCTTCGGTCCGACGGTGGATGCCGCGACCGACCGCTACGCACTCGGCGTTATCCTCTACATCGCCGTCGCCAAGCGGCCTCCGTTTAAACATGAGGATCGCGTTCAGCTCGTGCTGATGCACAAGCGCAATCCGGTGCCGCCACTGAACAACTTTGTTCCGAGCATTCCCGCCGGGCACCCGCTCGATCAGTTTTTCCAAAAGGCGATGGCCAAGCAGCCGACCGAGCGCTTCCCGTCGGCCCGTGCCTATGTCGAAGAGTTTGTGCGGGCCATGGATGCTCAGCCTCTGCCGATCTTCGGTGAGTCGGGCCGAGCCTCGACCAGCGGTCTGCGCCAAGCAGAACATAAGCCGGTTTCGCCACCTCCTGCTGCCGCTCCTGCCGCTCCGCCACCTCCGCCACAGCGGCGACCGGGTGGACCGCCGCCTCCAGTTCCAGGGGCGATTCGAGCGACGCAACCACCGGCGCAACAGATGGCCAAGATCGAGCCGATGCAGCCGGTTCCTCAAGCGCTGCGGACGACGCTACCGGCCATGGGGGCTCTCGACCCAGCGCCGCGTCCTGCCGATCCCGGACAGCGCGTCGAACCCGCCAATGCTCGTACCATTGAAGGATGGGGCGCTCGCAAAGCTGCTCCTGCCGCCACCGCTCAGCCCGCGACTCCGGCTGCTGCGCCCTCACCGGTTCCTGCGGAGGCCGCGAACTCTGCCCAAGGCCATCGGAGACTGCTCGCGTTCGTTGGCAACTCCGGGGAAGCGATCGACATTCTTTCGGCGCAGCAGGTGCTTCTCGGCAAGCATCGTGACTGTGACATCGTCTGCCGGGCGTTTCCCTCACCCGATAACGACTCGATTACCCATGGAGTGAGTCGGCAACATGCCCGACTTCTCATCGTCAATGGCAAGCTTCTCATCGAAGACCTGCGCAGCCTCAACGGCACCTTCGTCGACGATCGGCGTTTGGCGCTCGGCACACAAGTCTCGTTGTCCGATGGGCAGTTGATTCGGCTTGGCCCGGTGCTGACGCTCGAAATTCGGCTGCTCAAAGGCGGTGGGGCGGTGCTGCGTCGCGTTGACGAGTATCACGGCAACTTCCCGGCCACGCTGCTGACCTGGAAAGAGTTTGCTCTCGGTGATCCAGTGATTGGAATCGTACCCCCGAGCGCGGACTCAGCGGTGCGGTGGGGCTCCATTCGCGTTCACGGGGAAAACCAGGATCTGTGGTGGTACGGTCCTCAAGCGGTGCTGTGGCAGCGCAGCGGTCGCAGCATCAGCGGGGCGCAAGCAATTCTACCCGGTGATCGGTTGACCCTTGGGGCGACGACGATCGAGTGGGATGAGGGCCAAAAGCCCGGCCTCACCTGATTAGCTGAGCCCTTGCAGCGGCCCGGTGCCGTCTTCACCAAACTTGCTACTAGGCACCCCGACCGCATTCAAGATGCTGGTGTAGAGGTTGGCGATGGGCTCGTTGCGGCGGAGGTGTCGCCCGGGTCGCACCGTCCCACCGAGCCGTCCGGCGAGCAGCACTGGCAGCCCCGTGTGATCGTGCGAGTTCCCATCTGAGACTTCGCTCGCAAAGATCACCAGCGTGCTATCGAGCAGCGTCGATCCATCGCGATCCTTGGTGGTTTTGAGCAGGTTGAGAAGATAACCAAGCTGCTCCACCTCCCAGGTGTCGATGGTCTGAAGCTGCGCTTGGATGCTCGGCTGGTTGCGGTGATGCGATAACTCGTGGTGCGCGCCTTTTACGTTCGGCAGAAAATCGTACGGCCGATTGGAACCACCGTTGCCGAGCATAAACGTCATCACTCGCGTCAGGTCACAGCGCAGTGCCAGCACCATCAGATCGCTCATGGCTTTGAGCTGTTCACCGATGCGTACGTCATCGGTCGGTGGACCCGGTGCGTCGCAGCCTGTGCTCAGGGTCTGAAGTCGCTGTTCGACCTCGCGAATCGAGTGCATGTACTCGTCGAGCTTGTCTCGGTCGCTACGGCTTATCCGACCTCGCAGCGATTGCGCGTCGCGCAGCACAAAATCGAGCACACTCTGTCGGTGACGATTCCGTTTTTCCGCCGAACCCATGGTCTGTGCACCGTCTTGGAACAGCAGGTCGAACAGCAATTGTGGTCCGGCGATCTTGGCGAGCGGAGTCTTGGGCCCAATCCATGAAATGTTTTGGCTATAGGCGCACGAGTAACCCGAGTCACAACCACCCACCGATGCGCCACCTTCCATCCCGAGCGGCAAAGAAGCAAACCGGGTGCCTTGACCAAGCTTGCTGGCTGCTAGTTGGTCGACGGACACGCCGAGTCGCAGCTCGGTTTCGCTCTTGAGCGCGTGCGCGCAGGTCAAAAAGGCGCTGGTGCCACCGGCATGATCGCCCGCCCCGTCCGGACGACCGGGCAGGTTGCTCAACCCCGAGATCACGAGCAGCTCGCTGCGGAGCTTTTCGAGTGGCTTGAGAATCGGAGTGAGTTCGTAGTCGGTGCCCTCTGTGCTTGGTGTCCAAGCAGGCATGTGCATGCCGTTTGGAACAAAGTAAAACAGCAGTCGCTGCGGCGCTTTTTCAGCGGCCCGAGCCCATTTCGGCAGTGCGCTTTCGAGGACAGGTAGCGCAAGCATGGCTCCACTGCCGCGAAGGAACTGTCGACGAGAGGATTGGAGCATAGGGCGATTCATGGGACGGTTCCTTCCTCTGGTTCACCGCGACGGGACACAAAGGCATCTGACAACACCAGAGCCATCACCAATCGTCGCATCACTCCACCGTGCTCGCTGAGTTCGGTCGCCAGGGCTTCGACCCGACCGGCATCAGCGTCCGTTGGTGCTCGACCAATGGCATAGGTAAACAACTTGCGCACCGCACAGCTCAACAGGCGTGGATCTTGCGCCAGCAGTGTTGCCAGCCCAGCACTATCGTTGAATGGCTCACCGCTTGGTAATTCGCCCGAAGAGTCGATGGGCTGGCCGTCATCGTTCTGACGGAAGGCTCCTACCGCGTCGAATGATTCAAGCCCGAAGCCAAGCGGATCCATCAAGCGATGACAGCCCGCGCACTCGGGCTTGCGACGATGTTCCTCGAGCCGTTGACGGACGCTGCCGCTGCTACTCATCGACCCCAGGTCCGTTGAGACCCCGGGCGGTGGTGGCGCTGGAGGTGAGCACAGGAGCTGTTCCAGAATCCACTTCCCGCGTTTGACCGGCGAGGTTCGTCCCGGATACGACGTCATCGTCAGTACGCTACCCTGCGTCAGCAGTCCGTGCCGAGGAGTCCCAAGTAGCTTCGTCGCCTCCCACGGTACTTCGGGCGAGGGCCCAGGGATTCCGTAGTGCCGGGCGAGGTCGGTCGTCAGATACGTCATCGGCTCGGTGAGTAGTCGCGTAAGACCAAGCTCTCGGCTGCCCCAAAGCGGGAGAAACTCGCGCACAAACAGCCGTGTCTCTTGCTTCATGTCGGTGCGCAACTTGTCGGTCCACATCGGAAAGCGCTTGGCATCCGGCGTTGCCGCGTCCACGCCTTCGAGCTGAAGCCACTGGCTGGCGAATCTCGATAGCAGAGACTCGGCCTTCGGGTCGTCCAGCATGCGTGCGACCTGACTGAGCAGCACCGCTTTGTCATCAGCGAGGCTTGATTGCTCAGCGACGCGCAGCAGCTCATCGTCCGGCATGCTGCTCCACAGAAAGTACGACAGCCGCGACGCCAACTCGAAGTCGTTCAACTGATGCGGGGTCCGCGAAGTCGGATCTGGATCCAGCTCCACCCGAAACAAGAAGTGCGGTGACAGCAGTGTCGCCATCAGCGCGGGACGCAGACCTGCTTGGAAGTCATCTCCGGATCGCCAGGCCTCTTCAGCGAGTTTGCGCAGCTCGCTGAGCTCGTCGATGGTGACAGCGCGACGGAAGGCACGGCGGGCAAGTCGGGACAGAATGTGGTCCGCGCAGTGTTTCCACTCGGTCAGGTCGGCGCTACTCGGAGTACAGGTGATGACGCGACGGCGAATACTGTTTTCCGGGATGGCCGTCGTGGGTCCGTAGAGCCGAAACCAGAACACTCCCAGGTTGCGGTCGAGCGTCTTTTGGGGGTCCGGGTCCGGCACATACAGGTCGTTGCCAAAGCCAAAGCTGACCATGTGCGTCCCCGCAGTGAGCGGCAGCTCAAGCTGTACCGTTTGGGGATTCGACTCTACTGCGGTGATCGGAACGGTCCGAACGGTCACGCCATCGACGGCCACGATCAGCGCGGCTGGTTCGGGCGGCACCTGTTCCCCAAAGGCGTTCACGGAGATCGAATAGCTCCCGGTCGCGGGTACTTCCACCCGCAGTGGCAACGTTGAGTTGCTGGCGAAGAAGATGTGGTTGCGCCGCCGGTAGCGCACCTCGACATCACCGACCTGGAGCGTGAGGCCCAGCGGATAGCCGTCCGGGCGCAGCACTTCATCGGTGAGTGATTCGGCTGCGCGCAGGTAGCGTTCGATGTGCGGGGCCGACATGCTGAGCACTTGCGCGACGTTGTCGAACCCAAACCCGATGTCATCCGCCGGAAACTGGTCGGCAGGGCGCTGACTGGTCCCGAGCAGATCGCGGACGGTGTGGTTGTATTCGTCGCGGTTTAGCCGATGCAGCGTGACCCGACCGGGATCAGGTGGTGCAGTTGGTTCCGTGCACCCGACGAACTGAGCCGTGGCCCACAGTACGATCGGCAGGGCCCAAGCTTGCGAGCGACCACTGGTCATCATCGTCCGTACCTCCGTTACGCCGATGTACCGCGTAAGGCACGGCGGAGACAAGACTTGGTCTTACATTCGCGTGGCATGCTCCGTCGTTGGGGAGGGCGTGTCAGTGGGGACGCTGGGCTGGCTGAACTCTCGGCGGAAGACGGCGTTGTACTGGCGTAACGCTCGCTGCTGCTGTTTCCGATAGGACACGAGCGCTTCGTACTGGACACGATAAGAGCCGCAGCCAAGCCGCTTGCGCTCGCCAGGGTCAGTCTGCAAGTCATACGCCCAGCACGAGCCGTCACGGAATGACACCTGTAGCTTCACTAGATCCTCGCCAATCGACGATGAGGTGTCTTCGTTTCCATATAGAAAGATGTATTTGCGACGGAATCGGTCTTGGAACAGCGACTCGCCTTGCACATGCTGCGGATCGTACGGGCGGCCGAGTGCATCGAGTAGTGTCGGCAAAATGTCGACATGGCTGGTCGGGGAGGTGACGACTCTCGGGGCAAAGATTTGCGGGTGCAGCAGCAGCGCAGGTGTCCGATAGTTTTCGTTAAAACTCTGTCGCGAGTGGGTGTAGTTGTGCGGGTGTTGGCCGAACGCCTCGCCGTGGTCTCCGACGATCACAAACACCGTTTTGTCGAGCAGTCCCAGTTCCTCAGCTTTTTTGTAGATGCGCTCGAGCTGTCCGTCCAGGTAATGCAGGTTGTTGTAGTACAAATTGAGCGGGCGCGTTGGCTCAGCGACGTGAGATTCCTTGCCGTAGTCGGGATACGGCCAGTGTGCAAGGAAGCTGTAATAGACGGCGACAAACGGCTCGGGGCGGCTGGCGGCGGTGGTGAGCTTCTGCAAAAACGCCGATACCGTCTCCGCTTCATCGCGGGCGTGGGCTCGGCCTCCGGGCGCGTTCTTACGAATCGGAAGGTTGTGATAGCCCAACAACTCCTGAAACCCGCCGTGTTGCATGTACGAATGCGGGAAGTACCAGTCGAGCGATGCGGGCGTTACCAGAAAGCGCTGATACGTTGGCCCCAGATACGTGATCAGCGATGGCAGATAGACGTCTTTGCGGACATCCCAGATGCCAACCTCGGGCATCACGTAGAGTCCCGACATCAGCGAAAAGATGCCGCGTGGGCTGGAGTTCCCCGCCGAGAAGTGATTGCGCAACCACAACCCCTTATCGGAAAGCGATCGCAGAAATGGCATCGCCAGCTTACCGTTTGGCATCGGCTCAAGCGCATAGTCCGCGCCGGTGCTTTCCAGCAGCAGGACCACAACGTTGAGCGGCCCTTTGAACGTCGGCATGGTCCGTTTGATCGGCCGCTCGCTGGCTGAATAGGCAAATTGCGGCGAGCCAAGTGCCATGACGGGTCGTGCCAAACCAACTCCAGAAGTGGTGTTGGCGCTCGACTCTTCTTCCATCGAGGACGGCTCGGGGATATCTTCTCCCGTCGGCGGACCGTCACCGGCACCCGGGCCGATTCCTTCTGGAGCGCGTTCACGGGTTGCCGCCGCCGCGATGCCCACGCCGACACCGACTTGCGAAAGAGCCGTTGGTGGATGACGGCTGATCCACAGCTCGTTGATGACAAAGCCGAGCGGATGATGAAGCAGCGCGGTCTGAAGCGGTGCCGCTGGAACCTCGACTGCCCAGGTCGACAGCGCCACCGTTACGATTCCGAGCGACAACATGGAACCGATCCGAGTCACGCGATGCAGAGCCAGCCCGCCCCGCATCAGCCAAAAACCAACCAGCGGTGCCAGTAGATAGGGCAGTTCGCTGCGCGGTAGCAGCGCCCAGGACTCACGAATCGCCGCTGGGTCCAGCGACTCACGCAGAAGCTCCAGCGTCAAGCCCGACCGCATCGCCAGCAGCGTCCCGTGCTGGGCCTGCAGCAGCATGCCCAAGAGCACAAGCAGTGCGCTGAGACCGACCAGTCCGCTGCGTCGTAGCCAGACCGAGCGGCCGAGCGGTTGCAGCACCAGTGCCACCAGCCACATCAGCGCCGAGATGCTGACCGCGAGTAGTGCATCGGTACCAAGCTGCCGAAACAGCTCGGACTTGGGCACCGGGTCATCGGCCCACTGCGTCGGGTCGGATATCGCCAGCAGCAGCCGGTGCCGATAGCTGTACGCGCTAAGCAGCAGCGCCCCGAGCATGGCCAGTGCCACACTGAGCCCACCAGGCAGGTGTTGCTGTTTGCGCGCCGACTCCGACCGCATCAGTCTCTATTTTCGCCTAATTCGGGCCGAATGGCTCAACGTCGACCGCGACGTCGACGGGAGCCCGCTGGAGCCGCAGTGGTGGCTGCTGGAGCTTCAGTGCCCGTGGCGGCGGTTTCCTCTTCTACCTCTTCGCCGCTCAAGCCTTCGTCCCCAGCTTCGTCTGTCGCCAAGACATCGGTCTTGTCGGCCACCGCAGTGGCAGCGGCAACGGCAACGGTTTCGACTTCAGCCGCCGAGGCAGAATCGCCAGCGCTGACTGTTGCGACTTCATCAGCAGCGGGAGCAGAAGCCATGGCAACAGTTGCAGCGTCAGAGGAAGAAGGAACCGTGTCTACGGAAACGGTTGCGACTTCAGCGGGCGACAGCGATGGGACTGCGTCGACCGGGTTGACCACGGCAGAGGTTGCCGAATCCGCACCCCTGAGCTGCTGCAGCACCGCCTGTAGTCGCTCGCTGGGCTGACCGTCCTGGCCGGGCTGCTCGACGAACTGTTTGAACTCGGTGAACAAGCGATTGCGCTGGTCACGATCCCGTGCGGATGAAAACAGGGCGTGGGCCGCTTCTTTGGCGGCTTGTTGCTCCGGGGCGTCGTCTTGGTCGGGCACTGCGCCGGTTCGTTCAAGCTGCCACAGATAGGCGCGTACAAAGCCAAGCAGCGACGGGCTCGTGATTGCGAGATGAGAAGCGTGCACCATCTAGTCCTCCCCCAGGTGAGCCCCATGATGAGGCCCAAAATACATCATGTATCTCACAGATCGCCGCCGAGAACGAGAGGAAATCCGCGTGATTGCACGGCCGATAGCTGGGTGCGAGGGCAGTCTGAACGGGAAGGGCGAGCGATTTATTTGAGGTTGGACTCGCGGTGGGCCACGCGGCGGTCACGCTTCTTGCCTGCGATGGGCATTCCGGGCTCGTAACGAGGCGGTGAAACCGGGGTAGGATTGGCCTTGGATGGCTTTGCTCCCGGCTTTTTCTTCATCGGGCTACTGGCTTTCTCGGTCGGCGGCTGCGCCTCATCGTCGGGAGGTTCCGGCTGCTGACGCAGCTTGGCCTCGAGACCCGCGAGCTGCTGCTTGAGTGCTCGCAGTCGCGCTGATTCACCCGTTCCTGAAGCAGGCTGGCTCGCCTGGTAAATCGAAATTGCCGTGGTGAGTGATTCAAGCGCCGCCCGGGTCCGACCTTGGCTGTTCTGGATCCCTGCCCGAAGTTCATACATGCCGACGCGCCGTGGACCGTGACACAGAGACAGCGCTAGGTCGATGCTGCGTTGCGCCTCCTCGATTCGACCGGTCTCGTAGTACAGCCTCGCCAGTCGCGCAGGAGGATTGTAATCCGTCGGTAAGGCCTTGGCCGATCCGAGCAGCATCTCTTCTGCGGACTTCCATCTTTTGAGTCGCCGATAGCAGTCGAAGCGATGGGCATCAAACGTGGCCGCGATGATCGGGTTTGGCGCAGCCGCAGTCGCTTTTTCCAGCAAACCGAGTCGTGTGGTTGCGAGACCGTCGCCAACCGCCGCTTCCCCGAGTTCATCCGACAGCTCGATCATGGTTCCGTAGCCATCGCTGCGATCGTCCACCGAAAGATCCGCTGTCGCATCACCGAGCAGGTGTTCCAGGTCACTACGGAGCCGTCGTCGAAGCTTCTGTCGTCTGTCGACATCGCTGAGCTTGTCGATGCATGAGGCCGCGTACGAAGCAAAGTCAGTGGCCAGCGCGTTCTTGCCGACAAACTGGAAGTTTTGCTCGAAGACCTCGACACAGCGTTCGTTTTGGCCCAGCTCACGCAGCGCCTGCACCAGCCCAAGTAGCGCTTGCGGACGTGAACCCGTCTCGCTGAGCGCATCCTCGTATAGCCGTGCGGCCTCCCTGGGATGGCCTTTGGCTGCTTCTGCTTCGGCCTCAGACAACCGAGGGTGTTGCTTGACCTGCATGGACGTCACATCCAGCAGCCGAGTCTTGAGCTCTGCCGCCGACATGGCCCCGGTCCAGCGGGCGACCACCTTCTCTTCGCCATCTAGCACCAAGAACGTTGGTAGCGACGAGATCGGGAAGCGCTGAAGGAACGGCAGATTCGCCGGCTCCTCGGTGTCAATCGCCAGATACACCAGATGGTCGGCCAGCGGCGCAAGCTGTGGGTCGGTGAAGACGAAGTTCTTCATGCTCAGGCAGGTGTGACACCACAGTGCCCAGGCGTCGACCAACAGGAGCTTGCCTTTTCGCAGCGCCGTGGCTCGTGCGGTCGCGTAGTTGTTTTCGATAAATGGCAACACCTGCGGCGCGGATTTCGGCTGTGGCGATGGCTTCGCAGCCTCACTGCGGGCGTTGGCGGAGGGAGTTGCCAAGAGCCCTAAGCCCGTCACCCCAAGCAGCGCTAGCGCCCCTGAAAGAAACGTAGGCCCGAGTGCGGACAACCCCGCGAATGGACGACGTTGGCGGCGAAACATGGCCCACCGTACGCGAAGGGCCGAGCGAGCACAACCGGCTAGAACAGCGAGTCTTTGGGACTCTGCTTTTTGAGAGCGTGCAGGTAGGCGCGGGCGTGCTCGACGCGGTAGAGAAAGCTCTCCCACTCGTCGTCTGTGACCAGGTCGCCAAAGTCCGTTCGCAGCGCCGGTAGGTCTAGCTGGAACAGGCTGTGGGCGACGTTGCGCGGGAACCGCTCGCTCCACTTCAAGGTCTTGAGCATCAAGCGGGAGTGACCGTGTTTCTTGTCGGGACCGAAGCCCGCGCCTTGGTCGATGTAGACCATCTCGCCATCGGCCTCGGTCGTATTGCCACCCGACCAGCGGTCGAAGTTGAGTAGTAGGTAGTCGAATAGCAGCAGCGTGCTGATTTCCGCGACGCGCTTGTGCTTCCCGCTGGGAATCGGCTCGCCGTGCTTGAGGAGTGGCCGCCACCAGTCGGCCTGCTCCAGTTTGATGTTGCGCAGGCCGGGCACCCACTGGATCACCGCCGTTTTGACGTTGCCTTTGTCATCAACGACCAGCTCTTGATCCATGCGCTCGCGCAGGTCTTTGGGCATGTTCGCCTGCAGCGCTTCTTTGGTGAACGTCCGCACGCAAGAGGGGGGCACCACTCCCAGCCCGAGCGCCCGTCCGAGCTTGTAGGCCGCGACCTCTGCTTGGTAGCGAGTGATGCGCAACTGATTGGGCTTCACCGCAGCGTGGCTGCCATCCACAAACGTCACGCGCAGTTTGATCGATGAGCCACCACCTAGAGGCCGGATGGTCTTCACCTGGAGCGAGCATAGCTTGGCCAGGATTTCGTCATCGTATTCCCCTCGGAAGCGCGGTCGGGAGTCGACTATTGAGGGTGGCGGCTCGACGTCGCTGGGAGACGGCTCAAAAGGTGGAAGCTCGGATGTTGGGGGGACGAAGAGCGTCTGCTTTCGTCGCAGCAAGGCTTCACTGCGGGCACCGAGCTGGAGCGTCATCCCTGAGGAGCCACGGAGCTGGAGTCCTGCCACAGTGGTCTGACCCACGCCCGTAGTGCCGTCGCTCTCTTGCAGATACGCTGTACGTACGTTGGGCGACGACGTCGAGCGCCCAACCACGCTGAGCGAGCAGATGAGAGAGAGGATGAACAACCGGAAGAACTTCATTGCTGGGCTTCGCCTGCGCGTAACTCACCGTGCCAGCCGCCTGTGGGCCGGACCTGACACAACGACAATGGCACAATGATTGTAGACCACATCTGCGCATCACACCGCATCAAAAATCGTAATGATGATTGAGAATTAGACCGCTATGCGCCTGCTGCGGATATCCGCACATATTGTGAGATAAGACCTACACTGCGACTGCCTGGCCCTCGTTAGCGAACGCATCGAGATCGAGCGGTATCGTCTGAGGTTTGTTGGGTTCGGTAAGTGGGAACCAGTGCGACAAGTGCGCCAAAGTACGTGACAGCCTAAATTCTTCGCGGTAAGCATTGAGTCATGCGCACCGGAGCTCGTTCTACGCTGGTTTTCGTCGCTTTCGGCCTGGTCGTCGCCTGCAATCCCGCCACCGGCAAAGTGGATGAGGATGCGCCGCCGGTGCCTGATATGTCGCTGCCACCGCCGCCTCCTCCTCCGATGTGCGATGAGGGGCGCGTCCGCTGCAATGCCAACCGCGATGGCAACGAGCGCTGCGCCAGCAACGCATGGGTGCCAATGGACAAGTGCGACATTGCCGGTGGGGACGCTTGCATTGACGGTCGCTGCCTTACGCCTTGCCAGCAGGTCACACGCGGTAACGTTGGCTGTAGCTTCTATCCTGCCAACTTGTGGTCGACTTCTCTCGTGGGTGAGTTCGGAATTGTGGTCACGAACACCAGCGACCGTTTGACCGCCAAAGTCACGCTCTCGGATGCCAGCGGAACCATTGACACCAAGACCATTCCACCCGCGACCGGCATGCCTGGTGGTGGCGTGGCGACGTTCCGCCTGCCGCATGACCGCAACAAGCTGACCGAGACGGAAATTGCCAAGAAGGGGTTCCATCTAACCTCGACGGCCCCGGTGGCGGTCTACCAGTTTCATCCAATCGACGCGGCGACGGTATTTTCGGGTTCAGCGACGCTGCTGCTGCCTGAGCATGTGATGGCGAAGAACTACTTCGTCATGTCGTACACCTACAACGCTGAGCACATGACCTTCCCGCCACAGGGTGCGGGGCTGCTCGCGGTGATGGCTCTGACCGATGATACGTTGGTCGAAGTGACCCCTCCGGTCGCGACCGCGAAAGGGCCCGGGGTGCCAGCGCTGCGAGCGGGCGAGACCGTGCGGCGATTCCTCAAGCGGCTAGAGGTCATGGAGATTGTCCAGGCCAACTCCCGTGAAGACATCTCGGGTGCTGTGGTCAAAGCGAGCGCTCCGGTGGTCGTGTACGGGGGGGCAGGGGGCGTGACGATTCCGGCCAGTGCAGTCGGTGGCAACCACCTCGGCGTCCAGATGTTCCCTCTCGACACCTGGGGCAAGCACTACATCGGTGCGAAGGTGAAGCAGCGCAACGCCAGTGATAAGGACTACTACCGAATCGTCGCCAGCGTGGACAACACCAACGTTACGCTCAAGAGCACGGTGGTGTTGCCTGCGGTGAGGCCACTCAGCAAGGGAGAGATTCACGAGTTTTCCACCGATGCCGACTTTGTCGTCGATTCGGACCAGCCGATCATGGTCTTCCAGTACATGCCCGCTTGGGGAAACCTGACGGGGCGGTTCGATCCCAAAGAATTCCCCTCGGATGTCTCGTTGCGCTGCCCATTCCGAGGGACCAGCGAGGACGTCAAATGTCTGGGAGACGCCAACATTACTCCGCTGGTGCCGGTCGAACAGTACCGCAGCGACTACATCTTCTACGTGCCGGAAACCTACAGCTACGACTACGTCAATGTCACCGCTGCGCCCGATGCGCAGTTGAAACTCGACGGGCAAGCAGTGACTTCGATGTTTCGTGCGATTGGCGATGGCTCGATGGGCCGCGTGATCCTGCGCATGAATAAGCCCGGCAACCACCGCATTACCTCGACCAAGCCGTTCGGGCTCATCGGATACGGCTACGCCTACGCAACTTCGTACTCCTACGCGGGCGGCCTCAACCTCGACCGGATCAACCCCATCGAATAGGAGAAGGCGCTACGGATAGCGCTGGAGCATCGGAATCGGGTGGCCGTCTTCGAGTACGTGGGCGAGTAGCTCACGGAAATGCAGCGCTGGTCGTAGCGCCGATACCACCGCCAAGATGCCGAGCCGTTGCCGCCATAGCAAAAGTGTCTGTGGGGGCAGTGCCATCTTCCGTCCTTGCACCAGCAGCCAAGTCAGCTCGCCCAGCTCCTTGACGTATTCGGGGGTCAGGCGAACCGGCTCCCGCTCCAGAAATGGCGCTGACAGCAGCTTTTCCCATCGTCGGTACGTCGAGTTATCAAATGCACTCGCCGATGGGATGAGGCCTTCTAGGTGGGCCGCGTAGCGCAGTGCTTCCCCATCGCGCTTGATCATCGCCCAGTACAGCGCCCGGTCTGCTTTCTGTAACTCCTCGGGAATCTCGGCGACACAGCCGAAGTCCAAAAAGCCAACCTTGGCCCCTGGCCCCGACTCGTTGCCGTTGAGGATGAGGTAGTTGCCCGGATTGGGGTCGACGTTGATCACGCCGTGGCGAATCGGACACTCGAGAGCGAACCGCAAGATGGTCTGCGCCGCCGATGATCGCTGCTCGTCAGAACCGTCGCGGGCGACCTCGGGAAGGCTCCGACCAATGATCCGTTCCATCGTCAAGACTTTGCCCGTCGAGCGGTCGGCCACTACATCCGGGATGACCACGTCGGGATCGAAGGCAAACAACCGACGGAACCGTCGCAGGTTGTCTGCTTCGGCACGATAGTCGAGTTCCGACAGTAGCCGTTCCCGCAGACCCTGGAGCGACTCTGCGGAGACCGCGTCACCTAGGTCGCCACCGACCAGGTCTTTCAAGACGCCGGCCGAGTCCAAGTCGTCTGCCAGCGCTTCAGCCACCCCTGGATACTGCACTTTGACGGCCAGCAGCTTGCCGTCCTGTCCGACCGCTTGGTGTACCTGTCCGAGCGAGGCAGAGGCCAGCGGTTCATCGACAAACTCGCGGAACAGGGCTTCGGGCTCCTGCCCGAGTTCGGCGCGGATGACTTGGCGAATCGCTTGCGGCTGCTCTGCGGGGGCACGATCCCACAGTCGACCCAGAACCTGCTGCGCTTCGGGACCGAGCGCTGATGCTCCCTGCAAATAGGCGCGGAGCTGAGCAATCTTGGCGATGCCGCCGCGCAGTCCTGCTGCCGAGCGATAGAGATCCTCGGCCTCCATTCGCTCGCTTTGGGACTTTTCCGCCGCTTCGTCGATTGTACCGCTCAGGATCTGTCGCACAGAGAGTCCAAATCGCCGCAGACGCGACGAGGCATCCATCAGCAGGCGCTTCTGGGATCTGTTCATGGACACAGGCTCCGGCTTGGTTGGGAGTTAGGAAACAGGTGATGCCACGGGAATCGGCATTTGGGATTCGGGACTGCGCTTGGCGGCAAACTGTAGCCGGTACAGACGCGCATAGATGCCATCTTGAGCGAGCAGCTCCTCGTGCCGTCCTTGTTCGACGACCCGGCCCTTGTGAAAGACCACGATCCGGTCGGCGGCTTGAATGGTCGATAGGCGGTGTGCAATGACCAGCGCGGTGCGATCCTTCATCACTGCATCCAGCGCTTTTTGCAGCCGGGCCTCGGTGTCAGAGTCGACGCTAGCCGTCGCCTCATCGAGGATGAGGATGGGGGCATCGCGATAGACCGCCCGCGCAAACGAGATGAGCTGTCTTTCACCGGCAGAGAAGTTGCTGCCACGCTCCTCGACCACGGCGCTGAGTCCACCACGACGCTCGAGCATCTCTAGTGCCCCAATGCGACGCAGGGAGTCTTCGGCGCGGGCCGAATCTGGGGTGGCGTCGCCCATGGCTATGTTCGAGAGCACCGTCCCTTGGAACAGAAAGACATCCTGCGGCACGACCGCAAACTGACGGCGTAGCGCTTGCGGTGAGTAGCTGCGGACGTCCTTGCCAAGCACGCGTACCTGACCCGCCGATGGCTGATACAGCCTCAGTACGAGCTGGGTGACGGTGCTCTTGCCCGCTCCGGTGGCACCTACCAGCGCAATTTTTTCGCCACGCCGGGCTTGTAGCGTCACGTCACGTAGGACAGGCACGTTGGGCTTGTAACCAAATTGAACGCCTTCGAGGGCGATGCCCTCATCGGAAGCGTCACTACCCGTCGCGGACTCAATCGTCTCGGTTTGCTCGACATCCTTTTCATCTAGGAGCTGAAAGATGCGCTCCGCGCCAGACAGCGCGCTCTGGAGCACGGTATAGCGCTGCGTCAGCATGCTGACCGGCTCGAAGAACTGGCGCAGGTATTGAGTGAACGTGACCACCATGGCAAACGAGACCGGTCGAGCGCCGAGCTTCTGAACACCGACCCACCACAGCACGCTTGCAACACACAGGGTTGACACCATCTCGATGGCGGCATCAAGGACGGCTTCGTAGAAGATGGCGCGCTTATTGGCATCGCGGAACGAGGTGTTGATGGCGTCGAACTCGTGGGCCATCTGCTCCTCACGACCATAGGCTTGCACCACTGCAATGCCGCCGACCTGTTCCGCTAAGAACGCGTTCAGGCGAGCGGTCTTGGTGCGGATATCACGATAGGCGCGCTTGCCACCACGACGGACCCAGGTCACCAGCACACCCACCACAGGTAACGCGGCAAAGGCGATGAGCGACAGTTGCCAGTCGAGCAGTAACATTGCCGTCACGATGCCGATCAACATCAGCAGGTCGCCTACGGCATTGAACACCCCGAACGCGAACAGTTCTGAGACGGCATCGACATCATTGGTGCAGCGCGTGGTGAGCCTGCCCACTGGCGTCTTGTCGAAGAACCGCATCGACAATCCTTGCAGGAACCGGAAGACATGGCGACGCAGGTCGGCCATCGACAGTGCGCCTGCTAGCTGCATGCAGTAGATCTGCCCAAACGAGATGATTTGGGACACAACGACCAGGCCAGCCAGCAGCGCTCCGTCTCGGAGCAGGAGGTCAGCGGCCTTGGCACCGGCATGCGAGACGACTCGGCCCATGAGGATGGGACGCAGCAGGTTGATGGCAGCCACGCCGACCAGGGCCACCAGAGAGACCACCACATAGCGAGCGTGGGGCTTGATAAATGGCCACAGTCGACCGAGGAGCTGAAAGTCATAGCTCTTGTCGATGTTGTCTTCGTCGTGAAAGGCCGCAAGCTTCTGCTCGGCCCGGCTCTTGGGCACGACTGGTTTCTTGGTGCTCATTGCTGCACCTCGTTTCCAGGTAGATCCGATGCTCCCAGCTCGTCTAGCTCGCTGGCCATGCGCTGTTCCTCGGCGAAGGTTGCGTAGATTCCTCCCTTGGCGATGAGCTGCTCATGAGTTCCCGATTCGACGACCTGGCCTTGGTCGAGCACCAGGATCTGTTGGCAGCGAGATGCAGCCGCGACGCGATGAGTGATGAGCAGGAGCGAGCGCTGCTCGGCTTGTCTTTCAATACTCTGCAAGATGGCGGCCTCGGTCTTGGCGTCGACCGCCGAGAGTGGATCATCCAAGATGAGCAGCTTGGGGTGCCACAGCAGTGCCCGCGCCAGAGCAACTCGCTGTTTTTGTCCACCGGAGAGCTGGACTCCGCGCTCACCGACGATCGTATCGAGCTGCTCCGGCAACCCTTGCACTTCGTCGAGGATCTGCGCTTCGCGGGCAGCCCGCTGGAGCCGCTCCTGTGACTGCGGGGAGTCTGGATCGTCGAGCATGAGTCCGATGTTGCGGGCCACCGTGGTGGAGAACAGAAACGCGTCTTGCTGCGCGTAACCCACGGTTGAACGGACCATTTGCAGCGGCAGATCGCAGACATCTTTGCCGTCGAGAAGTACCGTCCCCGGCGGTGTAGGAATCAGCCGGGCCAGCAGCATCGCCAACGTGGACTTGCCGCTTCCCGTTCGACCGACGATGGCCAGCGAACCCCCAGCGGCAATCGTGAAGCTTACGTCCGAGAGCACCGCTCGGTCGCCGTATTTGAACGACAGACCCCGGACGGTCAGCTCCCCACGGGCAGGTGTCGGTAGCGAGTCTTTGCCATCGAACATGTCCGGTTCGGCATCGATGATCTCGCACAAACGGTTGAAGCTGACGCGGCCCCGCTGAACGATGGCCATCAGAAACCCAGCGGCGATGAGCGGCCAGGTCATGCGTGCCAGCGCCAGCGAAAACGCGAAGAAGCCACCTTCGGTGATCCCGCCCTGCTCGGGTCCGCGTAGCAGCAGCGTTGATCCGTACCAGAAGAACAGCAGCAGTCCAAAAGCGGCGACCGCTCCAGTCACCGGGAACATCAGACCCCGGAGTTTGGCCAGTTGAAGCGTGGTGTCGAGGTAACGCTGGTTCATTTCTTCGAAACGCTTCTCGGTGTTGGCTTCGACTCCGAAGCTACGTACCACCCGAATGCCCGCCAGATTGCTCTGCACGAACTCGGTCAGCTTGCCCAGTGTCTGCTGGACTTTCTGGGTTCGCTGAAACATCTGGCCCGAAAAGGACCGAGTGATGAGCATCAGCAGCGGCACCGTAGTAAACGACACCGCAGTGAGCCTGGGCGAGATGGCGATCATGACCTGCAGGGCGCTCGCCAGTGCAAACACGATGTTGATCATGTTCATGATCCCGAATCCGGTCAGCATTCGGATCTGGGTCAGGTCGGATGTGGCTCGGCTCATGATCTCGCCAGCCGACAGCCGTCGATAGAACGAGAAACCGAGTCGATGGAGTCGCGACAGCAGCTTGCCGCGAATCTGATACTCGATGTCGCGACCGGCGTTGAAGCAGTACATACGGCTCGCAACCCGAACGATGAAGGCAATCACCGCAAGCCCCAGCATCAGTACGGCGGGCTGCATGGCGTCACGAGCGGTGGCACTCGGGATGCGACCAAAGATGGTGTCGATCGCCTGTTTGGACAACCAGTCGATGCGGTTCATCGCTACCTGGAAGCACAGCAGCATGAGCCCGCCCATCAGGTACCGAGGAGCAAAGTTCCATAGATACGACGACAGACGGGACTGCGGGCCGTTAGGCAAGATGGGCGCGACGGAAGGCGCTTTCGAGGTCATGAGCTACGTTCTCTCTGTGCTGCCGAGGTTAAAGGGACTGCCAGGCAGAGCCAAATCGTTACTGCGAACAAACCGATGCTTGCGAAGGCAACATTCGAAAAAACCACCGAAGCCCACTGAAGCACGGTCACACCCAGTGACGCTGCGCCTTTGCTGAAGCGGTTACCGAGGACGTCGATGACTTCCTTGGCACGGTAGCGAGCATCGAAGGGCAGCGGGCCGTACAGCAGCTCTTTGGCGGCGCGAAACAGCGAATAGTCGAGGGTCTTGAACGTTCCGTAGGCAACGGCACTACCCCACAGCGGGGACGCGACCAGCATGTAGCCGAGTGCACCGAGGTTTAGCACCGGCACCAGGATGTGGATCACTCGTCCGGGGAAAACAGATAACAGCAGCGGTGCCAAGACAAACTGGAACAGCATCGCGGCACCGTTGATGAGCGCGTAGTAGTTGCCCGAGAATGCGTTCTGGCGATCGGGCTCGGGCAGATAGTCTTGGAGCGCGCTTTTGAAGGCGATTTCCAAGATGGTCGAGGCGACTTGGGTCGAGGCAATGAGCGCAATCAGCAACAGCAGCACTCGCTCGCGTCGGAATAGATACAGTGCCAGGTGGCCGCCGTGTTTCTTGGTGCCTTCGCTTGGGGCACCAAAGCGGGCGAAGAGCACTTGCAAGAAAGGCACCGTCAGGGTCGTCGCCCCGGCGGCCAATAGGAGCATGTTCAGCGTTCCGAGCGGTTGCGACCATCGGCCAAGGACCAGCCCACCAGCCACGGCACCGATCCCCGCCACACCGCAGATGGGACCGTTCAGACGCTTGGCGGCCTTGGGGTCGAGTGTGCTGTCGATGTACGACCAGATCTGCTCGATGAGCAGCACCACGTAGGACTCTTTGAAGATAAAAAGCACAATGCGGGCCGGCTTCAATCCGGCACGAATGGCTGCATAGCTCACCAGCATCGTTACGATCGCCAACACCGTCGTCATCTGGAGGGTGTGTCGCGGTCCGAGGATCGTCAGCAGTCGTCCATAGATGTAGGTAAGGAGTGCAACCCCGATGAGGGTGAGCCCGAGCGCCCATGGCAGGGCCTGTTTCCCGTAAGCCTGCACAAACAGGGTATTGGCTGAGCTGCGGAGCATTTCGTAGCCGCACAGCACCGCGCCAGCCGCCAATGCGACGAGGAAAGCAAGCAGCAGCGAAGCTCGACCCGCGACTTTCCCGGGCGCGGATGCTGGCTGAGGTTCATCGGTCGGGCCGGTGTGAGAAGACATCCGCAGGTTACCAATTGCTCACCAAGGGGCAATGAGAGCAGGTTCACCCTAGCGAAAACTATCCTCGCCGACAAACGGAAACCGGTCAGACGCCGCCACTCTCAGTCGCTCTCGCCAGTTACGAGCAGCGACCCATGACTGATGCTTGGCGGCTCCGCTGCTTTCTTGGCGACCTACACGATGAAGTATGAGCAGCGCTCGTGTACCGACTTTACGGGCTGCGGCAGTTGGGGACCGGCGACTCCCAGTTGGGGTCCAAGCGGTAGTGGCAAGGTCTGGCTCAAGGTCACAGCCAGCGGAATCATCGTCGCGAGGTAGTGGACAATAGCGCGGGCTCTGCGTACGGCACTCCTATCTACAACCTGGGAATGGACTGCACTCTCAAGCCCGTCTTCGGCGAAGTGCTCGCAACCTGCGCACGCTTCTATGGCAGTGTGAAGGGCGTAAAGACCGCTGGTAGCTACAAAGAGTATCGGGGTGGGTTCCTACTCCGTTACTAGCGGATTCCTGCTCCGTTATGAGCGGATTCCTACTCCGTTGTTAGCAGTGGTGCGGTGAGGAGTGGTGGCTACTACCGTTCGGGAGTCACTCAATCAGACGAGGCGAGCACCCACACTGCCTCAAAGAGTCCCTGCGTCACCTGCGCCATGCGTGGATAGTCGAGGGTTTCTGGGGTGTCGCTCGGCTGGTGATAGTTGGGATTTCGATTGGGGGCCGTGTCCGTGATCATGACCGCAGGGAATCCGTGGAGCAGAAAGCCCTGATGATCGGACCAGTCGACGCCTGGAATGAACTTCGGAGCGGTGATGGAGCGCACGGGCACAGTGGACGAGCTTCGCATGGCTCGCTTGACGGTCCGCAGGAGCCCGATGGCACTGAAGTCGCTCACGACATAGATGTCTTCGCCAACGTCGTTGAGTAGCAGCGCGGCACCCGGAACCGCAAAGTGTTGGCTGCCAGGCTCGGTCCGAAAGTACCCTACCGACTCGATGCTGAGCATCGCTTTCACCGGGGTTCGGCTCTGCGCGAGCGACTGCGCATGGACAAAGCTACCCATGGATTCGGTGCGAAAAAACGGTGGCTCTTCGAGTGGCCAGAAGGACAGCTCTACCGCGCTCGGGGGACGATGCTGAGCAAACAGTCTCGCTAGCTCCAACACCACCGCGACACCACTGGCATTGTCATCGGCTGCGGGCAGCGGCTCACAGCTATCATAGTGGGCCCCCACCACGACGCGAGGGACACTGGGATCACCGACGAGCACGCGGACGTTGCGGTAGGTCCGTCCCGCCGCCGTAAACGTCTGCATGGCCGGTGCCAATCCCAGTCCCTTGAGTTCCTGGCTGATGAGCGCGGCAATCCGATCGAGCGTCGCCGTATCTCGATAGTCACGCGGTACCGCCACGGCTCGGACCAGCCGTTCAAGCGTGGCTGCTTCGACCGAAACTCGTGGACCTTGTTTCTGCCCCGTTCCCGTTGGCTGGGTCAACATCAAGCACAGGACCGAAACCAGAGCGAGTAAGACGGTCATCACGATCAGTAGTTTGCTGAACATGACTGAATGCTCATTGTAGCCGGATGACCCAGTCAGAACAGGGATTCTCGCCTCGGTTCCTGATTGCCTAGCTGCTAAGCGGCGCTAACTAGCGAGGATCACCGGAGATCCTATGGCCGCGACGGTTGACGTGGCGGGCGGTTCTAGGGCAACCTGCTCGCCCGATTTGCACAACGCAATCGCTTACGAAAGGGACTCCCATGGCAGATGAAACGACGCTCCTCCTTCTGAAACCGGACTGCATTGGCAAGAAGCACTCGGGCGAAGTGATTCGCCGACTGGAGGCACACGGATTCCGCCTGCGCGGCTGTAAGATGATCCAGCTCACCGATGAGGTGCTAAAGGAGCACTACGCTCACATTGCCAGCAAGCCGTTCTTTCCGGAGGTCGCTGGGTTTATGAAGAGCAAGCCAGTGATCGCGTTGGCGCTGGCGGGTGATGGTGTGATCTCCAAGGTGCGAGATCTGCTGGGCCCAACGGACAGCAAGGCGGCTGCCAAGGGTACGATTCGTGGTGACTTCGGAGAAGACAAGATGGTGAACATGGTTCACGCATCGGATTCTGCCGAGGCCGCAGCCGTCGAACTCAAGCGGTTCTTCCAGGCTGGCGAGCTGTTTGACCTGTAGCCCCGAGCTGCGCCTTCGGTTTGACGTGATACGCTGAGGGTATGGCGGTCCCACCGCGACCTGCACCGGTTCTCCACTTGGTTGACGTGGTTGCCATTGTGGTTGCGGTGATTTGTGCGGTGGGATTCCTAGCCGTACCGACCGATCGATTGGACGGACAGATCGTCAATCGCCATGCCCACGCGCTACTCAGCGTCTTGGTGGCGTGTTTTGGGGCACTCTTGCTGCGCGTTGTGGTTCGGCAACCTCGGCCCACCTGGCACATTCCCGTCCTGGTGTTGGCTCTGCTGCCTGCGTGCTATTCCGGTGTCCGGATCGTGAATGCTACGGCGGACGCTGGCGAGGTGACCCTGCATCGTACGCAGGTGATTGCTTGGAATACTCGACCGCTACCACCTTCTCGTGGGCGTCGCCACGGGGTGTTTGTGCGCGACGTACTCCTGGCAGACTGGCGTGGCCAAGGGAGTCCACTGACTCTCCGGGTACCGGATGGCAGCATCAACCGGGAACCTGGCTTTCTGCAGGCCAGGCGAGAGCAAGTGTCTCAGTCTGCCAATCCATCACCCTCGATCGAGGAGCTGATGTTCCCAAGCGGCCATGCCATCGAGGTTTTCACCAAGCCGGGAGCACTCGGCCTGGTGCATGTCATCGGCCTTAAGTTGTTGCTCGCCGAGCGATAGCAGTGTGCTCGTAAGTGACCGTCCGCCCCGTTGGGGTCACTATTCTGGATGGATCCACCGCGCCTCGTGCCAGTCTGTCGACATCGAACCGTCGGAGGCAAGGGTTCCATGCACCCGCTGTTTACGCTATCCCCTGATCGGACCCGTGATGACCAAGAACCAACCGAGGCTTGGCAGCAGCCCGCGCTTCCAGCGCTGTTTGGCGAACCGGATGATTTGTCCACGTTGCCAGAGCAGCTCGCGTCGTCTGCGCTGTCGTCAGACGAGTCTTTGCTGGAACGGCTTCACCGGGTCGGCTTGCTTTCTGCCATCACGGAGTCTGATTCCGAACCGGACGATCTGGATACGCTCGCAGAGCTGCTGCGGCAGGAGTGTCGTGAGCGGGCCATTCATCCCCTAGACTTGACGCCTTTTCTGGACGAATTTCCCTCTGCGAGACAGTTCTTGCGCGAGATCGATTCTCGTTATGAAAGCATGGGCGAGCGGGGGCTTGGCCTTGGTGACACCGTGACGAGGGTTGCCCTGATATGGCAGGAGCAAGAGCGGGTGTACCTGTGCCATCAAATGCGACACTTTGCCGGAGTGTTCAACGAAGTGCTGCGCATCCTTGATGATCCGCGCCGGTATCACTCCTACTATGACGAAGGCGAGTTGGCGTACATCCTGCTTACGACCGACCAGTGCGCGGTCATCGCAGGCGATGATCTGCTCGCGCTGCTAGATGATGAGGAGTCGGATCTCCCAGCGCTGCCCGCGTCTCCGATCCAGATGGTTACGGTCGCCGTGCCGCAGCGGGTGCGTTACAGCGATTGGGATGGCAGCCGTGAGATTGCCGCAGCGTTCCCTTTGGGCCACAGCGCGGTGTTGACCAGTCGACGGTGGGCGGATTACGATGGCGGGCTCTCCCTTCGCTGGCCGCTACAGGGAGGCGTGGTGTTGGTGCTGGTCGCTGGACATGGGGACCGGGATCAGGCAAATGCCTCGGCCAAGCTGGCCTTTCATTCGATTGCAAACGCCGTGCGTGCTGACCCGTTTCCAAAGACCAGCGAGGCGCGACTGCGGAGACTGCAAGCGATATTCGAGGCCGCGAGCGAAGCCTTCAACCGCCAGGTCGGCCTCTCGGCATCAGCCACGGTTGCCGTGGTGACCGAAGGGCAGTTGGAAGTGGCCTATTTGGGGGACTGCCGTGTGTGGCACCTGAGTGCGAGTAGGAAGAACGAGCAGGGTCTATATCAGGTCACCGCGCTTTCGACCGACCACACCCTGATGGAAGACTACCGCAAGACGCTGGGGGCTCAGGCCACCGAAGAGGGGCTCAGTGCTTTGCCCTACGCCCTGACTCGGGGGCTCGGTGGAATTCATGCTCCGTCGCTCCGGGCGTGTGAGCTGGGGGATGGCGACCGCATCCTGTTTACCACCGCTCGCCTGCACCAGCAGATTCCCCGAGAAGAACTAGAGCGACTGATTCGGCAAGCAGGGCCGACGCCGGTCTATTTGGTGGCGGCACTCCAGCAGTCCGTGGCCAAGGACGACGATGGGTACGCATGCTTGGCCGCAGACATCTATCGCCACTCTGTCTGAGCCGACGAGTGGGGGCTCTTCCGTACTAAGAGAGTGCTGGAAGGGAGTCCTTTGGATTGAGGGAGCTCCTCCTCCTTCTGCGCAAAAACAGAATCACCGCAGGAAGTATGGACAGAAGCGCACCACTCTGTGTGGTCGTCGCGAGTGAACAACCGCAGCCGACTGCGATGCTGCCACCATCAATGATCGGGCCTTCACCGCCATTGCCATTCCCAGCGTCGTCCGCTGCTGGGCCTCCGGTTCCGGCATCATCTGTTCCGGTGCCTCCGCTTCCGGCATCATCGCTGGCCATGCTGCCACCATCACCTGCGGTGCCACCGTCCCCGCCACTTGAGGACGCCATTGCGGTGGTGCATGCGATCGTGCGGCATGCGTCTGTGAAGGCTCCGTACCGGTCAAGTACACGCACACAGAAGTAGTAGTCCGAAGCCGGCTTCAGACCGGTTAGCTTGCGGTAGTCCGTACCATATGGAGGTGTTGCGACCAGTGTGGCGGCTGAAGGAACAAAGGTGGGCGAAGTCGACATGTGCAGCTCGGTTCGGTCCAAGTCCTTCGCATTCGCGAGCAGAACTCCTGACCAGTAGACATAGAGCTGGGTCGATTTGTCCGGCAGATCCGCATAGCAGTTTAGGTTGCGTGCCGCAGGAGGGGGATCATTTACGACATCAATCGGCGTGGTGGTGCCCATGCCGCCGGCTCCCAGGTTGTTTGCGCCAGGATTCAGCGTGACGGGTCCGAGCAGGAGTTGCTTGCTCGCATTGTCCGTCCAGTTGAGCTGTACTTGGTAGCTATTGCCCGGTGCCAGCACGGGCGAATAGAGATTTGGAATCGCTTGGCTGAAGCTTGTGCCCGGTACTGTTCGGACGGACGGGGCGTACAGGTTGGTTGAGCCATTGTATTTGGCCGCCACGGACGAGACTGCGTACACTTGGACTTGGGTACTGATGCTGCTCGTATTGTCGAGCGCACCACTGCCCGCCGCCCGCATGTACACAGTGAGGGTGGCGTTTTGGGCATGCCCTTGGCTGGAATCACAGACCAGTCCACCCAGGATGATGAGCGAAGCGCGTAGAGAGACTTTGAGCATGTCTCATGATACCACAGACACCTGGGCTGCCAGGCTACGCATCGACATCTGAGACTAGCTGTCAGGAAACACCCAGCGCGTAGAGAGAACCTTGTTCGATGCAGTCTGCGTACTTAGTCTGAAGAGAGGAAGTGGAGATTCATGAGTAGTCGTACACGCTGGGTGTGGGGGAGTTTGGTTGGTGTGGGGGGATTGCTTGGTGCGGTGTTCGTCCTCCTCCAGTTTCTCGGCCCTAATGTCGAGGTGGTCGAGGTCTCCCGGCGACTGATCGTTCAGGATGTGGTGGTGAGCGGTCGCGTGCTGCCAAGGTCAAGGATTCCCATCGGGAGCTTGGTGCCAGGGCTGGTGACCCAGGTTGCCGTCAAGGAAGGCGATCATGTCAATCCTGGGGATCTGCTGGTGAAGCTCGATGATGCGGAAGCGCAGGCCGGGTTGAAGTTGGCGAAGGCGGGACTCGATCAAGCGCGGGCGCGGTTGCGGCAGCTCCAGCACGTCACCAGCCCAGTGGCTCGTGGGCTCCATCGGCAAGCAGATGCCAACTTGGAGTTTGCGCGGATGACCTACGAACGCCTCTCCGCAATGGCAAAACAGGATGGCGTGCCACCGGCCCAGCTCGATGAAGCCAAGCGTACCTTGGCGATTGCGCAGAGCCAGCATGACACCACCGAAACCCAGGCGGTGAGCGCCGGACCCAAAGGAGCGGATCACAAGCTGTCGGTCGCGGCGTACGCTCAAGCGGCGGCCACTGTCGCCCAGGCCGAAGTTCGGGTTGCACAGTCCAAGATTGTGGCGCTGGTTCCGGCTGTGGTGTTGACCCGCTCAGTAGAGCCAGGAGAGATCATTCAGCCGGGCCGACCGCTGCTGGTCCTTTCTCGCGATGGCAAGACGCTGCTGAGCGCACAACTGGATGAGAAGCACCTTGCGGCGCTGCGGCTATCCCAGCCGGCGCGGGCTTCGGCGGATGCGTTCGGCAAGGATTCGTTTGTTGCGACGGTTTCTTACATCGCGCCCTCGGTCGATCCGCAGCGCGGAACGGTGGAGGTCCGCTTCGATGTGCCGACTACTCCTGAGTATTTGCGTCCCGATATGACGGTTTCGATCAACATCGAAGTGGGACGGCGACAAGATGCGGTTGTTGTTCCCACAGATGCGGTGCTCGATCTCGGTTCGGCGAGTCCGTGGGTCTGGCTTCTACGCGACCGACATGTTGAAAAGCGCAGTGTGCAGCTTGGTCTACGTGGTGGCGGTTTTGTCGAAATCCTGAGCGGTCTTGGCGAGCACGACAGGCTCGTACTTCCAGCGGGGAGTTCGCTCAAGCTGGGTCGGCGCGTGCGGGCCACCATGCGTACGGGGAGCTAAGTCGTGCCATTCGAGTGGTTTGTTGCACTGCGCTATCTGCGTGAAGGAAAGATGCAGACCGCGCTGATTTTGGGAGCGGTGTCGATTGGAATCGCCGTGGTGGTGTTTCTGTCGGCACTGATCGGCGGGCTGCAAGCGAGTTTGATTTCAAAAATACTGGGCTCCCAGGCGCACATCATTGTGCATTTACCGGAGCAGGAAGCGCGACTCCTTATCGCAGAGCAGGAAGGTCAGATTGTTTCGACCAAAGTGGAAAAGCCGACGCAGCGGCTGCAGGCGATCTCGGGATGGCAAGACGTCGTCAAGGATGTCGGACTTCGTCCTGGGGTGGTCGCGATTTCGGCTGTGGTGTCGGGGTCTGCCTTCGTGGTGCGCGGAGCTACCACCAAACCGGTCGCGCTGCGCGGCATAGAGCCGGAGGGCTTCAGTCGCATCATCGGACTGGCAGAAAAGACCAAAGCCGGACGGTATCAGTTGGTCGGTACCGAAGCCATGATTGGGGCGGAGCTGGCGGTTGACTTTGCGGTTGTACCTGGCGACAAGCTGCGAATCGTTACTGCGACCGGACAAGCAGAGGTCTTCACGGTTGCCGGGATTTTTGATCTCGGCTCCAAGGACTTGAACGAGCGGGTTGTCTTTGTTCCGCTACGTGCTGCACAGACTCTGTTTGATCTTGTGGGGGGGATCTCTTCCATTGAAATCAAGGTCGCTGACATCTTTGGTGCAGAGACAGTCGCCCGTGAGATTGCCAGTCGGACCGGCCTGGTTGCAGATAGCTGGACGACCACCAATCCTCAGCTCCTGGTCGCACTGCAATCTCAGGAGAGCTCGAAGAACGTCATCTTGTTTTTCATCACCCTGACGGTTGCGTTGGGAATCGCCAGCGTTCTGATCGTGAGCGTGGTCCAGAAGTCCCGTGAGATTGGCGTCATGAGAGCCGTCGGTACGTCTCGATCACGAGTGTTGAGGATCTTTCTGATCCAGGGGGGACTGGTGGGTTTTGTCGGCTCTCTGTTCGGCTCTGGTTTGGGAGTCTTGCTGGTGCGCGTGTTCGTTCGGCTGATGCGCAATCCCGATGGTTCGCCGATGTTTCCGGTGACGCTCACGTTGGCTCTCTTTTTGGGGCCCACGGCGCTGGCAACGATCGTCGGACTCCTTGCGGCGGTGGCTCCCGCTCGTCGTGCTGCGCGACTCGATCCAGCAGAGGTCATTCGTTATGGCTGACAGCGCTCCCGTATCCGAAAAGGTTCCGGTCCTGCAGATTCGCAGCGTGGTTCGCGAGTTCGGAACCAAGGTGAAGACACGGATCCTTCACTCCGTGGATCTAGAACTTCAGCGTGGAGAGTTCAGTGCGCTGATTGGTCCCTCCGGATCTGGAAAAAGCACGCTCCTCAACTTGATGGGACTGCTCGATCGTCCTACTTCTGGGGAGATCTTCATTGGCGGTCAGGCGACGAGTCATCTCGACGACGATGCCTTGACGAGCTTTCGTGGCCGGACGCTCGGTTTCGTATTTCAGTTCCATCACTTGATGCCGGCCTTTTCGGCACTGGAAAACGTCATGATTCCTGCGTGGGGCGATCGTGGATTTGCCAATGCTGAGCTGCGGGCGGGCGCGGAAAAACTTCTCTGTGAAGTCGGACTCAGCGAGCGTATTCACAATCGTGCAAGCGACCTGTCCGGAGGAGAGGCGCAGCGCGTCGCGATCGCTCGGGCACTGTGTCAAAATCCGCCGCTCGTATTGGCGGATGAGCCGACTGGAAACCTCGATACCAAGACTGCGGATGGGATCTTCACGCTACTCCGGCGCTTCAATCGCGAGCGCAACACGACGTTCCTGATCGTGACCCACGATCCACGTCTGGCGGGTCGCTGCGATCGCATCATCCAACTGGTCGATGGCCGGATTGTCGGGGATCGTCGCCGAGGTGAAGGACCGGAAGACGGCACCTTCCTGCCATCCTCCTAAGCGCCGGTTGGGACGGTGGGTACGCGGTAGGGAATCTGTGTGAGATCGCGTATAACACTTCGGCCATGACTCCTAGGGTTGAGCTTCGCAACGTGACTGCGGATGATATGCCGACACTGTTTGAACACCAGAACGATCCGGTGGTGCGCAGCATGGCGGTGATTCCTCATTGGCCGCGTGACGAGTTTCAGGCGCGATGGGAAAAACACCTTGGAAACGACGCGGTCTGCAAGCGTGCGATTTGGGCCGATGGTCAGCTTGTGGGGTCCATCCTGAGCTTTGATCGCAACGGTCTGCGAGAGGTGGGCTACGCCATCGGTCGTACGCACTGGGGCCAAGGAATTGGCTCGGCGGCTCTCCGCCAGTTCCTGAGCTGTGAGTTAGCCAGACCCCTGACCGCAGTGGTATCGGCGCACAACCTGGCTTCTCTTCAGGTTGCGCAAAAGTGTGGTTTTGTGATTTCCGGTGAGCGGAGAGAGACGGCGGCAAACGGCGAAGAGAGTAGGTTGGTGATTCTGACGCTCAGCGCCTCCACGTAGGAGTGCGCTGGCGGTTCGTTACTCGGCCTTTTTCTTTTTGCTGCGATGCTTCTTGGCGGGCTTGGCGTCACCCTCTGCGGCTTTGTCCTTGCCGCCCTTGGCCTTCTTGCCTTTGACCTTCTTGCCCGATTTGTCTTCGCTGGGGCTCGGCTCTGGCTCCGATTGGCTCGGCACGATGGCCGGGGTGGTCGTCGCTGCTGCCGCTTTCGGGTCGGTGACCGACTGCGCCATCGCGGACGGTTCGAGGATGTGGAACTCGACCCGTCGGTTCTTGGCACGACCGTAGAGCGTCTTGTTGTCGGCGATGGGCTTGTTCGGACCGTAGCCTTGGGCTGTCAATCGAGTCGCCGCAATCCCGTGATCG
>WBZP01001447.1_pt1 | contig 29153 bp, 28 predicted proteins | sample 5204301 | NCBI WGS metagenome assembly WBZP01 (sample SAMN12412401, study PRJNA552823) | activated sludge metagenome | isolation source: activated sludge from nitrification reactor of wastewater treatment plant... | place: USA: Pennsylvania | collected 2017 | reverse complement strand
AGCTGTGGGGTGGCCGCCGCCGAACAGTCGCTCCTAGTCGGGCACAACGGGTGTCCCCTAACTCAGCCCCGGCGGGCGCGGACCGTCCACACCACCCGGTAGGAGCCGGCGGACGGCACCCAACCGAACTCGCGCGAATCCATCACCCCGGGCCCACCGGGGTTGTCCGAGCGCGCCTCGAAGGTGGCGGCCCGTCCGCGGCCCGCCACCGCACCGACGCGCTTGACCAGCCAACGTGACGACGACCACGGATCGCGGAACACCCGCAACTGGCCCGGGCGGGGCCGGCCGCCGCGCACCGCCAGCAGGCCGTCACCGGGGTGCAGGGTCGGCCGCATCGAGTCCTCGACCACCAGAAACCGGCGCACCAGTCGGCCGATCTTCGGTGGACCAAGCCCATGGTTGCGCCCCATGGTCAAAGGGTAAGTTAGGCGCATGCTGCAACGACTTTTCGCCAACGCCACCGAAGCCCATGCCCACTGCGATCTGTACTGCGGCGTCTACGACCCCGCGCAGGCCAAGATCGAGGCGCTCTCCTGCCTGAAGACGCTCCAGAAGTACCACGACTCGGACGACGAGCACTTCAAGACCCGCGCCATCATCATCAAGGAGCAGCGCGCCGAGGAGGTCAAGCATCACCTCATGGTGCTTTGGGCCGACTTCTTCACCAAGGAGCACTTCGAGCAGTTCCCCAACCTGCATCAGCTGTTCTGGGACGGCGTGCACGGCGCGGGCGATGTCAAGAAGTCGCTCGACGTCGCCGTGGCCGAGAAGCTGCTCGCCACGATCGACAAGATCGCCGACATCTTCTGGCAGACCGAGAAGGCCAAGGGCATGGGGGTCTACCCGCCCGCCTGATCGGCGACCGCATCCGTCATCGAGGCCAGGCTCCGGCTCACCCGGGGCCTGGCCTCATCTCGTTATTGACAACCCCGTCGATCTGTATAGGAACAGATATATAGGTTGCCCAAGAAACCTTCGACTTGCTGGACTGATCCCCGAGTGCAGCCGCCGGCCCGTTGTCGGTACATAGTCAGCGTGATATAGATATTTTTCGTGAAGACACCGCCGGACCGCCCCGCCGCCGAGGTGGTCGGGGACCTACTCGATCAGGCGATGGACCTCAGCGCGCGGTTCCTCGCCGACCGGGCCGGGCTGAGCGCATCGGCAGCGTTCGTGCTGAACCGGGTGCGCCGCGAGGGCCCGATCCGGCTGACCTCACTGGCCGCCAAGGAAGGCGTCAGCCAGCCCTCGATGACCCAGTTGATCCAGCGCCTGGAACGTCAGGACCTGGTGGCCAGACTGGCCGACCCCGACGACGGGCGCGCGACGCTGATCGGCATCACCGCACGGGGCGAGGCCCTGCTCGAGGAGCGGACCCGGATCCGCCGTGAACGCCTGGCAGCGCTGCTGTCGACGCTCTCGGCCGAGGAGGTGTGCACGCTGCAACTCTCGGCGCGGGTCCCCTCCCCAATCCTGGACCGGCTTGCCGCCGACGCCGACGCGGCTTCCGACCCGCAGGCGGCCCAACTGGCCGCGGCCGGAACCCGTTCGCGGGGCGACTGACATGGCCGAGGGTCGGGGGTTCACGAAAGGTGCTCGGGTGCGGTCGTTTTCTGCTGCGCGGGTGCTGAAGAGGATCTGGATTCCGCTGCTCCTGGTGATCGTGCTGGCCGTCTCGGGTCTGGTCGTCTCGCGTCTGCACCGGATGTTCGCGTCCAAGGATCTCAACGCCGGCGCGGGTGCCGGCATCGAGATCGTCCAGTTCAATCCGAAGGTGATGGTCTATGACGTGTTCGGGTCACCCGGGACCACCGCCCAGATCAGCTATTTCGACACCGAGGCGAAGGTGCACACGATCGAGGCGCCGCTGCCGTGGTCGACGACCCTGTCCACGACGCTGCCGTCGGTGAGCGCCAGCCTCATGGCGCAGGGCACCGGTGACCAGATCGGCTGTCGGGTCACGGTGAACGGCACCGTCCGCGAAGAGGAAACCGCCAGCGGTGTGAACGCCCAGACCTACTGCCTGGTCAAGTCCGCATGACGGACACCGCGACGCAACCCGTCGCGCGGCCACGGCTGGCTCATGGCCTGCGCATCCTGGCGTTGCCGATCGTGCTGCTGTGGGTAGGCATCGCCGTCCTGGTCAATGTGGTTGCGCCGCAACTGGAAGTGGTCGGGGAGATGCATTCGGCCCCGATGGCTCCCGAGGACGCACCGTCGATGCAGGCCATGAAGCGGATGGGCGCCAACTTCCGCGAGTTCAACTCCAACAGCACGGTGATGGTCATCATCGAGGGCCAGCAGCCCCTGGGCCCGGATGCGCACCGCTACTACGACGAGATCATCCGGAAGCTACGCGAGGACCCCGAGCACATCCAGCACATCCAGGACTTCTGGGGTGACACCCTGACCGCGGCCGGGGCGCAGAGCCCGGACGGCAAGGCCGCCTACGTGATGCTCAACCTCGCCGGTGAGCAGGGCCAGACCTTGGCCAACGAGGGTGTGCAGGCGGTCCGCAAGGTCATCGCACAGGTCAGTGCGCCGCCGGGGGTGCAGGCCTACGTCGCGGGTCCGGCCGCCCTGACCAACGATCTGCACATCATCGGCAACGCCAGCCTGGCCCAGATCACGCTGTTCACCCTGATCGGCATCGCCGGCATGTTGTTGATCGTCTACCGCTCGATCATCACCACGCTGATCCAGCTGTTCATGACCTTCCTGCAACTGCTGACCGCGCGTGGCGTGGTGGCGCTGATCGCCAGCCACGGCGGTTTCGGGCTGACCACCTTCGCCGGAAACATCCTCACCATGCTGGCCATCGCGGCCGCCACCGACTACGGCATCTTTCTGTTCGGCCGCTACCGCGAGGCCCGCGGGATGGGTGAGGACCGGGATAGCGCCTACTACACCACTTTCCGTTCCGTCGCCCCGGTGATCGTGGGATCGGGCCTGACGATCGCCGGGGCGACGTACTGCCTGAGTTTCGCCCGGCTGCCCTACTTCACCACCATGGGCGCACCCGTCGCGATCGGCATGGTCGTCGTCGTGGTGATCTCGGTGACCCTGGGCCCAGCCATCCTCTTCCTCGGCAGCCGGGTCGGGCTGTTCGAGTCGAAAAGACCGCCCCGCAGCCGGTTCTGGCGCCGGGTGGGTGTGGCCGTGGTCCGCTGGCCGGCCCCGATTCTGGTGGCGAGCCTGTTCATCGTGCTGATCGGGGTGGTCGCGATCCCCGGCTACAAGCCCGCCTACAACGACCGCTACTACCTGCCGACCAGTGCCCCGACCAACGTGGGTTTCGCCGCCGCCGACCGGCACTTCTCGCAGGCCCGGATGAACCCCGACATCCTGATGGTCGAGGCCGACCACGACATGCGCAATCCCGCCGACATGCTGGTGCTCAACGCGGTGGCGCGCAACGTGATGCACACCGACGGTATCGCCATGGTGCAGAACATCACCCGGCCGCTGGGAATCCCGATCCAGCACAGCTCGATTCCGTTCCAGACCAGTGTGCAGGGGCAGACCAGCAACATGAACCTACCGTTCCAACGGGATCAGCTGGCCAACCAACTCAAGACCGTCGACGCGATGAACGTCTCGATCGACATCCTGGAGCGCCAGTACCAACTCTCGCTCCAGCAGACCCAGCTGACGGTCGACTCGGCGGTGAAATCACAGGATCTACTCGAAGCCACCAGGGAGGTGCGGGACAACATCGCCAACGTCGACGACCAGTTCCGGCCGATCCGCAACTACTTCTACTGGGAACCGCACTGCTTCGACATCCCGATGTGCGCCGCCATCCGCTCGGTGTTCGACTCGCTGGACGGGATCGACAAGGTCGCCGACAAGACGGCGGCGGTGCAGGGCAACACCGATCAATTGGCCAGCCTCGCACCGCAGTTGACCGCGCTGCTGCCCCAGACCATCGCGTCGATGAAGGTGAGCCGGGACCTCTCCCTGGCGTCCTACAACAATCAGAAGGCCCTGCTGGACCAGATGCAGGCCATGAACGACACGGCACTGGCGATGGGCGCCAGCTTCGACCAGGCCAAGAACGACGACCTGTTCTATCTGCCGCCGGAGGCCTTCGCCAACCCCGATTTCAAGCGCGGCCTGGAGATGTTCCTGTCCCCGGACGGCAAGTCCGCCCGGATGTTCATCACCCACCAGAGCGATCCCGCGACGGTGGAGGGCATCGCCCGGGTCGACGGCGAACGGAAGGCCGCGCAGGAGGCCCTGAAGATGACCTCGCTGTCGAACGCCAAGGTCTACCTGGGCGGGGTGGCGGCGACCTACAAGGACATGTCGGACGGCGCGCGCTACGACCTGATGATCGCGGTGGTGTCGTCGCTGACGCTGATCTTCATGATCATGCTCATCCTTACCCGAAGCATGGTGGCTTCTCTGGTCATCGTCGCCACAGCCGGCAGTTCGATCGCCGCCTCGTTCGGCATCTCGGTGCTGTTGTGGCAGGACCTGTTCGGCAAGCAGGTGCAGTGGCTGGTCATGCTGATGTCGGTCATCATCCTGCTGGCGGTGGGATCGGACTACAACCTGCTGCTGGTGTCGCGGTTCAAGGACGAGATCCACGCCGGGCTCAAGACCGGGATCATCCGTTCGATGGCGGGTACCGGCGGTGTCGTGACCTCGGCCGGTCTGGTGTTCGCGGCCACGATGGCGGGCATGATGGGCAGCAAGCTGATCGTCTTGGCACAGATGGGTTCCACCATCGCGATCGGGCTGCTGGTGGACACCTTCATCGTGCGCTCGCTGCTGATGCCGTCGATCGCGGTGCTGCTGGGCCGCTGGTTCTGGTGGCCGACGGTGGTCTATCCGCGCGGCGACAACCACTTCCGCCAACCATCGCCACGCCCGGCCGGCGACGAGCGCGACACGGTCGCGGTTCCCGCCCAGACCTGACCGTCGGCGGGTTGTTGTTTGCGCCGGGCCGTCCCACCGGCTTACATGGTGGGGATGCCTGAGATGAACCGTCGCCATGCCATATCGCTGGCCGGGATCGCCGCCCTGGCGGCCGCCATGCCCATTCCGCCCGCCGCCGCCGCCCCGCGGTCGCCGCGGGACCGGATGCCGTTGCCGACCGCACCGCCCGGCGGCAACTACATCTTCGTCGACGACTTCGACGGCCCGGCCGGCTCCGCCCCCGACCCGGGCAAGTGGGAGATCGCGCTGGAGCGCGAGTCGATGCAGGATCCGACCTTCTGGGAACTGCCCGAGAACGTCGGCCAGTACCGCGACGACCGGCGCAACGTCTATGTCGACGGCAAGTCGAACCTCGTCTTCCACGCCGCCAAGGACGGCAAGACGTATTACAGCGGCAAGGTGTTCGGGAAGTGGCGCGGCGGTATCGGCCACATCTGGGAGGCGCGGATCAAGCTCGACTGCCTGACCGCCGGGTGTTGGCCCGCCTGGTACCTGGCCAACAACAGCCCGGTCAACGGCGGCGAGGTCGACATCATGGAGTGGTACGGCAACGGGCACTGGGCCGCGGGGACGGCCGTGCACGCCAAGCTGAACGGCGGCGAGCACGTCAGCCACGGGATAACCGTCGACAGCGGCTGGCATACCTGGCGCGTGCAGTGGGACGACGCCGGGATGCGGTTCTGGAAGGACTACGTCGACGGTGCGCAGCCGTATTTCGACGTGCCCGCGAAGTCGTTGCCGGACTGGCAGTTCAACGAGCCCGGCTACCAACTGTTTCCGGTGCTCGACCTCGCCGTCGCGGGTTCCGGTGGTGGCGATCCCGGACCGGGCACGTACCCCGCCAACATGCTCATCGACTGGGTGCGGGTCTGGTAGCGGAGCCAAACCGTAGGCGCCCGAACATAATTGACGTCTTCGTCGGACGCCATCGAGCGGGTTACTCTCACTCCGTGAGCAGCAACGGAATTCCTGGCGGCGTCGTGCACGAGATGCCCGCCGACCTCCGCGCGGCACTGACGACCAACACCGCCGCGCTGGAGGCCTGGCGGGACATCACCCCGTTGGCGCGCAACGAGTTCATCTGCTGGGTCGAGGACGCCAAGCAGCAGGCAACCCGGGAGCGCCGGATCCGCCGGACCCAGGAGGAACTGGAGGAGGGCAAGCGCCGGCCGTGCTGCTGGCCGGGCTGCAAACACCGCGAGCGCACCGGCCGCTAGCGTCCTACGGCCGGGCCGGGCGGGGCCGCACGAGTTGAGGCCACCAGAACCACCGGCCCAGCAGGGCCGCGATCGCCGGGGTCATGAACGCGCGCACCACCAGGGTGTCGAACAACAGGCCCAGCCCGATGGTGGTGCCGACCTGGGCGACGACGACCATGGCGCTGACCGACATCGCCATCATGGTGAACGCGAACACCAGACCGGCGGCGGTCACGACCGACCCGCTGCCGCCCATCGCGCGGATGATGCCGGTGTTGATCCCGGCGGGGATCTCCTCCTTCATCCGGGCGACCAGCAGCAGGTTGTAATCGGCGCCCACCGCCAGCAGGATGATCACCGCCATGGCCATCACCATGAACTGCAGTTCCATTCCCAGCAGGTACTGCCAGAGCAGCACGGACAGCCCGAAGGACGCGCCGAGTGAGATCACCACGGTGCTCACGATGACGGCGGCGGCGACGACGCTGCGGGTGATGAGCAGCATGATGATGAAGATCAGGCTCAACGCGGCCACACCGGCGATCAGCAGGTCGTATTTGTTGCCCTGCTCCATGTCTTTGAACGCCGATGCGGTGCCGCCGAGGTAGACCTTGGAGCCCTCCAGCGGTGTGCCCTTGATGGCTTCGAAGACCGCGTTCTTGATGGCGTCGATCCGGTTGATGCCGTCGGCGGACAGCGGGTCCTCTTCGTGGGAGATGAAGAACCGGATCCCATGCCCATTCGGCGAGATGAAACTCTTCATGCCGCGCTTGAATTCGGCGTTGTCGAAGATCTCCGGCGGCAGGTAGAAGGTGTCGTCGTTGTGGGCGTCGTTGAACGCCTTGCCCATCGCGGCCGAACTCTCGTCCATCGCCGCCATCTGATCCTGCATGCCGGCCTGGCTGGCCTGCATGGTCAGCATCATGATGCGCATCCGCTTCATCGTGGCGACCGTCGGCTCCATCAGGGTGACCATCTGCGGCATCAGCGCATCGAGTTGCCGCAGATCCGGTATCAGCTCCTGGATGTGGTCGGTGGTGGCGTCGATACCGTCGAGCCCGTCGAAGATCGACCGCATCGACCAGCACACCGGAATGTCGTAGCAGTGCGGTTCCCAGTAGAGGTAGCTGCGGATCGGCCGGAGCATGTCGTCGAAATCGGCGATGTGGTTGCGCAATTCGGCGATCTCGGCGGCCATGTCTTCGGTCTTGCCAACCATGTCGTGGGTGGTCGCGCTCATCTTCTCCATCAACGTGATCATCTGGGTCATGGTGTTGATGGTGGTCTGCATATCCTCGCCCTGGACCAGCATGTCCTTCATCCGGTCTTCCATGTAGGAGCGGTTGAGCTTCTGCATGGTGCTGCCCATGCTGATCTGGGCTGGCAGGGTGCTGTATTTCAGCGGTTTGCCGTCAGGCCGGGTGATGGACTGCACCCTGCCGATGCCGTTGAGCCGAGTGACGGCCTTGGTGATCTGGTCGATCACCAGGAAGTCCGCCGAGTTGCGCACATCGTGGTCGGTCTCGACGAGCAGCAGTTCCGGATTCATCCGGGCGACCGGGAAATGCCGTTCGGCGGCGGCGAATCCCTCGTTGGCCGGCAGGCTGGCGGGTAGGTACTTGCGATCGTTGTAGTTGGGCTGGTAGCCGGGCAGCGTGACCAGACCGACCAACGCGACCATGATCGTGAGGGTCAGGATCCAGCCCGGCCAGCGGACGACGGCCGCCCCGAGCCGGCGCCAGAAGCGAATTCGCATGGCGCGCTTGGGTTCCAGCAGACCGAAACGGCTCGCGACGGTGATGATCGCCGGGCCCAGCGTCAGGGCCACCATGACCGCGACGACCATGCCGACCGCCAACGGCACACCCAGGGTCTGGAAGTAGGGCAGCCGGGTGAACGACAGGCAGAAGGTGGCGCCCGCGATCGTCATGCCCGAGGCCAGCACGACGTGGGCGGTGCCACCGAACATCGTGTAGAAGGCCGACTCGCGATCCTGCCCGATGGTTCGGGCCTCCTGGTAACGCCCGATCAGGAAGATGGCGTAGTCGGTCGTCGCGGCGATCGCAAGGGTGACCAGAAGTTGGGTCGCGAACGTCGACAGCCCGATCAGGTCGTGGTATCCGAGGAAGGCCACCACACCGCGGGTCACCGACAGTCCCAGGATCAGCATGGTCAGCACCAGCAGCACGGTGACGACCGAGCGGTAGAAGAACAGCAGCATGAACAGGATGACGCCGATGGTGGCGTACTCGATGAGCTTGATGCTCTTGTCGCCGGCGGCCTGCTGGTCGGCCTGCAGCGCCGGTCCGCCGGTGACGAAGACCTTCACCCCGGGTGGCGGGCTGAGGCCGCGGACGATCTTCTGCACCGCGGCGACGGAGTCGTTGCCGAGGGCCTCACCCATGTTGCCGGCGAGGTAGACCTGGACGTAGGTGGCCTTGCCGTCGGCGCTCTGGGCGCCGGCCCGGGTCAGCGGATCGCCCCAGAAGTCCTGGATGTGCTGGACGTGGGTGGTGTCGGCGCGCAGCTTGGCGATCATGTCGTCGTAGAAGGCGTGGGCGTCGTCGCCGAGGGGCTGGTCGCCCTCCAGGACAATCATCGCGGAGCTGTCGGAGTCGGACTCCTCGAAGAGCTTGCCGGTGCGCATCATCGCGATGACCGACGGCGCCTCCGTGGGCGACATCGACACCGCCCGCATCTGGCCGACGACTTCCAGCTGGGGCACGGTCACGTTGAGGATCGCGATCAACGCGATCCAGCCGATGATGATGGGCACCGCCAGCCGGCGGATCCAGCGGGCGACCCAGGACCGGCGCTGTTGGGCCTCGACCGGGACGGCCGCCTCGACCGCGGGGGCGCTCACCGGGTTCTCACCCGCTGAACAAGCCTGTGCGGCACGGTGGCGACCCCTCGATGCGGCGTTGTGGTTGAGTCCGCCATTCTAGAGCGCCCCGCCGCCGCCCGGGTTGCCCGCGTTAGCGGGGTAGGTCCCACTGGCCGAAGTCGGGCGCGAGGACATCGTCGACGTCGACGTGCACCCCGTCGATCAGCATGCCCGGGTCGGATGCGGTGACCACCTCGGCCTGGAACAGCACCGCCGCCGGTTCGCGCTCGCCCCCCGACCATGCCTTGGTCTGCCATGCCCACCGGAAGCCCGGGGTGCTCGACGCGCCGACCACGCCGTCCGCGATCGCCCAACCGACCTGTGCGCGGCCGCCGTAGATGCCGGTGCGTGCGACACCCAGCACCGAGTTGATTCCGCGAAACCATTGCACTGCAGTGCTTTTCCAGGTCTGCGCATCGACCGGCTCGTCGACGCTGAAGAAGATCGGCGCCGAGTCGGGGCCGCCGGCCGCGCCGTGCAGGCGCAGCGCCGTCCTGGCGTCGGCGACGCCGCCGTCGAACCCGCGGGTGAAGTCCGACGGCGAGTTCGGCCAGCCCGGCTTGCCGTACTGGTAACAGCTGACGACGTGCAGACCCAGCGAACGCATGCCGTCGGTGAACTCGCGGGTGACCGGCTTGAAGTCGAACGTGGCGCCGGGCCGCAACTCGGAGACGTAGACCAGCGCCCCGTCGAAGCCGGCCGCCTTGATCTGCGCCGGTGAGACCAGCCGCTCGGCGAAGTCGATCAACTGCATGCCGGTGGCGGCGGACTTCGGTGCGGCGGTCAGTGCCGCCGCCGATGCCAGCGCGCCCAGGCCGGCCAGCGCCGTGCCGTACTTGAGCACTTCCCGTCGCGAAACAGAACCCGTCACGGCTGGCAGCGTAGCGCCGGGGACCGTTAGCCGGACTTGAGCAGTCCCGGTTCGCCCACTCCGATGGTGATCCGCGGCGAGGCCGCCGGGTCCAGCCAGGTCAGCAGCGAGCGCATTTCGTCGCGGCCGACCGCAACGCATCCCCAGGTGGGGCTGCCGTCGGTGACGTGCAGGAAGATGCCGGACACCTTGCCGGGGATCCGCTGCGGGTTCACCGCGATGTTGACCGCGTAGTCGTACACCGGTCCGGAGTTGTAGAGGTTCTCGGTGATGTTCGACGGGTCCTGCGCCGAGCGAACGTGGGTGTTGTAGGTCGGGGACTTGGCATCCTCGTCCCACCAGTCCTGATCGGTGGCCTCGAAGTACGGCATCTTGGTGCCCGGGTTGGGCTGGCGGCCGAAGGCCTGGTCGAAGGTGAAGGTGCCCTCGGGGGTGCGGTAGACGCCGTCGGCGGGAGCGCCGACCCCGAGCTCGCCGACCATGGCCGGTGTCGGGCCCAGCACCACCTTCCAGTCCTGACCGACCCGCTGGTAGGCCGTCAGCGTCCCCTTCGTCGCGCTGGACTTCGGGACGCCCACGACGATCCACTGAGTGGGCTGGGCGGCCGTCGGTTCCGCGGCGGCGGGCGGGGCGAGCGGAAGGCTAAGGGCCAGCCCCAGTTGCGCCGCCAGCACGGCGAGCAGCTTGGACGGTTTCACGCCACACCTCGGGTTCCACTAGGCAATACACACAGCAAAGTGCCCATCGTATCGGCCGGCGGCGGCCGGACCGGGCGCCGAAATGGTTCCGCTATCAAGCTGGTATGCCGCCGCGATCCGCGATTAGAGGTTTTGCGGCGGGCCCAAATACCATCGGGGACGCAATGACAGATCAAGACACGGATCTCCGGGCCGCTCCGACCGGCGCGGCCGCACACCGGCTCTCGGCGGAGGCCGGTCGCCGGCGCACCTTCGCGGTCATCAGCCATCCCGACGCCGGCAAGTCGACGTTGACCGAAGCGCTGGTGCTGCATGCCAGGGCGATCACCGAGGCCGGCGCCATCCACGGCAAGGCGGGGCGGCGCTCCACGGTGTCGGACTGGATGGAGATGGAGAAGGCCAGGGGCATCTCCATCACGTCCACCGCCCTGCAGTTCCCGTATCGCTCCGCCGACGGGCAGGACTGCGTGATCAACCTGCTCGACACCCCCGGACACGCCGACTTCTCCGAAGACACCTATCGGGTCCTCAGTGCCGTCGACTGCGCGGTCATGCTGATCGACGCGGCCAAGGGCCTGGAACCGCAGACGCTCAAGCTGTTCCAGGTGTGCCGGCACCGCCGGATCCCAATCCTCACCGTGATCAACAAGTGGGACCGGCCGGGCCGGCACGCGCTCGATCTCCTCGACGAGATCAACGACCGCATCGGACTCAAGCCCATGCCGTTGACCTGGCCGGTGGGTATCGCCGGTGACTTCAAGGGGGTGCTGGACCGACGCAGCGGCAACTTCATCCGGTTCACCCGCACCGCGGGCGGCGCCACCATCGCGCCGGAGGAGCACATCGCCCCGGAGCGGGCCCACGACGCCGCGGGCGTCGACTGGGACAACGCGGTCGAGGAATGCGAGCTGCTGTCCGCCGACGGCGGCGACTACGACCGGGAGGCGTTCCTGCGCGGCGACGCGACACCGGTCCTGTTCACCTCGGCCGCACTGAACTTCGGGGTGAACCAGCTGCTGGACACCCTGGTTCGGATCGCGCCCGCCCCGGCCGGTCAGCTCGACGCCGACGGCAACCTGCGGCCGGTCGATTCACCGTTCAGCGCGTTCGTGTTCAAGGTCCAGGCCGGCATGGACGCGGCGCATCGCGACCGGATCGCCTACGCCCGGGTCTGTTCGGGCACCTTCGAGCGCGGCGATGTGCTCACCCACGCCGCGACCGGGAAACCGTTCGTCACCAAGTACGCGCAATCGGTGTTCGGCCAACAGCGCTCGACCCTGGACAGCGCGTGGCCCGGTGACGTGATCGGGTTGGCGAACGCCGCGGCGCTACGCCCGGGCGACACCCTGTTCCGCGACACCGAAGTGCACTTCCCACCGATCCCCAGCTTCTCCCCCGAGCACTTCGCCGTCGCCCGCGGCACCGACCCGAGCAAGCACAAACAGTTCCGCAAGGGCATCGAGCAACTCGAGCAGGAGGGCGTCGTGCAGGTGCTGCGTTCGGATCGCCGCGGCGATCAGGCGCCCGTGCTGGCCGCGGTGGGCCCGATGCAGTTCGAGGTCGCCAGTCATCGGATGGCAACGGAGTTCAGCGCCCCGATCGCGCTGGAGTCGCTGCCCTACACCGTCGCGCGCGCCATCGATCCCGCCGACGCGGAGTTCGTGCAGAAGCAGGTGTCGATGGAGGTGCTCACCCGCACCGACGGCGTGCTGCTCGCGCTGTTCACCACCAAGTGGCGGCTGCAGGGGTTCGCCGAGGACAACCCGCAGGTGCGGTTGACGTCGTTGGTCGCCGCCGGGGACAACTGAATCCGGTCAGCCGGTTTCGGCGGCGACCCGGGCCCGCTCCCGCATCGAGGCGACCACCCCGCCGTCGTTGAGAATGTCTGTGCCGGTCAGGTATCCGGCCTTCTCGCCGGCACAGAACGCCAGCAACTCGGCCATCTCCTCCGGCTTGCCCCAGCGCGGCACGGCGGCGTCGGTGACCATCGCGCCCGCCCCCGCCTGTTCTTCCAGCCTGCCCATGTCGGTGTCGACCGAGCCGGGCGAGACCGAGACGATCCGCAACCCGCGCCCGTTGAACCGTTCGGCCTGCGAACTGCTGTACCACCGGACGAAGTTCTTGCTGATCGCGTACGCGATGCCCGACCGCGCTTCGGGCGGAGCGATCTCGCACGCCGACAGCATCGCGGCCATGAACCCGTCCCGGTCCCGCAGGGCCAGCGGGAAGTGCGCCAGCGGAACCAGTGCCTCCGGCAGCAGATACGACGCCATCGACGCCACGTTGACGATCGCCGCGCCCTCGGGGGCGGCGGCGTAGAACACCTCGTTGACGTTGAGCGTGCCGATCGCGTTGGTGCGCAGCACATATTCGGCGTCGCCCATGCTCGGGCTCACCCCCGCCGTGTGGATGACCGAGGCGATCGTCCCGAGCCCGGCCGAGGTGTCTAACACCCGGGCCACCGCCTGCCGGTCGGTGACGTCGGCGTGGACGGGCACCACGGGGATGCCGAGCTTCGTCAGGGCGGCGACGGCCGCGTCCAACCGGTCCCGGCGCACATCGCACAGGACCACCGGACGGTCGCGGCCGACGATCTCGGCAGTGGCCACTCCCATACCGCCCGCGCCACCGGTGATGATCGAAACTCCAGTCATAACCGCCGACCGTATACCGGGGCCTAGTGCTGGTCGATCTTCGCGGCCGCGAACGACGCCGCCTGATCGGTCATGCCGGACTGCACGTACGACACGTGCGCGATCATGTTGGCGCCCGCGGAACAGATCGGGTCGCCGTCGATGCACAAATCGATCGTCTTTGCGGCGTAGGCCGGGCTGGTGGTCGGCAGTGGGGTACCGCCGGCCAGCATGCTGGAGAACCCGCTCGCCGGGGTGCCGAACAGGGCGACGGCCGCCACCCGGTCGGCGATCTGGGCGGGCAACGCGGCGGTGGCCATGTCGGTGACGGCGGCGCCCTGTGAGTAGCCGCCGAGCACCAGCTTCGTGCTCGGGCAGTTTGCGACGACGTTCTGGATCTGCGCCTGGGCGTCGTCGGAGCCGTTGGCGGCGCTGCTGAGGTAGTTGTCGCTGGCCGGGTAGTCGACCGCGGACACCGTGACCGAGCGGCCGCTCACCTTGGTGCTGAGCGCGTCGGCGAAGGACTGGCCGACGATGCCCACACCGGGCGGCTCGTTGGTGCCCCGGGCGAAGAGCACTTGGACGTCGGGGCACGGCTGCGCGCCGGCCTCAGCCGCCAGCGGCAGGCTCCACAACCCGGCGACCACCGCGCCGAGAAGACCGAGGACACGAAGTGAGTTCACGCCGAAATGCTGACACATCGGCGGGGACGGCGACGGGAGACTAGCGACCCGAGTTGCGGGCCAGGTCGATCACGAACTGGCTGACGAAGGTGCCGGCTGCCGGGTCGCCGTGGTCGCACGATCCGTCGGATTCGCCGACCCGCTTGACCCACAGGTAGGCGTCGGCGTGTGCGCCCGCGGTGTCGGTGGTCGGTGGGGTACCCAGCGCCCGGCCCGCCGGGTTACACCAGCTCAGCGGGTGTTCGGGTGCGGGTCCGGCGCCGTTGCGCGAGGTGTCGATCACGTAGTGCGCGCCGTTGGTGAGACCCGAGATGGCCTCGCCGTAGCCGATCTCCTCGTCGGTGGAGTAGTAGTTCGTGGTGTTCAGGCTGAATCCCCGCGCCCGCTGCACCCCGACCTGGTTCAGGCGCGCGGCCATGGTGTCGGCGCTGGTCCAGCGGGAGTGTCCGGCGTCGACGTAGACCGCGGCGGCCGGATCGCGGGTCAGCGCGCCGACGGCGTAGGAGATCAAATCGAAGCGCTCCTGGCGCTGGTCGCCGGACAGGCAGTCGGCCATCGCCAAGGCGTCGGGCTCGAGGATGATCGCCGCGGGCGATGCGCCGAGCCCTGATGCGATGCTGTCGATCCATTCCCGGTAACCGGCGGCTGTCGCGAACCCGCCGGCGGCGTAACTGCCGCAGTCGCGGTGCGGGATCGCATACAGGGCCAGCACGGGCATGGCGCCGGACGCCTGCGCCGCACCGGCGATCCGGGACACCGTGCCTGCGACCGCCCCGGCGGGGAAGGCCTGGTCGAGCCAGTAGGCCTGCGGGGTGTTGGCGACCGCCGTCAACTCCGCACTCGGCGGATTGGCGTTGCGCGCGGCGATCATCGCCTTCGACGCCGGGTCGACGTAGAAGCCGTGGCCGGCCAGCGGATTGCCGTCATCGGAAAGCAGCGCCACCGGGTCGACGACCCGGGGGCCGGACAGACCGGCACAGGCGACAACCGCGACCGTGAGAACGGGAAGGATCCACCGCATGGCTGCACCGGCAGCTGAGGACATCACCCAACGAAAATAGTGCGGTACGTCAATAAGCGGCAACCGAAGAGGCAGAACGTCATTGGTGCCCCAATCGCCCCATTGGAATCATCGGCCACATCCGTCACTCCGGTTCAAACGGCCGTGTCGCTCGCGACCGTCACAGCGCCAGCGACGTGCCGGTCTCCCGCTCGGCGAACTCCCACAGCCGCGCCGCGTCCGCGTAGTCACAGGCGACCGCGGCGCGCCCGCTGAGCGTCGGTCCGCCCTTGAGGCCCAGCCTGCTGTCGATGCCGACGTAACTGCCCGGGGGGATCGGCTCGGTGATGCAGTACAGCGTCGGCGCCGCGCCCGCGTCGATGTCGTTGGCCAGCACGCTGGCCGCCGCCTTGACCGCCGCGTGGAAGGCTGCCATCACCCGCTGATCGGAGACGTTCGACAGGTTCGACGCCACCCAGCCCGGGTGGGTCAGGAAGCTGGTCACCGGTGAGCCCGCCGCCCGCAGCCGCCGGTCGAGTTCGAGGCCCCACAGCATCACGGCGAGCTTCGAGCGCCCGTAGGCCGGGAACGCGGACCACTTCTGCACCCGAAGGTGCGGGTCGTCGAAGGCGAAGGTGGCCGATTTGTGGGCATCGGAGCCGACATTGATGATCTGCGAACGCACCCGCCCGAACAGAAGGTTCGTCAATGCGAACGGGCCGAGGAAGTTGGTGCCCAGCGTGGACTCGAAACCGTCGACGGTCTCCGCGCGATGCTGCGCCACCACACCGGCGTTGTTGATCAGGATGTCGACGTCGCCGTCGAACAGCGTCGGGAACGCCCGCACCGACGCCAGATCGGCGAGGTCGAGCTTGACCACCGAGACGTCACCGCCGATCTCCGCCGCGCGCTGCGCACCCAGCTCGAGGTTGCGGACCGCGAGGATCACCTGGGCGCCCGCCCGGGCAAGCGCCCGCGCCGTACCGAGCCCGACACCGTTCGTCGCGCCGGTGACGATGATCCGCTTGCCCTCGAGATTGCCGAGCCGGCTCGGCGACCACCGCGTTGTCACCGTTGGAGCGTAGCCACACCGGACACCGTTGACATGACAGATCGGGGCTGGTTGTCTACGGCCAATGAGCGACGCCGTCCGCGAGATCGAGAACCTGCTGTACACCTACGCCGAGCGGCTCGATGCCGGTGACATCGACGGGGTCGCCGAACTGTTCACCCACGGCCGGATCTGCGGGGTGGAGAACGGACCGCCCGAGACGGTGTTCGCCGGTGCCGACCGGGTGCGCCAGATGTACGAGATGGCCACCCGGTTCTACGAGGACGGCACGCCGAAGACCAAACACCTGACCACCAATGTGCGCATCCGCGTCGACGAGGCCGCCGGTACCGCCGAGGGCAAGGCCTACTACTGCGTCACCCAGGCCACCGACGTCCTGCCCCTCCAGGTGATCGTCACCGGCCACTACCACGACACCTTCCGGCGGATCGACGGCCGGTGGTGGTTCGACACCCGGACGATGTTCATCGATCAGGTCGGCGATACCAGCCAGCACTTGAAGTTCTGAAACTCCGGCGACCGCCAGTTCCGCTACGGCGCTGGACCTTCGAGGCTTTCGAGGAGGAACCGACATGAGCGAGTTCACCGGCGACCCGGTCGCGACGGCGTCGCAGCACGAACAGGAACTCGCGGCACTCGAACTGACGGCGCACCCGACGGTACGGGCCGCATATCGCAGTGTCGCCGAGACCTGGCTGGCCCGGGCCAAGCCGTCCGACGCGATGCGGGAGCGCTTCGACGCCGCCTTCGCCGAGGTGATGTTCTCGGCGGCGGTGTGGTCGTCCAACACCGACAAGCTGCGCCCGAAGGTCAGCTGCATCACCCGGCTCGGCCACCCGGTCGCGGGCCGGGCGATACCCGGATCACGTTGGGGCATCGACAATCCCGACAGCGTCTACCGGGTCATCCCGATCTCCGGCGACGAACGCTACGTGATCCGCGGCCGGGTGGGGCCGCACCGGATGACGGAGAACTACTTCACCCTGTGGGATGCAAACATGGGTACCGTCGCCGTACTGAACGGTCGCACCATGGCGGTCGAGTCGGACGGCTCGTTCACCATCACCGTCGACTCCGAGCCCGCGGGTGATCGCCCGAACCACGTGCAGACCACCCCGGTCGCCCACGAGTTCTACATCCGAGATGTGTTGCTGCACTGGGAGCGTGACGATCCGAACCACCTGAGCGTCCAACGGCTGGGCGGCCCGCCGCAGACCCCCGCCCGCACGCTCGACGAGCAGGCCGATGCGACCGCCGCGATGATGGCCCACTTCGCCAACTTCACCGGCAAGCTCAGCCACGGGATCTACAAGATGGCGCCCAACCAGTTCGACCTCGCCTGGTCGGCCGACAAGGTCGGAGCCATGCGCAACCAGGTCTACGTGATGGGACGTTTCGACCTCAACCCCGGCGAGGCATTCGTGGTCGACGTCAGCGACGGCGGGGCCGAGTACTTCACCGTGCCGTTGAGCAACATCTGGGGCACCACCCTCGACATCGTCGACCGCACCGGCAGTCTCAACAAGGCGCAGTCGACGCCCAACGACGACGGCAGCTACACCTACGTGATCGCCCCCACCGACCCGGGCGTGGCGAACTGGATCGACTCCGACGGACTTCTCGAAGGGATCCTGACGCTGCGGATGGCCGAGTTCGGGGGCGACGGGCCGGCGCCCGACCTGGGCGCGCGGGGGCGGGTGGTCAAGCTCGACCAACTCGAACGAGCGGTCCCGGGTCTGCGCCGGGTGTCGACGTCCGAACGTGCGGTCGAGTTGGCCGGCCGGCGCGCCGCCTATCTGCGGCGGCTGCCGGAGGGGACGAACTGACATGGCGTGCTGGTTCATCACCGGATGCTCCACCGGGATCGGCCGCGAAATCGCCAGCGCCGCACTCGAAGCCGGCCACAGCGTCGCCGTGACCGCCCGCAACACCGGCTCCGTCGCCGACTTCGCCGATCGGTTCGGCGACCGGGCGCTGGTGCTGCCCCTTGACGTCACCAACCACGAGCAGATCACCGCCGCGGTCTCCGCGGCGGAGTCGGCGTTCGGCGGGATCGACGTCCTGGTCAACAATGCCGGCTACGGCTACATGGCCGCCGTCGAGGAGGGCGACGACGCCGAGGTGCGAAAGCTGTTCGACACCAACTACTTCGGCGTAGTGGACACCCTCAAGGCGGTGCTGCCCGGCATGCGGGCCCGTCGGCGCGGCCATGTCATCAACATCTCCTCGATGACGGGTCTGGTCGCCAACCCCCCGAACGCCTACTACTCGTCGACCAAGTTCGCCCTCGAGGCGCTCACCGAGGCGCTGTCGAAGGAGGTGGCGCCGCTGGGCATCAAGGTGACCGCCATCGAGCCGGGCGCGTTCCGCACCGACTGGGCGGCGCGGTCGATGCAGGAGTCGTCCACCCCGATCGGCGACTACGACGAGAACGTCGGCGCGCGTAAGGCCATGATCAAGGCCTTCGCCGGTCACCTCCCCGGCGATCCGCGCAAGGTGGCCGAGGCGGTGCTGATGGTGAGCACACTGGACGACCCGCCGCTGCGGCTGCTACTCGGACGCGACGTGCTCGCGGCGGTCCGCGAGAAGATCGCCGACCTTACCGCCTCGATCGACCAGTGGGAGTCCGTCACCAAGGATGTGAACTTCCCCAAGGGCTGACCCGCCGACCGGGCGTGATGTGGGTCGAAGGGTGCCGGCGGGTTACTGTGCTGTGATCGGCCCCGCGAACAAGCCGATGGAAGAGTTGAGCCCTTTCATGACTGCAGCACCCCAGGCACCGGCGATGGAATCACGGCTCGGCCACTACTACCAGGCGGACGACACCTACCTGGTGGGTCGGGAGAAGGTGCGCGAGTACGCGCGGGCCGTGCAGGATTATCACCCCGCGCACTGGAACGTCGCCGCCGCCGCGGACCTGGGGTACTCGGGGCTGGTCGCCCCGATCACGTTCACCTCGACCCCGGCCATGGCCTGCAACCGGCGGATGTTCGAGTCGGTGGTCGTCGGCTACCACACCTACATGCAGACCGAAGAGGTCTTCGAGCAGCACCGCCCGATCGTGGCCGGTGACGAGTTGGCGATCGACGTCGAACTCACCTCGGTGCGCAGGATCGCCGGCCGCGACCTGATCACCGTGACCAACACGTTCACCGACACCGCGGGTGAACGGGTGCACACCCTGCACACCACCGTCGTCGGCGTCACGGCCGAGGATGTCGATCCGCGGATCAAGGACGTCGCGCACACGCTGATGATGCATGACGTCAACATCCTCGACATCGACGGATCCGACGCCACCTTCCACAAGACGCTGCGCCCGGCGGGCGAGGTTCGCATCGCCGAGGGCGGCCTGACGCGGACACCGGGATCACTGTCGTTCGACGACCTCAAGGTGGGGGACGAGCTTCCGGTGCATCACACCGGACTCGCTCGTGGCGACCTGATCAACTATGCCGGCGTGTCCGGTGACGCGAACCCGATCCATTGGGACGAAAGCATCGCCAAGATGGCGGGCCTACCCGACGTGATAGCGCACGGCATGCTCACCATGGGGCTGGGCGCCGGGTTCGTCTCCGAATGGTCCGGCGACCCCGGCGCGGTCACCCGCTACGCGATCCGGCTGTCCGCGCCCGCGATCGTCTCGACCGCCGAAGGCGCCGACATCGAGTTCAGCGGCCGGATCAAGTCCCTGGACCCGGCCACCCGCAGCGGCGTGATCATCGTCGGCGCCAAGTCGGCCGGCAAGAAGATCTTCGGCCTGGCAACGATGGAGATCCGCTTCCGCTGAGCCGCCCCGCGGCTCCCGATTTCCGGCAACATCGCCTCGCGTCCTTGTTAGGTTGGTCGGCGTCGAATTCGCCGTCACAGGCTGAAAAAGGGGGAGTTCTCGTTGACCGTCGACCAAGCCGTGCCCGCCGTTCTTGCCACGGCCGCCGAGGCCCGTTCCTGGCAGGAGCCGCTGTACCGCGATCTGCACCAGAACCCGGAACTTTCCCATGCCGAACACCGCACGGCCGGGATCGTCGCCGACCGGTTGCGCCAATCCGGCTACGAGGTCACCACGGGGGTCGGCGGCACGGGCGTGGTGGGCATACTGCGCAACGGCACCGGACCGACGGTGCTGCTGCGGGCCGACATGGACGCCCTGCCCGTGCAGGAGGACACCGGACTGCCCTACGCCAGCACGGTGGTGGCCCCCTCGCCGGCCGGTGACGGTCAGGTCCCGGTGGCCCATGCCTGCGGGCATGACATGCACACGGCTTGCCTACTGGGTGCCGCCGACCTCCTCGCCCAGGGCCAGAACCACTGGAATGGAACGCTTGTTGCGCTCTTCCAGCCGGCCGAGGAGACGGTGGACGGTGCGCGGGGCATGGTCGACGACGGTCTCGCGCAGCTGCTGCCGCCGGTGGATGTCGTTCTGGGCCAACATGTTGCGCCGTTGCCGGCCGGCTACGTGGGAGCGCAGGCCGGTCCCGCGTTCGCCGCGGCGGACTGCATCCGGGTGACGGTGTACGGGCGGGGCGGCCATGCCTCCCGGCCGGAGACCACCGTCGACCCCGTGGTGCTTGCCGCGTCGATCGTGCTGCGCCTGCAGACCGTCGTCGCGCGGGAGGTCGAGCCGGGCGAGCCCGCCGTGCTCACGGTCGGCAGTCTGCACGCGGGCACCAAGGCCAACATCATCGCCGACCACGCGGTGCTGGAACTCAACATCCGCACCTACAGCGAGGGGGTCCGCTCGGCGATCCTGGCGGCGATCCAGCGCATCGTCACCGCCGAGTGCGCCGCCTCCGGCAGTCCGCGTGATCCGGAATTCGAGTTCTACGAACACGCGCCGCTGACCGACAACGATCCGGGCGTCACCGCCAAGCTCATCGACACCTTCACCGGTGTCTTCGGCGATCGCGTCGTCGTTCCGCCGCGGGTGCTGGGCAGCGAAGACTTCAGCGATATCGCCCGCGGTGTGTCGGCGCCGTACACCTACTGGTTGTTCGGCGGTACCGACCCCGAGACCTTCGCCAAAGCCGCAGCGGCCGGCCGTCTTTCGAGCGATATCCCCAGCAACCACTCGCCGCATTTCGCTCCGGTCATCCAGCCGACCCTCGACACCGGCACCACCGCCCTGGTGGCGGCCGCACTGAGCTGGCTGGCCGGCTAGCGGGCCGGTCCCTGTCAACCCAATAGCGGCGTGCGGTGTTCGGTCATCTCGGTGAGCGCATCCTGCATGAGGGTGTGGATGCGCTCGGCGTAGGCCTTGGCGTCCTCATCGGGCCGCGCGGTGGTGGCGGCCAGCACGCGCGTGTGCAGTTTGGAGGGCAGCGGAAGGTAGGGCAGCATGCCCACCGCGCCGGTGTTGAGGCCCCACGGTAGCGACAGGCTCGTCGGCAGCGCCTTCACCCGCAACAGTTCGTCCAGCCGCAGGGCGCGGGCCAGCCGCTGACCGTCGGAGAGCACCAGCAGCGACTCGCCCGCCCCGGCTGTAACGATGGGCACCACGGACACGCCCTCGTCCATCGCCAACTGTGCGAAGCCGCTGCGCCCGCCGAACACGATGTGATTGCGGTCGGTGAACTTCTTGGCCGCGTCGACATCCCCGCCGGGGAAGACGACGACGTGGTGGCCCTCGGCGAACGCCTCGTACGCACTCTCCCGGCTCGCCGGCCGCGCGCCGAGGTGCTCGACGATCGGGCCCACCCCCAGCGTCCAGGCCAACTGGTGAGTCAGGAAGGTGACCGGACGGGTCAGCTTGAGGTCCTCGACGACCGCGCCGACCGCCATCACATTGAGGTCGACGACACCACCGAAGCCGTGGTTGGCCACGAACAGCACCGGCTCATCCAGGGCCCCGGCTTCGACGTCGATCTGCAGCCGGTGGTAGCGGCGGACGAACTCGATCACCCGGTGGCGCAAGGCGTTCAGTGCGCCCTCGATGCGTTCCCCACCCGGATCGACCACTCGCTCCACCGCGCCCAGCAGCGCATCGGCGAACTGCTCGACGGCCGCGCGCCGATCGGGGCCGTCGGACTCTGCGTTCATGCGGCCATTGTGCGGCGCGGGGTGGGTGATCCGGCGCAGATTCGCCGGGGTCCCGTTCCGCCGGCGGTCGGACTAACCTCTGTGCGGTGGAGTCCTTCGTCGTTCCGTACACCGATGATCAGGTCGAGGTGGACAACGAGCTGCGAACGGTCCGGTTGTTCCGCAACGCCTGGAATCGGCAGTCCAGCGGCTACCCCGACGAGGTCTATACGTTCGATCAGCTGACGGCCGATCCGGCTCGATTGGAAGCGCTGTTGAACATGCTGGGGCCGGGCGACGCGAAGGCGTTGGACCGTCTCGTCCGAAGCTGATCAACGTCCGAGGGCTGGAGCGCACGCTCTCCATGGCACCCTGACGGATTGAGCCATGTCGCAGGCGCCGTTCGCCTACCTTTCAGGTGATCGTCTCCACCGCGACACCGAGAGGCCGAGCGCACATGCCAGATACCTCCCCGGCCGGCAACGGCGCGGACGTCTTGCTCGAGCAACTCGAACGCCAAGGCGTGGACTGCATCTTCGCCTCGCCCATCGCGGTGATGGCACCGATCTGGGAGGCGCTGGCCCGACGCGGTGACGCCCGTGGCCCGCGCTACTTCCGCTGCCGCCATGAGCTTTTGGCAATGGGTCTGGCCTCGGGCTACTACAAGGCCACCGGCCGCAGCCAGGTGGTCTTCCTGCCGAGCTCGCTCGGTGTGCAGAACGGGTCGATGGGTCTGCACACCGCGCTGCAGGAACGCATTCCGGTGACGGTGCTGTCCCCCGACACCCTCAGTTACGGCGAGGATCCCGCCGCCGACCCGGGTCCGGAGTGGCCGTCGCTGTTGGTGGATCTGGTGGGCCCGGCGCGCAACGCCGAAGCCGTGACCAAGTGGGCGCACCGGGCCCGCACCGGAGCGGAGATGGTGAACGAACTGCGCCGCGCCTCCTTCATCGCCCAGTCGGTGCCGCTCGGCCCGACACTGCTGGAGATTCCGTTCGACCTGCTCATGGGACCGGGGCCGGTCGATGTCCCGGACTGGGTGTCCCCGGTCCCGGTCGTCGCGGCGCGACCGCAGATCGACCAGGCGGCGCAGATCCTGGCCCACGCCGAAAACCCGGTGATCGTCACCGAGCACGGCGGACGCACCGATGCGCAACGGGCCGCCCTGGTGTCCATCGCCGAATCGTTGTCCGCCCCGGTCTTCGAATTCATGATGCCCGCGTACCACAACTTCCCGCGTTCCCATCCGCTCTACGGCGCCGGCCCGGTCGAGGACGTGCTCGCCGCGGCCGATGCCATTCTGCTGGCCGGATGCAACGGGCCCTGGCATCCGCCGCGCCAACCGCTAAGACCCGGGTGTGCGGTGATCCACCTCGACGAGGACCCGCTGCGCCCGCGGGCCGCCTACTGGGGTTACCCCACCACCCACGCGATCCCGGGAAGCCTCGAACCCAACCTCGAAGCGCTCGCGGACGCCCTCGCCGCACGGCGCCCCGCCCCTCCCGAGCGCGCCGAGCGCTGGGCCGCACACACCGCCGCCGTCCGGACCCGAGGTCAACGCGACGCGGCGGAAGCCCGCACCACCGCAACGGATTTCGTTCCCGCGGCGGATCTGTTCGGCGCATTGCACGAGGTCCTGCCGGACGACTCGATCTGCGTCGACGAGATCGTCGCCCAGGTGCCGCAGATGATCCAATTCCTCTACGAACGCAAACCGCTGACCCAGTACCGCGGGTGGGCCGGTGCCCTCGGCATGAGCCTGGGCACCGCACTCGGTGCGAAGCTGGCCCGGCCGGAACGGACGGTGGTCGCGATCGTCGGTGACGGAGCCTGGCACTACAACCCCGTGGCCGCCGCACTCGGTTTCGCCCAGGAGTACGGTCTGCCACTGCTGATCGTGCTGTGCAACAACGAGCAGTACGCCTCCCAGACCTGGAACGTGCTGAGGTACTACCCGGACAGCGCCGCGGTGCGGGACAACAACTTCGTCGGTGATGTCATCGCACCCACACCGGACTACGTGAAAGTCGTTGAGGCCTACGGCGGCGCCGGTGAACGGGTCCAGACGCCAGCAGCGCTGGGACCGGCCCTCGAGCGTGCGTTGCAGGCGGTGACGTCGGGGCGGACCTTCCTGCTCGACGTGCGGGTCCGACCCTGACCGGTGCGCGATAGCCGACCGCTCGTCGCGCGTCGTGCGGTAGAACGGTGTAAGCCACATCAGTCGTCGGATCAGTCCCGAGGGGGGACCGCCATGCAGTCTGTCAGAGGGATGAACGTCCTCGTCACCGGCGCAGCCATGGGCCTGGGAAAGCTCTTCGCAGCCGACGCCGTCAGGGAGGGAGCCGCCACGGTTGTGCTGTGGGACGCCAACGAGGTGGCGTTGAAGGAGACCGCGGCCGAGTTGGAGGCGGCCGGCGGTGTCATCCAGTACGAGATCGTCGACGTCAGCTCGCAGACCCGGGTGGCCGAGGCCGCCGAACGGGTGCGGGCCGACCTCGGCACCATCCACGTGTTGTTCAACAACGCCGGCATCGTCCGCGGCAACGGCTACTTCTGGGAGAGCAGTCCCCGCGACTTCCTGCTCACCATGGAGGTCAACTCCGTCGGCCCGATGCTGGTCGCCCGCGAGTTCCTGCCGGCCATGATCGCCTCGGGCAGCGACTGCCGGCTCGTCAACATCGCGTCGTCGGCCGGACTGAACGCCATCCCCCGGATGGCCGCCTATGCGGCCTCCAAGTGGGCGGCCGTCGGTTTCTCCGACTCGCTTCGGCTCGAACTCGAGCAGGCCGGACACGACCGGGTGAAGGTCACCACGGTGTGTCCCACCTACATCAACACCGGGATGTTCGACGGCGCGAAGGGCATCCTGTTCACCCCTATGCTCGAGCAGCGGGACGTCGTCGCCCGCACCTGGGCGGCGATGCTGGCCGGCGCGCCCTTCGTGGTGATGCCGTGGACATCGAAGATGAACAAAGTGCTCTCCGCCGTGCTGCCGGTCCGGCTGCGCGACGTCTACCTGCGCCGCGTCGGTGTGTACAACTCGATGGACGAGTTCACGGGCCACTAGCCGACCGCTCATCCCGCCCGCCGAGGATTCGGCGATTGGTCGTTTCCATCCGCGAAGCCGCGTCGGCGCGATTAGATCGCAACGCGGTCGCGGGGGCGCTGATGCGACTCGACAATCGTTGCAGAGCGCACAGGAGCGAGAAATGATCGGAAGCCGCGGTATTCCGCCGATTGCCGTTGCCCTGGCCGCGTTGGTTGCGTCGTGTGGGTCCAGCCCGGGCAACACCTCTGCGAATCCCGACAGCCCCTATCCCGATTACAGCGTCACCTACCTTCAGGGGCCACCGGATCAGGCGCACATGGAGGCCAAGCCGCTCGCCACCGGCGGCCACCGGTTCTGGATGCTCCCGGCGACGCCGCAGACGACGCAGTGGGGCGTCTACGACAACGGCGTCGCGCCGGTGCTGCGCATCGAATCCGGCGACACGGTCGCTATCCAGACCGCGCCCGCCGGCGGCGGCCAGGTCGCGCCCGGCATCAACGAGGGCCAGATCGAGAAGATCAACGGAGCCGTGCCGAACCGCGGCCCGCATACCGTCACCGGACCGATCTACGTCAACGGCGCCGAGCCCGGTGACGTGCTGGCGATCCACATCAACCGGATCCGACTGTCCAACTTCGCCACCAACAACACCGCCACGGGTAAGGGGCTGTTCCCCGACGAGTTCCCCGAGCAGGTCACCAGTTACTACCTGGATACCGACAAGATGCAGATGCGCTTCTCACCCAACGTCCTGGTGCCGCTCGAACCGTTCCCCGGCGTGCTCGCCGTCGGCCGCTCGAACACCACCGGCCCCTGGTGCACCGACGGCAAGTGCAGCACCGAGCAGCCCGGGCCGTACGGCGGAAACATGGACCTCCCCGAAATGCAGGTCGGCTCAACCACTTACCTGCCCGTGCAAGTCACGGGGGGCCTGATCTGGACCGGGGACTCGCACGCCAAGCAGGGCAACGGCGAGATCGACCTCGACGCGCTCGAGACCTGGTTTCCGGAACTGAACATCACCGTCGACGTCATCAAGAAGCAGCCGCAGGACTGGCCGACCGTCGACACGCCGAGGGGCTGGGTCGCCGTCGGCTACGACGAGGACCTCGACAAGGCGTTCGACATCAACAAGGCCGAGACCGTGAAACTCATCATGGCGACGCGGCGCCTGTCCCGGGCCGATGCCGTGAACGTCATGGAGAAGAGTTGGGACTGCCGGATCTCCGAGGTGGTCGACGAGGTGCTGGGCACCTACTGCGTCGTCCCGAAGGACCCCGCCGCACCACCCGCACCCGCGCTGCCGACCGGTGACACCCCCACCGCCTGGGTTTCCAGCGCCAGCGCGCCGAAAGCACTCGATGCGATGAAGGTGGCAGCCAGCGCTGCACTGGACAAGATGGCGGCCAATCTCGAGATCACCCGCAACGACGCCTACCACCTGGCGACGATGGTCCTCGACTGCCGGATCGACCGCTGGACCGGCGGGGACAAGACGGTGGCGTGCAGCGTACCCAAGAGCATCAAGGTGCCGCAGTAAGGCCGCCGGCCCGCTAGGGGCAGCGGGTCATCTTCGCGGTCTTGCCACTGCCATTGGTCGATTCCATCGTGTTGGGGTCGATGACCGTGACGTTGATCTTGAAGTCGGGGTCGTCGGGGAAACTGAGGACCCCGTCGTTGTAGGTCCAGTTGCCGAACGGTCCGTCGCTGGTGCCGTCGGGGCGCAGGTCGATGGCCAGTGTGCAGTCGCCGTCGGTACCCCATTTGCCGATCACGAAGTCCCGGTTCGGCTTGTCGCCCTTCGTCGGCGCACCTGCCGGGCTGGGCGCGACGCTGCTGGTGGTCGACGTGGTCGATGTGGTCGATGTGGTCGACGAACTCGAAGAGGCGGACGAAGGTGCGCCGTCGGCGGGCTTGGTCTGACCGCCGCAGGCAGCCAGGGCAAGAACGGCGAGACCGCCGATCACGATTCCGAGCTTCATACGAGTTCCCTTCCCACTGTCCCCAGGAGGATCAAGGTGCCCGACCGACCCCACTCACCGCAAGGGGTTCTTGGCCCGAAGGGCCGAATTTCGACCCCGACTTCGCCAGCCGGCGTTCGAACAGCCGCTGCAACGGGGTGGCCACGAACGTCGTGGTGATCGTCATCAACGCCAGGATGGTGTAGAGCTTTCCGGAGATCAGACCCGCCTCGAGCCCGATGTCGAGCAGGATGAGCTCCATGAGAACGCGGGCGTTGGCGACCGCCCCGACTGGTTGACCGGCTGCGAAGGCGCGGCGCGGACCCTAGGTTCCCGGGGGTGACCCGCCGACCCGGCAGGCCGCCGGACCTAGGACGACGAGAGGTGGTCGATCACAGCGTCAAAGGCGTTGAGCGTGAACTGATCTGCCGCGTAGTCCGCCGACACCGGTTGCGAAGATTGCTTCACCACCGCAACCCCGCGGCTGCGGTCGACATAGATCCATTGTCCGTTGACGCCGATCGCGCTGATCGCCTCCCGGCCCGGGGTGTGCCGGATCCACCACTGCGCGCGGTAGCTCCAGTCACCGTCGGCCATCGGCGCGATCGCCTCCGGACCGTTGGAGAAGGCGGCGACGCTGCCCCCGGCTTCCAGCGTGTCGATGACCGCGGCGGGGACTACCCGGGTGCCGTCGACGGTGCCGTGGTTGAGCAGCATCATGGCGAACCGGGCGAGGTCGCGGGGAGCCGCGTTGAGCCCACCACCGGCCACCAGGGTCCCGCATGGGTCGAGCAGGACGTACGTCTCGGCCTCGGTGCCGAGCGGTGTCCACAGGCCATCGGACATCTGGGTTTGGAAGGACTTCCCGGTCGCCCGGTTGGTGATCCAGTTGACGACATCGGTCTTGGGGGTCTGGTATGCGAAGACCTCGCCGTGCTCGCGGGCCGGGTCCTTGCGCAGGGTGGCCAGGAAGCCGTAGAGATCGTGGACGGCCGCTCCGGGCGCCGGATCGAGCCAGCCCAGGGCCCGACCGTAGTCCCAGATGCCGGAGGTCGGGTCGGCGTAGTCCTCGCTGAAGTCCATCGAGTTGACCATGTCCATCACCTGCCCGACGGTCGCGCCGGCGAACGCGGAGGCGCCCGCCAACTCCGGCAGGATCGCGGTGATCTCCGTCGCTTCGTCGAGCAGGCCGTCGGCCACCGACATCAGCGCGAACAGCCCGGCGAAGGACTTCGTGCACGACATCATCTGATGCGGGTGGGTGGCGTGCATGCCGTTGGCGTAGTGCTCGAAGACGATCCGGTCACCGGTGGCGACGAGCAAAGAGTCGGTGTAGGTCTCGCGCAGGAAGGCCGGGAAGTCGGCGATGCTGCCGTCGGCGCGCGGAACCGTCAGCTTCCCTATCCCGGTGTCGATTTCGATGTCGACGGGATGGGCCGAGTCGGCGGTGCGTATCGGTGCCGAAGGATAGATGGTCCGCATGTGCAGGTACGCCCACCGGTTGTAGGGCGGCAGGAAGATCGCGTTGGAGCGGTTGACCTGTTTGTCGGGGGGCGGCGGAAAGCCAACCATGATGCCGAGTTCCTCGGCGGTCGCATATGGATCCACGGTCACCGAGGCATCGTAGGCCGCGCTACCGCAGCGTTGGTTCGATCACCACCATCAGGCGGGCGGGTCGAAGTGCACCCATGTCGAGGCGCCGACCGGACCGACGCACTGCACCGGTATCCCGGGGGTCTGGGGCTGCATGGTGTTGCCGCTCAGCCGGATCTGGCCGTTGGTGCCCGGGACGGCGCAGGGCAGCGACACCGCGGCCTCGCCGAGCAGTGGGCCGGTCGGCACCCACACCGCATGCGCGGAGCAGATCAGCGTGCTCTTGTCGGCGGTCAGCCCGAATACGAACGTGGTGCTGGGCGTGCACGGTGTACCGGCGACCACGTTTCGGGCCACCCCCGGCAGGCAGTCCGCCGAGTCGCACGCGGCCGCCGACTGCGGAGCGAAGGTCAGCGGCACCGCGAGCAGTCCGCACGCGACCGCCGCCGCGACGATGATCCTGCGCATCTGTGCCCCCTCGACGATCGGAATGAGCTTGCCGGCAACCGAGCCTAACGCGCAGGCGGCCGCGTCGAGCAGGGTTTGCG
>WBZP01000993.1_pt2 | contig 29158 bp, 18 predicted proteins | sample 5204301 | NCBI WGS metagenome assembly WBZP01 (sample SAMN12412401, study PRJNA552823) | activated sludge metagenome | isolation source: activated sludge from nitrification reactor of wastewater treatment plant... | place: USA: Pennsylvania | collected 2017 | reverse complement strand
AGTTGACGGTTGACGGTTGATGGTTGACGGGAAGAACATCCTAAGAGGGTTATTCGGTATTCCCTGTTCCATATTTAGTTGGCGGATGGCAGATGGCGGATGGCGGGGAAGAACCTTCTAAGAGGGTTATTCGGTATTCCCTGTTCCATATTTAGTTGACGGTTGACGGTTGATGGTTGACGGGAAGAACATCCTAAGAGGGTTATTCGGTATTCCCTGTTCCATATTTAGTTGGCGGATGGCAGATGGCGGATGGCGGGGAAGAACCTTCTAAGAGGGTAATTCGGTGTTCCCTGCTCCTTGTTCCCTGTTCGAAATTCAGTGGATGGTTGACGGAGGAACTTTCCACGGAGCCCCCATTCATCATTCAACATTCATCATTCAACATTCCCTACTCCCTGTTCTTACTGTCAATCACAATCGTCACCGGTCCGTCATTCAGCAGTTCCACCTGCATATCTGCACCGAATACGCCGGTGCTGATTTTTTTGCCCAGGGCGGCTTCCAGCTCGGCCATCATCTGTTCATATAAAGGGATCGCGGTATCGGGCTTACTGGCACGGATATACGAAGGACGGTTACCCTTCTTCGTACTGGCATGCAGGGTAAACTGGCTTACCAGCAGGATATCGCCTCCTGTATCTTTCACGCTGATATTGGGCACTTTGTTCTCATCATCAAAAATGCGCAGCTGCACAATTTTGCTGCTCAGCCAGTGGATGTCTTCCGCGGTATCGGCATCTTCAATGCCCAGTAAAACCAGGAGGCCGGGTCCGATCCGGCTGTAATCCCGGCCATCAATTCCCACAGCCGCGTATTTCACCCGTTGAATCACAGTTCTCATGGCCTAAAGATAGGGCGGGAGTGCCCAAAAATGACTCAAAGCCAGTGGCGCCGGGTATGTTCAGCTGTTACTGAATTTTCCAAAAAAATTCCCCGGATTTCTATCCACAAAAAGTGCAAAACTCAGCAAAGCCGCCACCGCGTTGCCTCCCCGGTTTTTCCACATTTCTTTTCCACAACTGTTGAAATTTCCGCCTCAGTGGTATGGGTACGAGCCGATATTTTCGTTGCCTTGTTAACGATTTGGTAACCCATATTTTTCAACCTGCTAACCCATCCAAACAGCTTATGGCGAAGAAAAATCCAACCTCCAAAGGCCTGCAATTCAGCCGGCAGTTTACCCGTGAGGGCGTTTCCCCTTACGAGATGTTTGAATACGATTATCGTACTTCTGTTATTAAAGACCCGAGCGGTAAAGTGGTCTTCCAAATGGATAATGTAGAGGTTCCCAAACAGTGGAGCCAGATCGCCACGGATATCCTTGCCCAGAAATATTTCCGCAAAGCGGGTGTACCCCAGCCGGATGGCAGCACCGGACGTGAGACCTCTGTAAAACAGGTTGCACACCGGATGGCTTATTGCTGGCGCATTTGGGGTGAAAAATACGGGTACTTTGCATCAGAGCAGGATGCACAGGTATTTTATGATGAACTGGTTTACTCGATCCTTGATCAGGCCTGCGTGCCCAACAGTCCGCAATGGTTCAATACCGGTTTGCATGCCGTATATGGCATTACCGGAAAGCCGCAGGGACACTATTATGTAGATCCCATTGATGGTGAACTGAAAAAATCATCCAACGCCTACGAGCGCCCCCAGCCACACGCCTGTTTTATCCTGAGCGTAGAGGACGACCTGGTGAATGAAGGGGGTATCATGGACCTTTGGGTGCGTGAAGCGCGCATCTTTAAATATGGCAGCGGCGTAGGTACCAACTTCAGCAGTATCCGCGGTGAAGGGGAGAAACTGAGCGGTGGTGGATCTTCCAGCGGGCTCATGAGCTTTCTTAAAATTGGCGACCGCGCTGCCGGCGCTATCAAGAGTGGCGGCACCACCCGCCGGGCCGCCAAAATGGTTTGCCTCGATCTCGACCATCCCGAAATAGAACAATTTGTAAACTGGAAAGTAGAAGAAGAGAATAAAGTGGCCGCCCTCATCGCCGCCGGTTATGCCAGCGATTATGAAGGAGAAGCCTACCGCACCGTAAGTGGACAAAACAGCAATAATTCCGTGCGTATTCCCAACGAATTCTTCCGCATCCTGGACGAAGATGGTGAATGGGAACTGAAAGCGCGCAGCGATGGCCGCGTGATGAAAAAGGTAAAAGCCCGCAAACTGTGGAATGATATTACCTATGCTGCCTGGAAATGCGCGGATCCCGGAACCCAGTACGATACCACCATCAACGAATGGCATACCTGTCCTGAAGGCGGCCGCATCAATGCGTCTAACCCCTGCAGTGAGTATATGTTCCTGGACAATACCGCCTGCAACCTGGCTTCTGTAAACCTTCGCCGTTTCTTCGATGAGGATAAATGCCTCTTTGACGTGGAAGGTTTCGAATACAGCTGCCGCCTGTGGACCGTGGTGCTTGAAATCTCCGTACTGATGGCCCAGTTCCCCTCTAAGGAAGTGGCCCAGCTCTCTTACGACTACCGCACGCTTGGTCTCGGGTATGCTAATCTCGGCTCCATGCTGATGGTAAGCGGTATTCCCTACGACAGTGAACAGGCACGCGGCATCGCCGGCTCCATCACCGCGATCATGACCGGCATCGCCTATAAGACATCCGCAGAACTGGCTGCTCACCTCGGACCCTTCGCTAAATACGGAGAAAATAAGCAGCACATGCTCCGGGTGATGCACAATCACCGCGCCGCAGCTTACGATGCGCAGGATGCTTATGAAGGCCTTCAGATTAAGCCCCAGGGTATCAATGCCAAATATTGTCCCGATTATCTCCTGAAATCAGCCACCAAGGCCTGGGATGATGCGGTGCAACTGGGTGAGAAATATGGTTACCGCAACGCACAAACGACTGTGATTGCACCTACCGGCACCATCGGCCTGGTAATGGATTGCGATACCACCGGCGTTGAACCTGATTTCGCCCTGGTAAAATTTAAGAAACTCAGTGGCGGCGGATATTTTAAAATTATCAACCAAAGCGTACCGGCTGCACTCCGCAACCTGAAGTACAGCGAACAGGAAATTGATGCCATCGTAAATTATGCAAAAGGTCATGCCACGCTCAACGGCGCGCCTTATATCAACACCGAAAGTCTGCTGGCAAAAGGCTTTACCCAGGAAGAACTTGACCGGGTGGAATCTTCTCTCAGCAGCGCCTTTGAAATCGGTTTCGTATTCAACGTATATACTTTCGGCGAAGCTACCCTGCAGCGACTGGGCTTTAAACCCGAACAGTATCACGATTTCGGCTGGAGCCTGCTGGAAGCACTGGGTTTCACCGATGAGCAGATTGAAGCCGCCAACACCTATGTGTGCGGTACCATGACGGTGGAAGGTGCTCCCTATCTGAAAGAAGAGCATCTGCCTGTTTTTGACTGCGCCAACAAGTGCGGTCAGAAAGGAGTTCGCTACATCCATGCACACGGACATATCCGCATGATGGGCGCGGCCCAGCCCTTCCTCAGCGGCGCGATCAGCAAAACCATCAACCTGCCGCACGAGGCCACCGTGGAAGAAATTGCCGACTGCTATCGCCTGAGCTGGGAGCTGGGTCTGAAAGCCAACGCGCTCTACCGCGATGGTTCCAAACTTTCCCAGCCCCTCAGCAATAAATCTGATAAGAAAAAGAAATCGGCGGATGAGAAGGAAGCAGCAGTTGCCGAATCAGCTGCTCCCGTTGCAAACGAACCGCAGATCGTGGATATGAGCAAGCTCACCATTGATGAGCTGCTGGAAGAAGTGAGCAAGCGGGTACAGAGCAGTCCGGATACCGTGCTCAAAGGCCGACTCGCCAAAATTGTAGAGCGCAAAACCCTGCCTGCCAAACGCCGTGGCTTTACACAGAAAGCCAAGATCAACGGCCAGGCCCTCTTCCTCCGCACCGGTGAATACAGTGATGGTACTGTAGGTGAAATCTTCATTGATATGGCCAAGGAAGGAGCTACCGTTCGCAGTATGCTCAACTGTTTCGCCATTTCTATTTCCATTGGCTTACAGTATGGCGTACCGCTGGAAGAATTCGTGGAGAAATTTGTATTCACCCGCTTCGAACCTTCCGGCATGGTGGATCACCCGAATATCAAGACCACCACTTCCATCATCGACTTCATCTTCCGGTCGCTGGCCTACGAATACCTGGGCCGTACCGATCTCGTACATGTACTGGATAAACCCGAAGTGGGCAACACCGGTCAGGAAGAGTGGGATGAAAACAGTCCTACCATTGGTGACCGTAAGCCCGAACTGAGTGAAGTACGGGTGCTGGCCGCTTCTCCCGCGGGCAATGCACGCCCTGCGAAAGCAGCCGGCAGCATGGACGCCGTGAATGCCGCCGCCAAGAGCATGCAGAGCGACGCGCCTGCCTGTAATACCTGCGGCCATATCACCATCCGCAGCGGTACCTGTTACAAGTGCCTGAACTGCGGCAACAGCATGGGCTGCAGCTGATTTTGTAAGAACGGTTGATTGCCACTATAACAATGAAGAGGCTGTCTCGTAAAAGAGGCAGCCTTTTTTTGGTGGGAGTTTAACCGCAAGGGACACGAGGGAGAAACAAGGGATAGCACTTACGGATAAATCAAAACCGTTGTTCCGTTGTATTCTTTGTTTCGTTGTGTGAAACTTCAACCGCCAGGGCCACGAGGGAGAAACAAGGGACACAAGGGATTGCATTTTCGGATGAATGTAAACCGAGGTTTCGTTGTATCCGTTGTATCGTTGTGTGAAACCTTCCTTTGCTGCTTTGTGTGAAACCTTTCCTTCAATGAAACAAACCACTTATTTACGTATACCCCCTTTTTAACTTTTTCATTTTTACTTTTGACTTTTCCACCCACCCCAAATCAGGGCATTGCAGTATTTTTGAGCTGTGTTGAAATCACGTCCACTACAATTACTGATCCGTGCCGGAAAGATCACCGGTATAACGGTGGCGGCTATCCTTCTCCTGCTGTTCCTCCTGCCGGTTCTTTTCCCGGGTACCGTGGCAGAGCGGGTGAAACAGTTCGCCAATGAGCGGCTTGCCGGAAAAATGGATTTTTCCAAAGTGCGGCTTTCCTTTTTCAGCCACTTTCCCTCACTCACGGTATCACTCTATGATTTCAGCCTGGGAGGATCAGCGCCTTTTCAGCAGGATACCCTTGTGGCGGCAGAGGAGATCGCTTTTGGCATCAACCTGCGCAGTTTGCTGTTCGACAGTAAAGTGCATATTGATAAAATATTCCTGGATGCCGCCCGTTTGCAGGTGCAGGTAAATGAAGAGGGTGCTGCCAACTATAATGTATATAAGTCCGCTCCGGCAGACAGCAGTTCCACCGACACAGCCGGAACAGCTTTGCGGCTGGAAAAAATCAGTATCAGCAACAGTCATCTCCTGTACAACGACCGCTCGGTGCCACTGCTCCTGGAAGCAAGGGGCCTGCAATACGAAGGCGATGGTGATCTTAACAAAGCCATTTTTGATCTCAACAGTCATATTGAAGCCGATGCCCTTGATCTGCGCTTCGACGGCCAAACCTACCTGCAGAATAAAAAACTGAATGCCGACCTGGTTACCCGTATCAATACACATTCACTCTCCTTTTTCTTTACCCGCAACGAACTGCGTATTAACCGGCTGCCGGTGGAGTTTACCGGCGCCCTGAATTTTTTACGCAACGGGTATGATATTGACTTTACCGTACAATCGAGGCAAAGCGCCCTCAGCGATTGTATCACCGCGCTGCCACCCGCATTTGCCCAATGGCAGGAGCAGGTAAAAGTGAAGGGAACCGCTGATATACACTTCCGGCTCAAAGGAGCCTATATTGCGGCTACCGGACAGATGCCCGATCTGGGTCTGGAACTCAAGCTGCGGGAAGGTTTTATTCAGCACCGGAATGCACCCGTACCCCTGTCGGATTTATTCCTGAACCTGCAGCTGGCCTTACCGGGTACCAATCCCGACAGCCTCCGGCTGACAGTAGACTCTCTCTACTTCAAATGCAACCAGGATTACCTGGGTGCTGTACTGCAGCTGCGTGGCCTGCAACAGCCACAGATCAACGGACGATTGCGTGCTTCCCTCAACCTGGAGCAACTCGACCAGGCCCTGGCCCTGCCACAGGTTGACCTGAAAGGCGACTGCCGGATACAACTCAGCGCCAACGGACAATACCGAACCGGTATGGATACCACAGGTATTCGTCCATCCCTTACCGTTATGGCTGTTCCCGATTTTAAGCTGCAGGCAGCAGTGAACAACGGGTACCTTCGTTTTACTGACCTGCCACAGGCCATCAGCCAGATCGGGTTTAAGGCTGAAGTGGCCTCTAACGGTTCAGATTACCGGAATACCTCCCTCCGCGTTCAGGATTTTTCCGCGACTGTGATGGATCAGTACATAAAAGGTAACCTGCAGCTGGGAAGCCTGCGCGCCATGGATATACTGGCTGATCTGCATGCCCGGCTGAACCTCGCGGATATCGGGAAAGCTTACCCGATGAACGGTATCGGATTGGCCGGAAAGCTGCAGGCAGACGCTACGCTGAAGGGGATTTATCAGCCGGAAAAAAATCTCTTTCCACTCACAGTGGCGGATATACGTCTTTCTGATGGAAAGATTCAGACACCCTGGTATCCCCACCCTGTAACGGATATCCAGGTAGAAGCGAACGCCACAAATGCCAGTGGGAACCTTTCTGGACAGCAGCTGAACATCAGCCGGGCATCCTGCCTCTTTGAAGGAAAGCAATTGAACATGCAGGCCCGCTTTAACCGTTTTGATGATATTGAATATGATGTGAAAGCGGACGGAGAACTTGATCTGGGCCGCATATATAAGGTTTTCAGTAAAGATGGACTGGATGTAAGCGGACTGATCAACATGCACCTGCACTGTAAAGGCCGCCAGTCAGACGCGATGAACGGCCGGTACAGCCGTCTCTTTAATGCCGGTATGCTGGAAATACATGACCTGCGTACCGTTACTGAATACCTGCCGCAGCCTTTTATTATACAGTCGGGCCAGTTCCGTTTCCGGCAGGATAAGATGTGGTTTAACCGTTTTCTCGCGCGTTATGGGGAAACGGATCTGCGCATGGATGGATACCTGCAGAATGTACCTGCCTGGCTGCTCAGCAAAGAGGCGGTGCTGGCGGGAAGGATGGAACTGAACAGCCGTCATTTCAATGTGGATGAATGGATGGTAAATGGAGCAGCAGCGGGCAAAGACACTTCTCCGGCCGTGAAGCAGCCTGCGGCAAGTGGTGTACTGGTGATTCCGTCAAACCTTGACCTGGATATACAGGCCCGGGCTGAACGTGTATTTTGGAAGGGGGTGCAGCTGCAGCAGGTACGAGGTACACTCGGACTGAGCGGCGGCGAACTGCAGCTCCGGGATGCCGGGTTCAGTTTGCTGGGCAGCGAAACAGTGGTGAATGCCCGGTATGCCCATGAAGGCATCCGGCGGGCAGCCTTTTCCATGGATATAGATGCGCGGGATTTTGATGTGCGCAGGGCGTACGACTCCATCCGCCTCTTCCGGGAACTGGCCACTGCGGCCGGCAGCGCGCAGGGCATTGTTTCCCTGAAATACAGCCTGAAGGGAAAGCTGGATGAACATATGCAGCCGCTGTATCCATCCCTCGAAGGGGGAGGAGTGCTTTCCGTGAAAGAGGTAAAGGTGAAAGGATTTCGTTTATTCAACGCCGTTAGCCGTACAACCGGTAAGGACAGCATTGCCAACCCGGATGTGCGCAAAGTGGATATCCGCTCACGGATTAAAAATAATGTCATCACCCTTGAGCGCTTTAAGATTAAAATGATGGGCTTCCGGCTGCGCATGGAGGGACAAACCAGTTTTGACGGAAAGTTACGCCTGCGCATGCGGCTGGGCCTGCCACCCCTGGGTATTATCGGGATACCGATGAATGTAAGCGGCACGCAGGAGAATCCCCGCATCAAACTGGGCCGCGGCAACCAGGAGGAACTGGAGGAAACGGAGTATGAGGAGGAACGATGAAGCTTGAACGTTGAAGGTTGAAAGTTGAAAGCAGCCGCTGGTAACAATTGTTTGATATCCCCGTCCGGCTGAAATGGGTAACTTTGGCTACACAATTTCTTTTTATGAAGCCATTGCTCCTCTCCCTGTCATTTTTACTGTTATCAGTGTTCATGCTTCCGGCGCAAAACAGCGCCGGTAAACTGATCAGCGGCCCCTGGGCCGGCAATGTGGAACTGCGTACCGCCACGATCTGGGCAGAAGTAAGTCCACGGGTAAAATCCGTAGCAGTGCAGTTTCATCCGGAAGGTAAACCTGCAGCCATCCGGAAAGTAACATACGCAGGGGCATTAGGAAAAGAATTTAACCCGGTTAAAATAGAACTCGGCGCACTGGAAATGAATACCACCTACCAGTACCAGCTTTTGATGGATGGGCAGCCGGTGAAAACCACCTTTTCCACCCGTTTTACCACGAAGGAGCTCTGGCAATGGCGGAAACCGGCACCCGATTTCAGTTTCCTGACCGGTAGCTGTGCGTATTTTAATGAACCGGCGTTTGACCGTCCGGGTAAACCTTACGGTGGCGACTCCACGATTTTTTCCACCATGGCTAATACCCCGGCCGCATTCCACTTATGGCTGGGCGACAGCTGGTATACCCGTGAAGTGGATTACAGCAGTGCCTGGGGACTTAACTACCGGGTGAGCCGTGACCGCAGTTTGCCGGTGCTGCAGGCATTCATGGCCAGTATGCCGCAATACGCCATCTGGGATGATCATGATTACGGACCCAATGATATCGGTAAGCATTTCATTTTTAAAGAAACATCCAGGAAAGTATTCAGTGAGTATACCTGTAATCCTTCCTACGGGATGCAGGGCGAAGGCATCTATACCCAGTTCAGCTACAGCGATGTGGATTTCTTCCTCACCGATGACCGTTATTTCCGCAGCGAACCCGGTTTGCCGGACAGCGTGAACGGCCAGCCGAATCCGGATAAAACATTTTTTGGCAAAGCTCAGCTCGACTGGCTGAAGAATGCGTTGCTCTACAGCAGAGCCACTTTTAAGATCATTGCCACCGGCAGCCAGGCACTGAATCCCTATTCGGATTTTGATTGCCTGCGGGAATATAAGCGGGAGTACCAGGAATTGATGGATTTCCTGGCGGAGCAAAAAATCAGCGGGGTGCTTTTCTTCACCGGCGACCGTCACCACAGTGAAATCATCCGGGTAGAAAGGGATGGCCGGTATCCTTTGTACGATATCACCAATTCACCCTATACTTCAGGTGTTGCAAAGGCCCGGAACCGGGAAGCAAATAATCCGGCGCGTGTACCGGGTACCCTGGTGGAGGCACAGAATTTTACTAAAGTGGAGGTAAGCGGACCTAAAAATGAGCGGGTGCTTTCCGTGCGTTTTCTCGGGATAAAAGGGGAGCAGTTGGGTACATGGAGTATCCGGGAGCAGGACCTGAAGTAGGGGAGACAGACTTCCGAAGTTTTGGAAACTTCGGAAGTCTCTCAGCATTTTCCGATATTGCTGTAAAACTAACAATATGAAATTCCTGATGATCTTTCTGGCTACCTGCTTCTTTGCCTCCGCTGGCGCACAGGATTACCGAATTGAACAGAACGAAGTGAAAATTCAGCCGGTCATCAGCTTTAAAACCGGTACAGCCGAACTGGAACCGGAAAGCAAGGCTGCCCTGCAGATCATAAAAAAGTACCTGGACGACAAACCCGCGATCACCCTTTTACGGGTGGAAGCCCACCTGGATGCATCCGCCAAACCCGAAGCCGCTCAGGCACTCACCGAAAAAAGAGCTGCGGCGGTTTGCCAGGCCCTGATCGGACTGGGGGTTGCCTGCAGCAGATTGCTGCCCGTTGGCTTTGGCAGCACTAAACCCGTGGCAGGGAATGACAGCCTGGAAGGACGCAGCCAGAATCGCCGCATCAGTTTTGTAAACGCATCGATGCGCAATATACCCATCGGAGGCATGCCGGTGGATGGCGGCGGCCGGGTTGCGGAGAATCCCTGTTACTGAGATGGCGCTGCTTCGGCTATCTTTGCCGTATGACCACCCGTTACTTTACTTATGAACGCGGCAAAGTGATCCAGGCCCTGCGTTTTCATTTTATCAGCCGCAAAGAGATCAAGTTCATGATCATCCTGGTGAACGTATTTGCGATGGTTTCTGCTGCGCTTTTTTATTTTAAAAAGATTCACCCGCTTTCTTTTCTCATCAGCTCTGTGTTGTGGTTCATGCTGATGATCGCATACTGGTTCCTGTTACCCCGCATGATTTACAGGCGGACCGCTACCTTCCGCGACCGTTTCCGGGTTACCCTGAGTGATCAGGGATTTTCCATTGAAAACGAAAACGGCAGCCGGAGCTGGGAATGGAACCAGTTCAGCGACAGCTTGGAGACGCCTCATTTCTATCATCTCTATTTTGATCCCCGTTCATTTTTCATTGTACCCAAGGAAGCTTTTGAAGGAGAGGATGTGCATGCTGCCCGGAAACTGATCCAGGAGAAAATTGGACGAAAGAGTTGATGGTTTACAGTTGACGGTTGACGGAATGAACAGGATGTAGATGGCGGATGGCGGTTGGCGGTTGGCCGATGGCAGGGAGGAAAGTTGAAGGATGGTGGTTGACGGAAAGATTATTCTTAAAAGGTTATTCGATATTCCCTGTTCCCTGTTCGATATTCTTCATTCCCTGATTGAATTCACCAGGGTAAACCTTCAACCTTTAACCTTCAACTTTCAACCACCCTTAAAGCACCTTCTCCATGATCCGGTGCTTCAGGTTCACCTCGATGAATTCTTCTCCTTTGACGCGGTATCCATATTTTTCGTAGAATCCGATTGCGGTGTCGCGTGCGTGCATCATCAGGATTTTATAACCCCGGTCGCGGGCCAGGTTTTCAGCAAACTGCATCATGGATTCTCCGAAACCCATACCCTGGCGGTTTTTCTGTACGGCCATCTGGCGCAGGCGGGTACACTGGCTGTCGATGCGGCTGAGGATACAGCACCCGATGATTTCGTCATCCTCAAAGGCGCCGATCAGGATATCATCTTTTTCCCGGGCCAGTTCTTCCGGGTTGAATTCCAGCCCAAGCGGTTTACGCATAATGTCATACCGGAGTTTCACCATCTGCTCATATTCCGGGGTTCCATGGTATATCTGCTTGAGGGCCATACCGCAATATAATACATTTGATTGGGTAAAAGCAAGACCCGGCCCGGTATTAACCGGCGGCCGGGCCTTTATAGTGCGGCGTACGAAGAATGAAAAAGGATAGTGTATAGTGGATAGTTGATAATGGATAATGGAGCAGTGAAGAGGTGGCTTGGGATGGCTCTATTATTGTTTCATAACGGGCAGGTGGCTCATCTTTCCTCCGGCCTCAATCGTGAGTATGTAATTGCCGGAAGGCAGCTGATCCAGTTGCTGCAGTTGCCATTGATTATTACCCTGGCGGGCAGTCAGCCTGAATTGTTTCACCACCGCGCCATTGGCCGCAGTAACCCTTGCGCTAACCGTTTCATTGGTTTCACTCTGGTAAGCTACCTGCAACTGTCCCTGGAATGGAACCGGCCATGCTTTCAGGTTGCTTCCCCGGGTGGCCGGTGTCAGCAGGATCTGTTGGGAGTAGCGGGCATGTCCGTTTACTTCCACCATGCGGATCCGGTAGTATACCTGGCGCACATTGAGCAGAAAAAGATCGTCGGTTTCCGTATAGTCCTGTGTACCCTCCTTACCTTTTCCGGTTACGGTGGCAATGGTTACGAAACGGGTTCCATCTGTGCTGCGCTGCAGTTCGTAATAACATCCTTCTGTTTCCTGGCTGGTTTGCCAGAACAGGCGGGCGGTATGTTGCTGCAGGCTGCCATTGAAATTCATCAGCCGCACCGGAAGAATCACGGCCTGCTGACCAATCACCGGGATGCTGTAAGTAGCGGTATTCGATACTTCCATATTGCCATCGGTGGCGCTGTAGGTAAACTCCACGGTGCCGGTGTAATCCGGGTTGGGGTCAAAACTGAGGTTGCCCGCGAGATCGGCACTCAGCATCATGCCTGCACTCACAGCCATCGGGATGCCATTCATGGAGAGGTACAGGGTACCGGTGGATTCTGCCGGAATGGTTTCTATGGTATACATTACAACATCGGTATTCACGGCCGTAGCGTCCAGGGGCAGCAGGTTGCTGGCCTGTACAATGGTGGGCATGCTGATATTGTGAGCTGTGGGGGGAACTGCGATGGCTGCCAGGGTGCTGCCGGTAAGCAGGGCCAGGATACAGATGCGGAGGATGGTCGTTTTCATAAAAGGGGATTGGGGTATTGAATTAAAATGGCTTTGGTGAGCGGTTAAAAACCTGCATTGGTTAACAGGCAAAGACAGATGGCCGCCAGGCTGAACCACACAATGGCTTCTGTAAAACTCAGTGGTCTGCCGGTATAGCCGTTTCTGCGGTTGTTCTGTGCGGGGTTGGTGGAAGTACTTGTTTTCATGTGGTAGGTGTTTGACAGTATAGCTGTCAATGCCGTGCCATTTTGCCAATCCCTTGTTTTGCAATGATTTAGTGAAGTATTATAGCTTGATTTTTTCCGGAATATGGAAAAGCAGTGTATTTTTTACCCATGATGAAAACCCAGGTAAGTCCTCACGCTATACACTGTAAGGTGCCAGCTGATGTGCTTGCTTAAGCATTGTAAAACAACAAAATGGCGCAGGTTGAATACCGGCAATAATTCTTTGTATTTATTTCAAAAAGTATATTTTTGCTGCTGAAAATTTAAAAAACACTACCATGTCAGACATTGCAACAAGAGTAAAGAAGATCATTGTTGACAAATTAGGCGTTGACGAAGCAGAGGTTACCAACGAAGCTTCTTTTACGAATGATTTAGGTGCCGACAGTCTCGACACTGTTGAGCTTATCATGGAATTTGAAAAGGAATTCAACATTTCAATCCCCGATGAACAGGCTGAAACCATCACCACTGTTGGTCAGGCTGTAACTTACCTGGAGGAACACGCCAAGTAATCTTCCCTCACATCCGCATTAATCTTCGCAGGCAAATCGTATGGAATTAAAGAGAGTAGTAGTTACCGGGTTGGGTGCCATTACTCCCCTCGGCAAGTCACTCACCGAATACTGGGAGGGACTGGCAGCGGGTGCTAACGGCTGCGATTTCATCAAACAATTCGACGCTTCTAAATTTAAGACCCGGTTTGCCTGTGAGGTTAAGGATTTTGATCCTACTGCCTATCTCGACCGGAAAGAGGCCCGCAAGATTGACCGCTTCACCCAGTTCGCCCTCATTGCCAGCGATGAAGCGGTGCGCGATGCCGGTATCAGCAAGGATACCGTGAACCCCGACCGGGTGGGCGTTATTTTTGCCAGCGGAATCGGGGGCCTGATTACTTTCCAGGAAGAAGTGACCAATTATGCAACGGGCGACGGTACTCCCCGTTTCAATCCCTTCTTCATTCCCAAAATGATTCTCGACATCGCGGCGGGGCATATCTCCATGAAACATGGTTTCCGGGGGCCCAATTATGCCGTGGTGAGTGCCTGTGCATCCTCTACCAATGCCGTTATTGATGCATTTGATACCATCCGTCTGGGTAAAGCCGATGTAGTCATCACCGGTGGTTCTGAAGCCGTGGTGAGCGCTGCCGGTGTGGGCGGATTCAATGCGATGAAAGCCCTGAGTGAACGGAATGATGATCCAAAGTCGGCCAGCCGGCCTTTCGACAAAGACCGCGATGGTTTTGTAATGGGAGAGGGAGCGGGCTGTATAATTCTTGAAAGTCTTGAACACGCGCTTGCGCGCGGAGCCAAAATTTACTGCGAAATCGCAGGTGGCGGCGCCACGGCTGATGCGCACCATATCACGGCCCCGCATCCAGAAGGACTGGGTGCGCAGAATGTGATGATTGCCGCGCTGAAAGATGCGGGTATGCAAGCTGCTGACATTGATTACATCAATGTACATGGTACTTCCACACCCCTGGGCGATATTGCGGAAACCAAGGCCATTCTGCATGTATTTGGCGACCATGCCTATAACCTGAACATCAGCTCCACCAAGAGCATGACCGGTCACTGCCTCGGTGCCGCCGGTGCGCTGGAAGCACTCGCCTGTATCCTGGCCGTAACAAAAAATATCATCCCTCCCACCATCAACCACTTCACGGATGATCCGGAACTGGATGCCCGCCTGAATTTTACCTTCAACCAGGCGCAGCACCGCACAGTGAATGCAGCCCTCAGCAACACTTTTGGTTTCGGAGGTCACAACGCATCGGTGATTGTAAAAAAATACAGTGCCTGACAGGCTTCCCCTTTCTGCCTGCAATCCGCCCTCGGTTGATTATTTATCCCCGGAATAATATTAATTTCGAATAACCAACAGGCAACCCATTGCAATTGCTGAGAAAAATTTTCCGGGCAACCCCGAAACAAAAAGAGTTCAGGAAGCAGCTCGCCAATGTGCTGGGCTTTACACCCGGAGAACTCAGTCTGTATATTACGGCACTCAGCCACCGTTCTGTTCGGGAGGGTGCAGATGAAAACAATGAACGGCTCGAATTCCTGGGTGATGCTGTACTCAGCTCTATCGTTGCCAATTACCTTTTTAAAAAATATCCCTACCGGGGAGAAGGATTCCTGACCGAAATGCGCAGCAAAATGGTGAACCGCCAGCAGCTGAATGATATCGGTGTGAAGATGGGACTCAAGAAAATCACCATTTACAATAAGCAGGATAACTCCCTTAAAATTTCCCAGATTTTCGGCAACACCCTCGAAGCACTGATCGGTGCTGTATACCTGGATAAGGGATACCGCAAGACCCAGAAATGGGTGGAGAAATACATCATTTCCACTCACATGTTCATGGACGACCTGGAAGCGGTGGAAATCAATATCAAGAACAAATTGTACGGCTGGGCCAACAAGAACGGCAAAACACTCGAGTTTGAAACCCTGGGCGAAAAATTCGAGAATGGCCGCCGGCTCTTTACCATCGGCGCCACGGTTGATGGTAAGCTGGTGGCAGAAGGGAAGGGCTATAATAAAAAAGATGCGAGCCAGATCGCCGCGCAGCTGGCGGTGGAGAAGCTGGGGCTCTGAATATGTTTAAGGTTTAATGGTTTAAGGTTTAAGGTTTGAAAAGAACACTACGCTTTCTGGCCTCCACTTTAAACTTTAAACTTTAAACTTTAAACTTCTTCTATGAAATTCGGAATACTCGGAAGCGGCAGCTGGGGAACGGCCATTGCCAAAATACTCACAGATAACGGCAACAGCATCTGGTGGTGGAACCGGAATGAAAAAGCAATTGAGCAGCTGCGTTCCCGCCGGCACAATCCCCAGTACCTGAGCCAGGCTTATTTTGATACCCGCCTGCTGCAACTCACTACCGATCCGGCTGAAGTGATCCGGAACTCCGATGCGGTCGTAATCGCCATCCCCTCGGCCTATGCCGCTGAAACCCTGCTGAAACTGGACCGGAGCTGCTTTAAAGACAAAATTATCATCAGCGCCATTAAGGGCATCCTGCCTGAACAAAATCTTCTGCTCAACGATTTTCTGCTCAATGAATTCAGCTTTCCGATAGAGCAGTATTATGCCGTGCTGGGTCCCTGCCATGCGGAGGAAGTGGCGGCGGAAAAATTATCTTATCTCACTTTTTCGGGTATTGATGAGGGTTATACCGGCCGTATTGCAGGGTTCTTCAAAACTCCCTATATCAACACCATTTCCAATAATGATATTTACGGAGTTCAGTATGCCGCGGTGCTGAAGAATATTTATGCCCTCGGCGCCGGGATTGCTCACGGACTGGATTACGGGGATAATTTTTTCAGTGTGCTCATCGCCAACAGCGCGGATGAAATGGCGGGTTTTCTCCGCCGGCTGGGTGTACAGAATATACAGGTGGGCACCATCGATCACCAAACCCCGCAGGTGTCGGGCAACCGGCAGCATACCAATTATGCCGCCTCGGTTTACCTGGGCGACCTGCTGGTAACCTGCTATTCACTCTACAGCCGCAACCGCACTTTTGGCAATATGATCGGTAAGGGGTACTCGGTTAAAGCAGCCCAGATAGAAATGAGTATGGTGGCGGAAGGATACAACGCGAGCCGCTGCATGTTCCTCATCAATAAAAACATTGGGGCTGAAATGCCGATTGCCGAAACCGTATACCGCATCCTTTGGGAAGGGTTGCCGGCCACGGAAGGATTTAACAAAATAGAAGCATCCCTCGTATAACTCCTGCCGTACCTTTATAAAAACGAAACCATGCCTCTTTCCTTTTCATTCCTGCCTTCATCCGGTCTGCTGCTCATGCTGGCCGTGCTGGTGATTGCACAGGCTGCAAGGGCATGGAGACACCGCCATCATTCTTCAGAAGAATAAATCAGCCGCCATCCCGTCTGCAAACAGTTTCCCTTCTTTTGTAAGGATCAGTCTGTCATCCCTTTGGAGGATGCTGCCCGCACCTAAGAATTTTTCGGCTTTTTTCAGCAGCATCGCTGCTTCCTCCCGGCCTCCCAGCTGGCTGACCCTGTTCAGCGAAAGGCCTGCAGCCGTGCGCAGGGAAGTCATGATATATTCATTCAGTTGTTGAACCGGCGTGAGTATTTCTTCTTCAAAAGGAATCAGGCCGTTCTCCAGTGACCGGATATACAGGGCATTGTTGGCCACATTCCAGCGGCGCCGTTGTCCATCGTATGCATGTGCTGAAGGGCCGAATCCATAATAGGGTATCCCTTCCCAGTAGCTGCTGTTATGCCGGCTGTGAAATCCCGGTTTCGCAAAGTTGCTGATTTCATAATGCTGGTAACCCAGTGTTTCAGCCCAGTCCATTAACAGGCTGAACTGCCGGGCCTGCTGTTCAGTATCTGCCGGGGCTTTTTGCTGCAGCCGTATTTTTTTCTCCAGCAGAGTCCGGGGTTCTACGGTGAGCGCATAACACGAGAGGTGGGGCACCTGTAAACCGGCAGCGGTCAGTACATGTTCTTTCCATTGCGCATCGCTGAGCCCGGGTGTACCGTAAATGAGGTCAATGCTGAAGTTACTGAAGCCGGCTGCCCGGGCTGCCCCGATGGAGCGAAGGGCATCAGCACTGCTGTGAGAACGGTGCATCCATAGCAGGTCGGCATCTGAAAATGACTGGATGCCGATGCTGAGCCGGTTAATGCCCAGTGACAGCCAGGATGCGAGGTTGGCCGGATGAATATCATCCGGGTTCGCTTCCAGGGTGATTTCACAATCCGGGTGTAAAACGAAGCGGTGGTGAATGGCAGAAAAGATGGCTTCCAGTTCAGGGATCTCCAGCAGGCTGGGTGTACCACCCCCGAAATAAATAGTGCTGATGGTGTCACCGGCCGCCGTGCCGGCTAACGGGGGTGTTAAGCCGATTTCTTTTACCAGTGCCTGTACCAGCTGTCCTTGCTGACGGCGGGAAGTGGCAAAATGAAAATTGCAGTAATCGCAGGCCTGCCTGCAAAAAGGTATATGAATGTAAATACCGGGCAAAGATTTCTTTATTAATAGCTTTGATGGTAGATTTGAATATCCCCCATGATAAAATGCCGACTGACATTTCTGCTGCATTTTTTGCTGGCCATTGCCTGGCTGCTGCCTGCCATGGGACAGTCTGGGGATGATACCCACCGTCTTATCATCCGCCACAGCGGCAAAGATAGTGGGTTTGCGGCCCGGCTGCCTGCTTTCAGAACTGCCTTTCCCAACCAGCCGCTCTGCCTGGATTATATTCATAAATTGCCGGCCCTGCTGCAGGGGCAGGGGTATGCAGCTGCATCGGTTGACAGCCTGCAGTTGCATCCGGACTCCACTGTAATAGTATTGTATACGGGCCGGCGTTACCAGTGGGTGCAGCTGGAAGCGGTGCAAATCGACCGGAAAGCGCTGGAAGCGGGCGGATATTTTGAGGGTAATTTCAGGCAGCAGCCGCTTCGTTTTTCACAGGTACAGCAGCTGCAGGAGCGAATGCTGCGTTATTATGAAAACAACGGGTATCCCTTTGCAGCCGTAATGCTGGACAGTGTGCGGTTGCTCGAAGAAGGCGTTGCGGCGGTGCTGAAAGTGGAAAAAGGGCCGCTCTACCATATCGACTCTCTTCGGGTATACGGTAAGGTTAAGATTGCCAACCATGTACTTCAGCGATACCTCGGTATTACCAATCACAGCTTGTATGACCGTGCGAAACTGGAACAGGTGAGCAGGCGCCTGGCGGATTTACCCTACCTGCAGGAACAGCAGCCTTCTGATATCACGATGCTGGGAACCGGATCTGTGCTGAACCTTTATCTGCAGCCCCGTCGCAGCAGCCAGGTGAATTTCCTCGTGGGCTTTCTGCCAGAAAATAACCAGACGGGAAAACTGCAGCTTACGGGGGATGTAAACCTGAACCTGAAGAATGCCCTTGGAAGCGGGGAAACCATCCTGGTAAACTGGCAGCAGCTGCAGCTGAAATCACCCCGGCTGAATATAGGGTATCAGCACCCGTTTATTTTCCGGTCTCCCTTCGGACTGGATTTTTCATTTGAACTTTTCAAGAAAGACAGTACGTTTCTGCAGCTCAATGCACAGGCGGGTATTCAATACCTGTTCTCTGCCCGTCAGTCGGGGCGGCTCTTTATACAACAACAGCGCACTACGCTGCTGGCTGCCGGAACCGATACCCAGTTGGTGAAATCTACGCGGCGGCTGCCCCCCAACATTGATGTAAGCGCCGTGAATGTGGGTCTTGATTATGAATGGAACAATACCAATTACCGGTTCAACCCGCGCTCGGGGAATGAGGTGAAGTTGTATGGATCCGTGGGCATACGGACCATCAAACCCAATAATGAAATTACCAGCCTCACCGACCCGGGTTTTAATTTTCAGTCTTTGTATGATTCGTTACAGCTGAAAACATACCAGTTCAGGTTGCGGATGCAGGCAGCGCACTATTTCCCGGTGGGCAGGCGGGCAACCGTTAAAACCCAGCTGAGCGGGGGCTGGTTTAACAGCCCCAATATTTTCCGGAATGAACTTTTTCAGATAGGTGGTTTCCGCCTCCTGCGGGGTTTTGATGAGGAAAGTATTTTTGCAACCCGGTATGGGGTGTTTACTGCGGAATACCGTTACCTGCTGGGACTGAACTCTTACCTCTTTGGTTTTACCGACGCCGGCTGGGTACAGAACAAATTCCAGGACATCCATATAACAGGTCAATTCCTCAGCACCGGTGTAGGGATGTTATTTGAAACACGCTTTGGTTTACTCAATATGAGTTTTGCGGTGGGTAAGCGGAGTGATACCCCGTTTGATTTTCGCAGGGCATCCAAAATCCACTTTGGGTATGTCAATTATTTCTAAACGATTTCCGGTTACATTTGCTGGCAAATCCCGGTGGGTGAAGACTTTTTTTCTTTTTTACTTCCTGTTTTGTTTCGCTGGGCTCACTGTGCAGGCCCAGCCGGGTGATTCAGCCCAACGGATACATGACACTGTACCGGTACAGATGCCGGCAAGCGATACCCTCCAGGCTGATACGGCTACGGTTTCAATATCCAATCAACAGGCTGCGCCGGCAGACAGTATGGATTACCGGTCAGTAATGGAACGTACCCTCAGCCGTCATTCCCTGCTGAATAACCGGTTGCAGCCGGTAGCCCTGATCAGCCGGGAGCTGCCTGGCCGGTTTAACAATACCCTCTTTTATGCGGTGCTGGGCGTGTTGCTGCTGCTGGCCCTGCTTCGGTTCTTTTATGAACGGTATTTCAATAATCTCTTCCGGGTTTTCTTTAATACCTCCCTCCGGCAAAGCCAGCTGACCGACCAGTTGCTGCAGGCCCGCCAGGTGTCGCTCTTCTTTAATTTCCTGTTCGTGTGTGCCGGCGGCCTTTATCTCATGCTGGTGTTACGGTATTACAAACTGCTCCCGCAGGAGTCGGTACTGGCACAGGCGGGTACCTGTGCGCTGGCCCTGGCTGTTGTTTATTTCTTTAAAATGATCGCGCTGCGTTTCACCGGATGGCTTACCGGTTTTGAAACGGCTGCGGGCACTTATCTCTTCATCATTTTCCTGATCAATAAAATCATGGGGATCCTGCTGCTGCCCTTTGTGGTGGTGATTGCATTCGGTGCTCCCATGCTGCATTATCCTGCCCTGCTGATGTCGCTGATGATGGTGGGCTTGCTGCTGCTGCTGCGGTTTCTCCGTTCTTATGGTTTACTCCGGCGTGAAATAAAAGTGAGTCGTTTTCATTTCCTGGTGTATATGGCCGGTGTGGAGGTGCTGCCCCTGCTGCTGATTTATAAGGCGGCGATGATATATTTTGAAAAAAACGGCTAATTTTGCGGAAAGGTTGAAAAACAGGGCAGCGGCATGATTAAAAAAGGCGAAAAAGGCGGTGTATCCAAAGGCACGGCCGTTAAAAAAATTCTGATTACCCAACCACGGCCTGAGGGCGACCGTTCACCCTACTTCGAACTGGCACGGCGCCATAATGTGGAAATGCATTTTCATCCTTTTATCATTGTAGAAGGCATCTCCGCCAAAGAGTTCCGGAAACAAAAAATCGACTTCACCCAGTATACCGCTGTCATCTTTACTTCCCGCAATGCCATTGATCATTTCTTCCGCATTTGCGAAGAAGTGAAAATGAATGTGTCGCAGGATACCAAATACTTCTGTATTACGGAGGCTGTGGCGCTCTACCTGCAGAAATTCATTCTCTACCGCAAGCGGAAAGTTTTTTATGGTGCCGATGGTACCAATAAAAGCCTGTTTGATGTAATCAATAAGCATAAAGACAACGAAAAGTTCCTCTATCCCTGCTCACAGTCTTTCGACAGCGAGATTACGAACTGGCTGAAGTCACATCACTGCGAATATGCCACGCCGGTACTGTATAAAATTATCAGTGCGGATGTAAAGGAGGTGGTTTCGGCGGGGTTTGACGTTATCTGCTTCTTCACCCCTGGCGGCGTGAAGAGCCTGCTTGAAAACTTTCCCGATTATCAGCAGAATGGCACCCGGATTGGTGCTTTCGGTCCTAATACCTTCAAAGCAGTGGAGGATGCCGGCCTTACCCTTGATATCAAGGCCCCCGTGCCGATGGCTCCCAGTATGGTCAGCGCGCTTGAACTTTTTCTTACATCCCTGAAAAAAAAATAAAGGAAGGATTAGCCTGAAATTGACCTTTATCCCGTTATTCTGATAAAAGAAATACCCCGCACCAGGCGGGGTATTTCTTTTATGCAGGGTGAGCAGAACCGTTTTATCAGAGTTTGCTGAATTTCCGCACGACCATATCGTTCTTCAGGAGGATGCGCACAACATAAGTACCTGCAGCGAAACGGGCTGTTTCCACCGGCAGGTAATTCATGCCTTCAGCTATACTCATATTTTTTTCCAGCATAACGCGGCCGTTCAGGTCACTGATTACTACGGATGCGTTATCACTGCGGTCTGATGTGATATTGATCAGTAACCGGTCTTTTGCCGGGTTGGGGTATAGGGCGATATCGGCAGTACCTTCATTCCGCACGTTCCGGACGGCGCTGAATTTGGTCTGGCCACTGTTGTCAATTACCCGTAACCGGTAGAAATTGATGCCGCGTACCGGTGTATAGTCAATATAGCTGTAGTTGATATTATTGGAACTGTTCCCCGCAGCTGCCACTTCACCAATACTGCTGAAATTGCGGCCATCGCTGCTTCTTTCCACGATAAAATGGAGGGTGTTGATTTCCTGGGAGGTAGTCCAGGTAATGCGGTTCACCCGCCCGGTACGCTGGGCGTTGAAGGAGAGCAGACCAACCGGCAGGGGAGTGGTGGGACCTACCCCGCTGGCTGCGGTACCGCCGCTGAAGGAGCTGATTCCGTTGAACTGCGCATACAGCACACCGTTGATGGTTGCCCCGGAGGTATTTACATCCAGCAGTTCCACATCATTGACTACGGAATCAAAATTCACAGAGGAACCGGAAGGCTGGAAATTGCCGGATGCGGTTTTGAACCAGCGAAAACCTTCATCAGTGGCTCCGGGGTTAGCGGCTATGAAATCATTTTTTGCGGTAATAATAGAGTCAAATTCGCGGCGTGAATAGAAGAAGCGCACATTCACCGGGCTTTCCAGGGTGGCACCGTTCAGATTAACATTCCAGTACCGCTGCATGGTATAGGTAGCCATTCTCAGGGTGCTGTTTTCTGCGCCAAACCATTTGCGGTCAATATTGATACGGGCGGTGGCTTGTGCGCGTGCTGATGCATTGGCGCCGGTATTGGAAGGATCCCACTGGATACCGAACAGGTAGCGGGCACTGTTACCATCCGAGTAATAGGTCCAGCCGCCGGCATCCGCGCAGGCTGTCAGGGCAGGGGACAGGGTGAGTCCGCTTTCAGGTCCGCCAGCCAGCGATACATTTCCGGCCACTGTTTTGGGGCCCACAAAGAAACTGTCAATGGCAATCTGGTTGCCAAAACGGCCATAGGCATCCAGTGCGAACTGAACCGTCTGGCCCGCATACTGGCCCACATTGAAAGTGTACAGTTTCCAAACAGGAATGCCTGAAGTCTCAATAAAGTCATTGTTGGTGGTTAAGGAAGTGTCGACCCTTTTTGCTACGCCCAGCCGGGTGAAACTGTTTCCGCCATCGGTGCTGGCGAGCAGTACTATACTGTCGCGGAGGGTAGGATATTGGGCGTCCTGCGAAAAATAAAAACCGGCCATGTATCCGCAACCGTTATTGGCATCTGCCGGAATACTGATACAGGGAGTTGTTAAACGGGAGATGGTTCCGGACGCGTAGTTGTAACAGTCAAACAGGGCTACGGTAGTGCCACTCTGCGGGGTCAGGGAGTAGGGTGGTACATAATCAGGATATTCTACCGTTCCGGCCAGGCTCCAGTTTCCGCTGCCTGCAACCTGCTGAACCAGCCAGCCGGCTACACTGCCTTCAAAGTCTTCTGCGTAAGGCGCGTTGACTGCCGGAGGAAGGGTAATATGACTGGTAACGAGGGAATCATCGCTGCTGTTATTATCACCGGTGAGAGATTGTATAAAGGCGGAATCCACATTAACGCCGGCATTGGTAAAGCTGCAGGTAAAACTGAGGGTGGCGGTATCACCGGGTGCCAGCTGTGCCGGGTTGGTTTGGGTAAGCGGACCCTGCGGATTGGCGCCGTTAATATACAGGGCAACAGTGGCCGCACCGGCGGCAATATTTACGTTGCCGCTATTGCGGAGTTTTACCGCTACGGTATTTCCGGTATTGCAACTGGCATTCGGTACAATGATATCCACCAGTGCGCCGTTTACCGCACTGTTCGCTAAGATGTTTACAGTATAATCTTCTGTTTCACCGGAGCCAAATGTTGCACAGGCATCTGTATCAGCGAAAGTAGCTGCCCGGGCGCGGATACGCATCCCCGTTATGCCGGGAACGGCATTGGCCGGTACCGAAATGCTGCCGGTGGCTGTTGTGCCGGACACCAGCAGGTCTGTAAATTCTCCGGCATCAAAATTTCCATCCGCGTTGTAGTCCAGCCATACTGACACCTGGTCAGGACCAGCAGGCGGAGCGGGTACCGTAACCGTGATTGCGTAAGAGTTGATCTGCAGCAGGTCTGCTGTATTCGACTCCGGACTAGGTGGCACCAGTGTATAACCGGTACCGGCATCCGTGGTATTGCTGGAGTTAAGGGCAGTACCTGCAATCGTTACATTGGTGATGTAATCATCCACAAAACTGTGGAGCGTTGTAGCCGGTGGCTGACAGTAACATTCCACCAGTGGCTTTACGGTGATGGTGAGAATATTAGAAACAGCGCTCAGGCCGCTGCTGCTGCAGGTATCCACAAAGCGGTAATAGGTAGTTACGGTTTGCGTTACACTGGCCTGGGCAGGGTTGGTTTGTCCGGGTATATTGGTCCAGGGTCCGCCGGCAGTGGGAGCCGATTGCCAGGCGTGAATCATGCCGGATGCTTCTGTGGCGCCCGTATTGGAAAGCGTGAAAGTATTACCTGCACAAACCGAAGCCGGTCCGCTGATCGTTCCGGCATCCGGCGTGCCGGTACATCCGGTAAGCTGTTCCACCACTACATCATCTATCAGCATCTCTGTTCCGAAATCACTCATGGCAAGGAAAGAGATGTAATTGGATACGCCGTTGAAACCGGGAGGGATATTAAAACTGTACTGGTACCAGCCGGTGGCAGCCTCCACAGGAAAATCAAGATAATTCCGGTAGACAACACCGATCCGGGTACCACCCACTGCCGTCTGGCTGTTATTGACATACACTTCCACGGAGTCGTTTAAGGTAAGGTACCTTGAGTCACGGTACATCCAGAATTTTACGCGGATCGTACCGCCGGATGAAAAATCAAGCGCCGGGGTTACCAGTTCGGCCGAATCGCCTGCAGGGAAATTATAGGCATCATACAAGGCCATGCCAGCACCACTGCGTGGCGTTGCTTCAGGCCGGGTTTCCGCGGCTGCGGTGGCGTAAGCCCATACATTGGAAATGGAGGAAGGATCTGTATTGATATTCGCATTCCGCCAGCCTGTGGGAGGGAATGCAGGGTTGTCAAAACTTTCAGTGAGCAATTGTGCATAGCCATTGAATCCTGAAAGCAGGAGCAGGAGGAGCCAGCTCAGTTTTGGTAGAGATAATTTGTTCATGTGTGTAGGCTTTTCGTTCAAAAACGCGGCTGAAAAATACTACAAATCCGCGGGAAACACAATTCTTTAACATGCGGCAATGATCGTGCCTTAATTCAGTGACGGGTCATGAAAAACTACTGAGTAAAATTGCCTCAATTACAGCGGAAGGTGGCAGTGTATACTTCCTGGTTGCCTGTCAGCCTCAGCAGGTAGGTGCCTGCGGGAAGCTGGCTGCAGTTTACCTGACGGATACTATTACCCGGTACACTGTAAAACTGCTCCTGAACCAGCTGGCGGCCACCCGGGTCAGAGATAGTGAGGGTGCATCTGCCGGCGACAGCCTGCTTCCAGCGGATGGTCAGCAGTGCGCTGACCGGGTTAGGATGCAGTTGCAGCGTAGCTTTTCCCCGGTATATGATTTGTCGGACAGCGCTGTAATGCCTGCGTTGATCCCTCCCTGTTTCTGCAATCCGGTAATAATTGATTCCCGGAACCGGGTGGTTGTCCGTAAAATGGTACCGTTCCCCCCGGGCGCTGTTGCCGGCGGCATTGATTTCGCCAATCGTGGTGTAAGTAACTCCGTCTGTGCTTCGTTCTGCTCCGAAACGGCTGCTGTTGTTTTCCTGCAGGGTATTCCAGTTCAGCAGGTGACTTTGGCCATTGGATCGCACATTAAAATCGCCCCATCGTACCGGAATTACCGAGCCGGGTCGGGGATAGTACTGAACCGCCAGCGGAGAACCAAAAATGGAACCCCTGCTTCCAGCAAGCCGGTATAAAACTCCTTTGCTTCCATTGGCATTTTCAATGCCTGCCGAACAGAACTGTGTAATCCCAACGGGATAGGGACTGCTGGTTTCCGCTTCGTTATACTGTACAATGATATCCCCGCCGGGTTGCAGGATGATCTGGAAACTGATGTATTCATCCGCAGAACCATGCCGGTGTGCATGCCAGAAAGTGATTACAAACCGGCTGCCATCCCCGCCAATATAGGTATGCGCATCCGGATAAATCCCCGGGGTAAGATCGAGGTCTGCCAGAATGCCGGCGATATAATTCTCGATACCTCCCGCTGAAGGGATACTGACGGGCGTTCGCTGAACAGCGGCCGGCAGGGCTGATGGATCACTGAAGCTCACCCAGCCGTTTGAACAGATCCAGAGCTGCGTGTACACTGTTCCGAAAAACGGGAATGGAAAAGGCAGCGTTACCGGTGCTGAAAGCACACTGTCATCACCGTTACTGCCCCAGTTGATTTCCTGTTGCCGGGCATCTGTCCACTGGTAAACAGGCTGCCGGGGAGCCGGGCTGGCGCAGGGGGTGGAATTCGCATACTGGTAACCGTCAGTAGATGAGGAGGAATCCGCATAACTGAAATTGCCGGTACTGTACTGGCTGCGTACGGTATCGTTATTGGCAGCAGCATCACCGCTTAACCGGGTAATCACTTCAGCAGTATCATTGCCGGCAGATGGGCTGGTAAAGGCATCAAACACTACTGAAGCCGATGCGCCGGAATTAAGGTTCAGGTTTCGGGTGCTGTTGTACAGGATGCTGCCCGCACGGCGGATGCTGAAGGCTACTTCAAAAGGAACGGGCTGGCTCACAGCACCGAAGTTGGTGACGGTAGCCTGGGGATAAATACCGCAGCGGTCAACCGTGCTGCCACCCGCAGGATTACTGATTCTTGAAATACCCACATCATTTGCCAGGGTAAGCCTGGGTTCAATCATAAAGCGGAAAGGATTAGCCGGGGCAAAATCAGTCCAGGCACCAGTGCCTGCAGGCGTACTGTAGTAAAAAACGGAAGGCCGCACAGGGCTTTCAAGCTGATAGGCAAACTGCACATTGATGGTGCCGGTTTGCCGGACGCCTGCATAAAAACTGTCGGTGACCGCTACAGCCGGCAATACCGGAAGGGTAAAGATACCCGGGGTGCTGATGAGTTCATCAGATTGCCATAGGAGTGTGCCGGGTTTGCCCTGGCCGGATTTATCCCAGATAGCCAGCCGGAAGGGTTGCCCGCCGGCTGTGAAATAAACGCCCAGCTGATTCACGGTGGTGGGGGTGCCCGTAGTAAACAGGGCCGCGATATCACCGGTGGCATTATTGAATCCCACAGCACTGGTGGGGGTGGTGCTGTATGCGTAATTATAAGCGTTATTGCTGATTTCCTGCTGAAGGGAACGTTGGTTATCAACGGGAAAATCATCCGGAGGCAGGGATACGGTTACTTCATTGATGCCCGTATTGACGGGAGTGAAGGCCTGGAAAGAAACAGTAACGGCTGCACCCGGCAATAGGGTGGAAATAACCTGCTGATCCGTAAAACTGTTGGCGCCGCTGATTTGCAGGGTTACAGGCAGGTTGGACAGCGCAGCAGCCCCGTTGTTAATAATATGCGTGGAGATGGTATGCGGAACGGCATAGGGAACCGGCAGTTTCCCCAAAGTATACACCGCTGAAACGGCGGCATCCTGCTGGTTAATATGCCTTAACTGAACCTGTGCCCTGAAAGGAGACAAGGTGTTGAGTATGGTCGTACCCGGAGCCGGCAGCGTATTGGTATTAACCCGGCGGCTGCTGTTAACGAGGCCGTCTCCGTTACTTCCCCGGGTGGCATTGAAACTGTAGCTGCCATGTGCCACACCATCGGTTCTTTCAATCAGCAGTTGCAGGTTGCTGCCAGGGGTTCGCTGAAAGGGTGTGCTTAAGTCCACCCCGGCCCATCCGGTGGCAGCAGCTGTATACGGCCCGCTGTACACCAGTGTGTAACCTGCCAGGCTGTAGGAATCCGAGTTGGAGCTGAAAGAAGTAACATTGGAGGCCACTTCCTTCAGGTAAAGATTAAACTGGCTGACAGTGGTAACGGATCCCACTGCGAAAACACTGAAATCAATATGATTGATGGCGGTAGACGGGGTTGTAAAAAGCTGGTTGCCGATTTCAGCATCGGTGTATATCTGTTCACTTACATGATAAAGGGCCGGGCCGATAACGATATTGGCCGATTGTCCCGGAATAGCGGTGATGGCAATGGATTGCGCAATGGCAGGCCCGGGTAACAGGTGTATTGCCAGCAAGAGCAAAACGGCCTGGTGAATTCTACGCAGCTTCATTCAGGTTGAGTTTATGGTAAGGTAGTCAGATTTGATCAGTCCCGCAACTTTCAGCCGCCATTTATCTTTCAGCCGGAAGCCTTGTTGCATTCATGCATTGCCATAGTGCATTGCCGTAAGTTTGCAGCATGCATACCAAACACACCAATGCACTCATTCACGAAAGCAGTCCCTACCTCTTGCAGCATGCGCACAACCCGGTGCAGTGGTTGCCCTGGGGTGAAAAGGCCCTGGACCGCGCTAAGGCAGCAGATAAAGTTATCCTGGTAAGCATCGGTTATTCTGCCTGTCACTGGTGCCATGTAATGGAGCGGGAGAGTTTTGAGGATGAGGAAACGGCTGCCATCATGAATGCACAATTCATCAATATAAAAATTGACCGGGAAGAACGGCCGGATATTGATCATATCTATATGGATGCGGTGCAGGCCATGACAGGCAGCGGCGGCTGGCCGCTGAATGTTTTTCTCACCCCCGACGGTCGTCCTTTTTACGGGGGCACCTATTTCCCGCCGCAAAGATTATACAACCGGCCATCCTGGAAAGAAGTGCTGCTGGGAGTGGCTGATGCCTGGCAAAACCGGCGCGGGGAACTGGAAGAGCAGGCGGCACAATTAACAGCGCATATCAGCCGGCAAACAGTATTTGTGCAACAGCAACCGGCATTTACCGGGGATACGCTGCCCGACAATACCCCGGCATTGCTGGAAGCCGTACTGCGTTCTGCTGACCGGGAAGAAGGCGGTTTCGGCAGCGCCCCCAAATTCCCGCAAACCTTTACCATCCGTCTGCTGCTGCAGGCATTTGCGGATAGCGGAAGCCGTGAGGCGCTGGACCAGGCATTATTGTCGCTGGATAAAATGCTGGCAGGCGGTATTTACGATCATATCGGCGGCGGCCTTGCCCGGTACAGTACCGATCAGGCCTGGCTGGTACCGCATTTTGAGAAAATGCTCTACGATCAGGCCCTCCTGCTCACCGCGCTTTGTGATGCCTGGCTGATCACCCGGGCTGACCGGTACCGCGATGCCGTATACGAAATAGCGGCTTTTTTGCGGGAAGAATTAAGACATCCGGAGGGTGGTTTTTATGCGGCCCTGGATGCCGACAGTGAAGGGGAGGAGGGGAAATATTATGTGTGGGAGGCTGCAGAAGTGCAGGAACTGCTGGGAAAGGATGCCGGATTGTTGTGTCGTTTTTACGATATCACCCCGGAAGGAAACTGGGAGGGGAAGAACATCCCCCGGATACTGCAGCCTTCTGCCTTGTTTGCTGCTGAAAACGGGTTGGATCCTGCCGC
>WBZP01001445.1_pt1 | contig 29185 bp, 21 predicted proteins | sample 5204301 | NCBI WGS metagenome assembly WBZP01 (sample SAMN12412401, study PRJNA552823) | activated sludge metagenome | isolation source: activated sludge from nitrification reactor of wastewater treatment plant... | place: USA: Pennsylvania | collected 2017 | reverse complement strand
GGCCGCGACATCGACTCATGGCGCGGCTGAAAACCCGTTGCCCGGATGCCGACCTGCTACGCTTGATCAATCGCTTCCTGAAGGCTGGCGTGAGCATCGAGGGTCAGATACACCCCACGACTCTCGGGGTGCCGCAAGGTGGCCCGCTCTCGCCTGTGCTGGCCAACGCGGTGCTGGATGAACTGGATTGGGAACTGGACCGGCGCGGCCACTGCTTTGCCCGTTACGCCGACGACTGCAACATCCTCGTCAAGAGCAAGCGTGCGGGTGAGCGGGTGATGGCTAGCGTGACACGCTTTGTCAGTGACTCGCTGCGGCTCACAGTGAATCCATTGAAGAGCGCGGTTGATCGGCCCATGAACCGCAAGTTCCTGGGCTTCACGGTCAGCCGCAACGGTGCCCGACTCAAGGTGGCCGACAAGGCCCTCGACAAGCTCAAGGACCGTGTGCGGGAACTGACCCGTCGGACAAGAGGCACCACCTTCGCCGCCGTCGTCGCAGAGCTTCGAGAAACCCTGCTTGGTTGGAAAGCGTACTTCGGAATCACCGAGGTGCTGAGCCCTCTGCGCGACCTCGACAAGTGGGTACGACGCAAGTTACGCTGTTATCTCTGGAAACAATGGGGTCGAGCGGGCTATCGGGAACTGCGCAAACGCGGCGTGTCGGTGCGTGAAGCGTGGAATACCAGCAAGTCCGCACACGGTCCATGGCGGGTGTCGCAGACGCCGGCCCTGTCGATCGCGCTCCCGTTGCGCTTCTTCGAACAAATGGGACTACCGAGCCTTGCGCCGCGGTAGGAATTTGCTTCATCGAAACGCCGGATACGTGACCCGTTCGTTCGGTGGTGTGGGAGGGGGAGGCCGTGAGGCTTTCTCCTATCCCGATTGGGCGTCACCAGCCGTGGCGCGTTACAATTTCAGTAGTGTCCTCTCGGAGATTAATCATGAATTTCAGTATCGAGTGCGAGGAAGAGGTTGATGGCCGCTGGATTGCCGAGGTTCCACAGCTTCCCGGCGTCCTGTGCTACGGCAAGACGGCCAACGACGCCATGTCGAAAGCGGAAGTACTTGCCCTTCGCGCCATGGCCGAGCGCCTTGAACAGAGTGAGTCGCGTCCGGTCGAGATTAGCATTTCCATTCCCCTTGCCGTATGAGTCAATGGCCGTCCATCATAGCCAAACGATTGCTTGCGGCGCTGTTTGGTATCGGGTGGAAACTCAAACGGCAGTCTGGATCTCATCGTACTTTGTCCCGCGAAGGTTGGCCCGATGTCGTCTTCGCTTTTCACGACGGCGAGGAAATCGGCCCTCGAATGCTTGCTCGTCTCGCGAAACACACGGGCATCACTCCCAACGATTTGTAGCCCTGTCAGTGTCCGCTACGCCACCCAACAATCGCGTGCAGGCGACCGCCAACAACCTCCGCTCGTGCCTCGCTTTGGCTCTTGGCGGCGCCTGACGCCCGGCGTTAGCCGTCGACAGGCCAGTTGCGTGCCGACGAAGTCGAACGCGGCCAGCGCCTGCTTGAGCGCGAACAAGTGCTCGGCCCGCCAGTTGCCTTGCAGGCTTTTGGCGATCTCCTCGACGCTGGCATGGATGCGCACGTTTTTCATCGCGCCCAGCACCTGACCATCACGCTCGCCGGCGACGATGGCGCGCAGGCACCTCTCTCATCGACATCATGCGCGTGCGCCTGCCCGTCAAGATCGTTACGGCCGAGGATCTTGCCGCCTCGATCGTGGAGCGTCATCAGCCCCGGCAAGCGGCGAGGGAGTCCGCCTATCGCAGGCCGCGGAAATGCTTGAAGCATTAACGGGAGGGGCAGATCACAGACAAACCGAACCTACGGCCACCGCGTCACATCCCTACTCCACGCACACCACAGGCATGCTGCGAGGGGATTTCATGCAGCGCGTAGCCAAATTGGTCGTGTCCAATCCAACGGTCATGACTATTCACCACCTGGAGAAATGCACATGAGCCAAGACATTGTTTCCCTGTCATTCACGGCCGAGGACTTGGCGGTCATCGACGCCGCCATTGCCACGCTGGAGGCGAAGTTCGCTCCGCTCGTCGAATTGTCGGTCGAGGATCGCCGCACGCTGGCCAAGATGGGCGAGAAGTCGGAGTCGCTGTGCCGACAGACGCTGATGGTCCTGGCCCAGAATACCGAGAGTATTCCGCCGCGCTACGATCTGGCCGAGGCGCAGCGCGATTTGGCGACACTTGATGCGCTGCGACCGCGCTTCAGCCGTCTGCGGCAGTTGATCAGGCGCGCCGACGACACAGAAATGGCGCTGGGCAGCGATATCCTGAGCGCCGCGCTGGAGGGTTATGCGCTGGCCAAGGTGTTCGGCAAGGGCGCCGGTCTGGATGCGCTGAAGGAAGCGATGGCTACGCGTTTCAGCAGCAAGCGCCGCGCGGCGAAACCGGAGGCGCAGTGAAGCGGCGGCGAGCCTGACGCTTGCCCACAGCGGGGCGATCGCCAGGCAGACGACATGCTCAGGCGGGTGATGGTCGGGCCGATGCCGGCGCGCGCCGCACCAAGCAATGGTGCCGTGCCTCCGCGGAACGGCGTCGTTGCGCTGTGCGACGAAAGCGGCGGTCTGAGCCATGAAGTCGTCCAGCGCAGAATCGTCGTACGAATCGTTGAGCTACGGCCTTGTCGCGGCGAGAAAGGGCGCCGTCGTTGGCGGTGATGAGATCGCTGCTGCATGCTGTGCACTCGCCCCCCTGAACTGCGAAGTCGTCGATCGCAGGAACGCGTTTCAACCCTCGCCCAGCGCTGCCCTCACGGCGGGAATCGGCATCGTCGTTCGCGGCGACGACAGCGTCGGTCGGCGGAACGGCATGACGAAGAGGCGTAAGCGATGAAACGCGTGTCTATTCGCCCAGCCGCTCGCGCGGCGCGGCCGGCGCCCGAAGAAGTAAGCGCCGTCCTCGAGCGAAGTCCCCCGCCGGAACCGCATTGCCGCGCCCGGCAAGTGAGGGCATCACCGCGGCGCGCGAAGGTCACAGGGTCTTCAGGTACTCGACCAGGGCGTCCTTCTCGGCTGCCGACAGGCGGGTGCCGAACGCGTGCCCCTGGTTGCTGCCGCCGCGGCTGCGCGTGTCGAGACGCGTGCCGACGCGTTGCGCGTCCGCCGTGTCGCTGACGAAACCGACTTTTTTCTGGTCATAGACATCGTAACCGCGCCAGAAGACCTGCGGCCGGCTGGCTGGCGGTTCGAGCAGGTCGCGTAGCGTCGGCACCGAACCGTTGTGCAGATAAGGCGCTTTCAACCAGATGCCGTCGAGGAAGGCGGCGACGTAACCCGACGGGTCTGCCTCGACCAGACCGCGCCGTTCGAGACCCATTTCCCGGACGACCTGGTTGGCCTGGCGCGCCGCGGCCTGGTTCCACGAGTCGAGCCGGCCGCGATCGGTACCGACTTCGGCCAGCGGAAGCGGCCGCCCGGCGACGTCTCCGGCGTGGCAGCCGGCGCAGTGCATGGCGAAGAGCGACTGGCCGGCCGAGGCCTTGGCGGCATCGATCGGGAAGGGGTATTTCGGGGCAGGCAGCGCGGAGAGATAGGTGTGCAGCCACTTCACCTGGGCGACGAAGTCGTTCTTGTCTGCCGGGGCGGCGCCGAGCAGGCCGAGCGCCGAGTCCATGATGACCGAGTAGGCGTCGTGGCTGTCGCCGGCCGTGTTCATCCGGTGGCCCTTTTCCCAGACGTACTTCTTCAGATTCCACACGGACGGCATGTCGGTCGGGCCGAAGCTGTCGTCCATCGGTGCGCGGATCATGAAGTACTTGGTCAGGTTCATCGCATCGTCGCGCCCGCGGCCCCATTCCGGGAAGTCGGAGCGATAGATCCAGGCGAACTGCGCCTCACGTTCGAGCAGGCGCTGCCTGGTGATCGGGATGATGAAGAAGCGGTAGAGCAGTCTGTCGATCAGGTCGAGTTCGGTGACGCGATTGATCTCGGCCATCAGGATGTCGGCATTGAAGCGCGGGTCCTTGGCACAGTCGATCAGGTAGCGGAAAAACGCTTGGACGTTCGTCGTGTGCGCCGGACCGCCGACAACGAAGCGCGGGTTGGCCTCCGGCGAGCTGCGGTAGCTCGTCGTGTGGCAGACGGCACAGTTGTTGGCCACACGCGGAAAGCCGATGGTTTTCTTCGTGAAGCCGACCGGCAGTTCCTGCCCCAGCTCCCACGGCACGCCGAGCGCGGCGTAGCCACCGGGAGCAATCCTGCCGTCCTGCTGCAGCTTTTCCGGAAAGATGCGCGGCAGGACAGCGAAGATCCAGTACGGCACCCCGGCATCGTGCTCGGCGCCGATCGATCCATACTTGAAGCGCATCTCGGGTGTCGCGTTGACCCAGTCGGGCTGCGGCTGTGCGCGGAAAGCGCGGTCATAGCCGATCATTGCCGCGAGCGCGCCGACGACGACGGCAAGAAGAGAAAGTCCCTTGACCCAGGGCGGGCAGGCGCAGGCAGTCATCGTGGCGTCCTCAGAAGGTTTTCAGGAATTCGACGAGCGCGTCCTTATCGGCGGCCGACAAGCCGGTACCGTACGCCGGGCCCTCGTGACCGCTCTTGGCGTTGCCGGGCAGCGCGGTATCGAAGCGGAAGAACGAGCGGCCGTTGGCGCTCGCCTGGTTCGATACGAAGCCGACCTTCACCGGGTCATAGACGTCGTTGCCGCGGTAGAACACCGCCGGACGCCGGGCAGCCGGTTCGAGCAGGTCGCGCAGGCTGGGTACCGAGCCATTGTGCAGGTACGGCGCGCGCAGCCAGAGGCCGTCAAGCGGCTGATTGGCATAGCCGTGCGTCTTGCGGAAGTGCTGGAAACGCCAGGGGTAACCGGCGTAGAGCGTCGCCTGGTTGACGGCCAGCGTGTAGGTGTAGGAGTCGAGCCGCCGGCGATCGGTGCCGATCTCGGCAAGCGGCGTCACCTGGCCGACGCGCTCGCCGCTGAAATCGCTGCCGGAGGCGCCATGGCAGGTGGCGCAGTACGTCGCGTAGAGCGCCGCGCCGCGTGCCGCACGTGCCTGATCGATCGGGAAAAAGCGGCTGAAGCTGGGTGGCGTCGCGTCGAGCAGCCAGTCCTCGACGCGCCGGATGCGCGCCAGGTCTATCGTTGGCGGCGTCGTTCCGGTGCCGAAGGCGGCGCTCTTGTTGCGTTCCTCGACGGTTGTGTTGTTGCCGTCCCAGTGCAGCTGCATCTCGCGCGGCGCCTTGCGCTGGCGCTGGCGCCAGATCGACGGGAAGTCGGCCGGCGCGTCGAGCTCGCGCGGATCGAGGTGCGCCATCGGGAAATTGAAAATCACTTTCGCCGAATTGAAGGTGTCGACGCGGCCCGGACCCCAGGCGTGCTGGGCAAAGACCCAGTCGAAGCGCCCGGCCAGCGCGAGTACGCGGTCGCGCATGAGGGCGATGGCGAGCGGGTAGACCAGGCGGCGGTCGAGAAAGTCGAGCTGGCCGCCCTGGCGCTCGATCTCGGGCAGGATGTATTCCTTGGCGAACTTGGGATCGGCGGCGCAGCGGAAGAAGAACTCCTCGAAGCCTTTCATGTTGAAGGTTGCTGCCGGCATGCCGAGAACGATCTGCGCCGGCTGGTCGGCTGCCGTGCGCACGGTGCTCGTGTGGCAGACGGCGCAATTGACGAAGACGCGGTCGATTCCCTGGTAGCGGCGGCGTGAGGTGCCGATCGGAACGTCCTTGTCGCTGCCGTCCGCGTTCTTCTCGAAAACCATGCCGAGCGACTGGTAGCCCTTGCCCGGCAGGTACTGCGGACAGACTTCCGGCAGCGCGCGCCAGATCCAGTAAGGGAAGCCCATCTCGTGTTCGCCGCCGGTCGAGCCGTACTTGAAGTGCTCGCTCGGGCTTTCGTAGTCGACCGGCACGTCTTCGGCGAAGCGGCGCAGCAGCCACAGGGCAAGCAAGCCCGGCAGGACGACGGTGACGAGGAAGAGAATCTTGCAGCGGCGTTGCCAGCGGCCGTCGGTCGGCGTTGGCGAAGGGTTGGTCAGCGTCTGCGTCATGGGTTCTCCCCGTTGCGTTGCGCGTGTCAGGCGCGGAATCAATGCGGCGGCAGGCAAGGCCGCAGCGCTTCATAGCCGCCGGCGAGCAGGGGTTCGAGCTGCGCGGCGTGACCACTTTCGGCGCGCAGCCATTCGTCGACCTGCGCCAGCAGCGCTTTGCGCACCGGACTGCTGCGCCAGGCGCGTGCCTCGGTGGCGAAGGCCGGCAGCACGCTTTCCGGCGGCATCGGCGTCTTCGCCCGGCGCTCGGGCGCCACGTCGGCCATCGCCAGGCGGACGTAGAGGCGTGGCGCGCAGTGCCGGAGCTTGCGCTCGACTTCGTCGGCGCTGCCTTGCAGAAAGTTTGGCGGAAACGTTTCGGCGCTCTGGTGGCAGGCGGCGCAGTACGGCCGGAAGCCGTGCTCGGCCACATCGGCGGCGGCCGGCGTTGCGCCGGCGCCCGGCGGCGTGGCCGGGACTTCCAGCCGGGGTGGGGGAAGCGCTTCGGCCGCCAGACAGCACGACGGTGGGACGGCGGCGCCCAATTGGCCAAACAAGGCCGCGAAAAGCCTCTGCCTCGGGAAAGGCATCGGCGCAAGAAGCGCGCTCGTCGCCGGTGCGCGGGCGAGACGGTCGATCGCCTGCTGGACGAGGGCGAAGTCGTGCCGCACATGCAGCGTTGCCGCGAACGGCCTGCCGGTGTCGATCGACTCTCCGCCGTTGCCGGCACGGCGCGCGATGTCGAGCGCGACAATCGCATCACCGGCCGCGGTGCGCGCAAAGCGGCCGCGTTCGTGCTGACTGCGGCTCGTCACGCGCAGCCGCAGGCTTGCCGGCAGCGCGGCAGAGGCGCCGGCGCGGCGCGGCCCGGAGCGCGCGGCAGAGGTCAGGGCAAGATCGTTCAGGGCCGTTCCGCCAGCCAGCGTCAGGCGCGTCACTTCGCCGCTCATCGGTCGTCCGGCGCGGCGCAGCAAGCGGGCCTCGAGCGCCGCGCCGTTCGCGCCGGCGCAGGACAGCGACCAGCCCGGCGCGCCGGCCTGCACTTCGCTGCGGCACGCCAGTTCGACCTGGCTCAGCGTTGCGCCGGCGGCGCGCTCGATGTGCTCGGCCAGGTGTTGCCGGTCGGGCGCGGCGATGAACTCGGCCAGGCCGGCGACGAGCTGGCGCAGCGCGTCGGGCGCTGCGGGCTGCCAGATTTCGCGCGGCGGACGCGGCAGGAGGGGATCGAAGTCGGCTGCGACATGCGACAGCGCAACGCGTGCAGCGCGCTCGGCGGGCCACTGGCTGACGCCCTGCAGCGGATTGCGGTTCGGCAGATCGGGGTTGCCAATGGCCAGGCCGCCGGGCGAGCGGCGCTCGACTTCGGCGCGCAGCGGCCGGGCGACGGTTTCGTTGAAGTCGGCGTTGGGCGTCCAGCTTTGCCCGTCGGCCAGTGCGTGGCGCAGCGCGGCGGCGAAAAGGCCGGCTCGGCAACGTTGCCCCGCCGTGTCGGCGCCACCGCAGCCGGCCTGCCATAGGTGCTGGGTCAGCGCGAAGCGGTTGGCGCGTTCGCTGGCGTTGTCGATCGCGTAGGGAACGTCGACGCCACGCTCGACCGCGATGCCGTAGAAGTCGCGCCGGCTGGCCAGCAATTGGGCGGCGACGCGGCGGTTGGCGTTCGTCTCGTCCCACAGCGCGCGGGCGAAGATCGGAGCGCCGTTCTGGTGGCAGGCGAAGCAGAGCGTCCGGTTGGCGTAGTAGACGCGCGGCCGGCCGCCGGCGCGGTAATCCTTGACCAACTGGAACTCGAAGCGTCCGGCGTCCTCGTTGTAGCTGATCACTTCCAGGACAGCCGATTTTTCCTGATAGCCGATGTACAGCCTGTCCTTGAGCAGGGGCGCGCTGGCGGAAGCTGGCGGGCTGTCGACGGCAACGACGACGCGCGGAAACGCAAAATGATCGGGCGCCGCGGCGGTTCGCTGCAGCGAGCGGCCGAGCGGAATCAGCACGCGCTTGGCCGGCGGCAGCGGGCTCGCCGGGTCGCGCTGCACCTGGGCGTCCAGACGGGCGAGGAGGGCAGAAAAAGGGAAGGGCAGGCCGATTTCGGCCCGCCCACCCTGGCTGACGACAAACAACTGGTCAAACAGCGAACGCCCGCGTGGCGGCAGGTTTGCCCCGGGAATTGCCGGATCGACGACCGGCTGTGCAGCCGGCGCCGCGGCTGCCGTGGCTGGAAAGGGCGGTGCGCCGGCGAAGCCCGGTCGCGCCATGCAGGCCAGGACGGTCAGCGTGGCGAGCAGGGCGGCCGGCCAGATGCCGGGCGGGCGATCGATCGGCGATGTTCTCCGGCTGGCGTGCGCTGCCGGTCGGTCGGCGTGTCGGCGGCTGTTCTCTGCCCGCGTCATGGCCGACTTCCATCGTCGCCTGATCGTCTTCCGGGCTCAGGATTTTGCCGCGGCAAGCGTGCGTGCCTGCGTCCCCGGCCAGCAGTCCTCCTGAACCTTGCCGGTCCTGACGAAATCCTCGCGCGCCTTGTCGTCGCTTGCCTTGTCGTAGAGCGTGAAGTTGAGCGCGAAGCCGCGGTCGAGATAGGCGCGTCCGAGGTAGAAGCCGGGCCGGATCATGCGGATCTCGTCGCGCACGCGCAGACCGCGCCGCCCGGCGAGGAAGTCCGGACTTTCCTGGTAGCCGGCGATTTCGTCGCTGAAGAAATAGTCGATGATGAGCGATTCCCGGCGCGCGTCGAGCAGGCTTTGTCCGCAGTACAGCTTGGCCGGGAAGAGCAGCCAGGTCTCCTTGCCGCCGTAGCTCATCTTCTTCGGTTCGCCTTCGACCAGCCCGATCTTCTTGAGCAGCGACAGATCCTCGATGCGGTTGCGCAGCACGCGCTCGTCGCGGAAGAAGACCTTGCCGCGCCAGAGTGCCTCGCCGACCTCTTCGATGACCAGTCCCTTGAGGTGCAGCGCGCTACCGGCGAAGCCGCCGACCAGCTCGGAAAGGCGGAACTTTCCGCTGGCGCCGCGCGGCAGCAGGATGCGGCCGTCGAAGGCACCATCGGGGATGGGACCGGCCGTCAGGCGGGCGTAGATCTGGTCGATCTGTTCCTGGTCGAGCGTCGCCAGGTAGTCGGGTGTCACCTTGGCCAGCTCTGCGGCGGCAATCGGCAGCTTGTAATCGACCTGCGCGAGGTCCATCTTCGTTTGATGGTTCTTCTCGTAAGGGGCGAAAGCGATGCTTGGCGGTTCCGGCTTGCCGCAGGCGCCGAGGGCCAGCGCGGCGGAAACGGCGAGGGCGGCGAGGGTGGATCCGGGGCGGCTGGGGGGGGTGGCGGCCGGCCGGTGGTGGCGGGTGAGCGTGCTGGGCATTCTCATGGCTTTCTCCCTCAGCTCAGAGCGTCGCGAGGAAGGCAGTCAGCGCCTTCTTGTCGGCCGCCGAGAGGTCCTCGCCGAAGCGATGGCCCTCGTTCTCGATTTCTTGCCTACAGGTCTGGTAGTTCGCGCTGATGAAGTCGCGTTTGTCGCGCAGGACGTGGACGAAGCGCGACGGGTCCTTGAGGATCTCGTCGGCGATGGCCTGCAAGGTGGCGAGCTGGTCCTTGCGACCGAGCGCTTCGAGGCGCGCCGGGTCGCGTTTCGCCAGATAGAGATCGCCGACCAACTGCTTGTGCTGCAGGCCGTTGAGGAAGCCGGCGCTGGTTCCGGCGGGAATCTTCACCTGGCCGAAGCCGAGCAGCGGCTTTTCGCTCTTGCCGTCGAGCGGCCGAACGCCGAGGTCGATGAGCAGGTCGGCGTTGGTCAGCGTGCGCTTGACGCCGCGCGCGGCCGGGTTGAGCAGCTCGAACATCGACCGCTTGTAGAGCTCGAAGCGACCTTCGACGCTCGGATCGTAACGCAGGCACTCGGGTTGCTTGTCGAGCAGCTTGCCGGCGCTGTCGACGTAGCGTGCGCGATGGAAGTCATTGCTCTTGTTCGCCGGCTTGCCGCAGATCTCCGGGCCGATCGCGTTGTTGTGCATGAATGGTGCCGTAGCCCAGATATTGACCAGCGAGACGTTCCGGTAATAGCCACGGCCGCCGTCCTTCAGCTCGGTCCGCTCGGGAATGTCGGCGACGACGGGCTGCTTGCGCAGCGTGTCGGAAGCGTACTCCATGTACAAGTGGCCGGCCTGATGGTTGGCGTGCAGCGCGCGGCAACGGAAGGTGCCGACTTCGGTCGCCGGCGTCGGCTGGTCGTTGCCCAGGAAGTCGGCGCGCACCTGGCGCGGATGGGCCGGGTTGGCCGCCGTGAAGTCGCGCTTGCGGAACGGTCCGCCGTCGCTTTCCGGGACGCTCGAATGGCAGCGCGCGCAGTTGTCGGCAAACACCGTTTGCCCGCGGCTGACGGCGCCTTGGCCGAACTCCTTCTCGAGGTCGGCCATGAAATCGGCGCGCCGGTAGTCCGAGTTCCCGTTCTCGGCCTTGCGCGCCTTGGCCAGCGCCGCGTGCAGATCGGTCTGGTCGGACTCGGCGGACGCGAAGAAATCGAGCACGTTCTGCAGGCGGTCTTCGATCGCCCGGAAGTTCGGGCAGTCGCGCCGGCATTGGGCGATGTTGAACGGCGTTTGGCCGAAGCCGCGCTGCTCCGGGTCGACCTGACGCATGTCAGCGAAATGGTTCACCCAGCACTGCTCGGCGCACGAACCGATGTTGAAGTAGACGCGCTGAATTGCTTCCAGCGCACCGATCGAGTCTTCGCCGCCCTTCAGGATGTGATGCACGCCAGGCAGGACGACTTTCTGGCCGCCGAGATGGACGACCGTCGTATCGTCGTTGCGCGTGCTCTTCTGCCAGCACTTGCCGCTGCGGCCGGGTTCGCACCAGCACTTGTCTTCGTCTTTCTCGGCGGCGCAGGAATCGGTCTTGCGCCACTTGGTCACCAGCTCTCCCTTGAACACCGGCCGCTGGGCGACGTTGATCAAGGCGTTGATCGTCCCCGGATTGTTGATCTGATCGTGCGAAATCGCCGAAGTGTCGGTCACGCCGGGGCGGGCGTGGGCAAACATCTGGTATTCGAGGCTGCTGATCGGCATTCCCGAGCCGAGCAGCTCGGACATCCGCGTGTATTGGTTGCCGATCAGGCCCTTGATGTTCTCCCATTTCGGGTGCGCCGGGTCGTCCGGCGGGTTGAGCGGATCGAAGGCGATGTGGCACGAGCCGCAGGACGTGCCGATGAGGAACGGCGGCTCGATCGACGCGTCGGCCAGCTTGCTGACGCGCTGGTCGGACTCGATACCGGTCGTCGTCGCCATGCTGCGTGCGAAGCCCGACCAGGCGGCCGGGTTGTCGTTGAGCTGCTGCCATTTGGCCGCGTCGAAGCGCGGATTGGGAAACTTGCGGATGCCGAGGGCGCCGGTCGAGGTGCCGAAGCGCAGGTCGCACGCCGAGTGCCGCTGATCGAGCTTGCCGCCTTGCGCGTGCGGGTCGTCGGGGTCGAGCGCGGCGTCCTGCAGGCCGCAGGCCGGGTCGACGTAACCGGGTTTGCCGACGTACTTGAGCAGGACATCGTCGCCCGGGCACCAGTCGAAACCGAACGTTTCCTCGGCCGATTTCGCCGGACAGTCGGGTGCGCCGGGTTTGCAGCAGGCCGGATCGTTGATGATGCCCCAGGCCCAGAAACGGTCGTCGCGCTGGTCGGCGCGCAGCACGCGGAACCAGTCGACGAGGACGCCGATCCGCTGCTGGAAGGTGTAGGTGTGGAAGCGCTCGTTGCCCGCCGTCGCCTTGAACCAGATCAGGCGGCCGACGCATTCGGACGCGCTCAGTCCTTCGCGGGCACAGGCTTCGCGGTAGGGCGCGTCCTGATCGACGAGCGAGGCCGCGGGCACGCGCTGTTCCGGCAGCGCATCGGCTGCCGGCGCGCTCGGCACGGTCGATTTGTACTGCGCGTAAGCTTCGCCGACGCTGATCTTGTGGCGGACGCCGAAGACGGTGAGCGAGAGGACGAATGCCGCAACGGCGGCAAGCAACACACGCTTCATGCTGTTCCTCCTGACGTACGGGAACCTGTTGAACGGTGATCAAGGAGCGATTCGCTTCCTTCGCCTTGTTTGTTTGTTCGCCGTCGCGTCGCGCAGGTTCGAGGCGGGACGCTCGCTACCGGGTTTTCTCCCCATAGCACACGGACCCGCGGATTTCCGAGCGGTTCCATAAAGATGATGAATGATCCGCCACTGCTCGGCCTGCCGCGCGCTTACTTCGCCGCGCGCGGAACGACGGCGGTGGGCGCGTACTTCTTGACCAGTTCCCAGGTCAACTGGCCGGTTTCGCGTGTGTAGATGTCGCTGTGCGCGTCGCCACCGTGATAGGGCGTGTCGTGCCGCACGAATCCGGCGCCGTCGATCAGCAGAACACGCCTGTCGTGCGCATCGAGCGTGCCAACGCGCGCCACGATCGCGCTCGAATGAGCGACCGGGCCATGGTCGTCGACGGCCGGCGTGATGTCGAGGTGGGCAAAGAGATCCTGATTGGCCGGCTCGCGCGTCCGTTCGATTGCGTTGCTGCCACCCATCATCGCCGACAGCGAAGTGGCGCTGTCGTAACGCGACCAGACGTAGACCTGTTTGGCGTGATAGGCGGCAAACTGCGAGTAGTCGGTGTGAGGGGCGCCTTCGTGATGCATTGGATGAACGGCGATCGCTTCTTGCCAGGTGGGGGCAAGCCCATGGCGAAAGCGACTGCGCCCGAAGGCAGCCTGCAAACCGACCACGAGGTCGACCGTGGCCTGGCAGTCGGCTTCGGCCGGCAGCCAGGCGCAGCTGTACAAGGCACGCGAGACGGCACGCGCGCCGAAACTGTGTCCAACGAGAACCACCCGCAGACCATCCTGCTGGCGTTTGACCCGGGTCAGGACATCATTGACCAGGTAGTTTGCCCAGGTCGCCCCCAGCTCGTCAGCATCATTCTTCTTGTTCCAGAAGCTGAGCGCACGCAGGATGTTGTCCCACACGCCTGTGCCAAAGGACCAGGCAGACGGCCAGCTCAGGCCGATGAACAGGGGGCGGAAATCCTTGCCCGCTGCCGTGTCGGCTGCCGCCGCATCGAGCAGATAGCCGTACAAGGCGTTGAAATTCTCGATCGACGCCGCTTCGCCGGTGTTCCAGCCCATGACGTAGATGAAGACGTGCGAGTAAGGCATTCCATTTTCGCGTGCTCGCCTCAGATCAGCGTGCAAGACCTGCTCGAGCCGCGCGATTCCTTCCTCGCGCCCGGCAACGAAGATGCCCTTCTTCCATTCCGGCAGCTGATCGGCGAGGTCAGCTTTCTGGATCGTGCACAGCAGGTCGTTGCGCGCATAGACGTCGTAGAGGATGGAGCCGCCGATGCGTTGAGTGCCGCTGCCGGTCAGCGGGCGAAAGGCAACGATATGCGAGAGGAACATCCGGCGGCGATCGTCCAGACGGCGCTTGATCAGACACGTGGGGTCGTCGAAGTGGCCGGCCGAGCGCTGCGGAGCGCGCAGAAACGACTGGCGAAAGATCTCTTCGGTTTCGGCGTCGGCGCAGGTGCTGAATGGCCCGCCGAGCAAGCCGAGCGTCCGGCGTGACGCCTTTTCGATACCGAGCAGATAGCCAGGGAAATGCAGACCAAGGCCGCGCACGGCAACTTCGCCGGCTTGCCCGGCAGCGAGCTGACAGAAGTCCGGCGGGCGAATCGCACTCGCACCAGCGGCGTCGCCTGGCGCGCTATCGGGCGGCGCGCCGCCGGTCGGCACATCGTTGTCCGTGCTCTTGTACTCGAGCAAGGCATGAAAGTTCCAGGCCAGCTCCTCTTCCGCCGTGCCGAGAATCTGTTCGGCAAATCTGATCTGCTTCAGCTCTCCCGACGGTCCGCCGGTGCAGCCGAGCACGCTGCAGAGCAGGAATGCAGCAAGGCCGAGACGTATCGTCGGCGCCCGGCTGGCCAATCGTTGCTGACCTTCGGCCGCGGTTCCATGATGTCCGGTGGCAGGGGTTTGCGCCATGGTGCTCTCCTCTCGTCGTCTGGGTGTGAGGGTATGAAACGGCGAACCATGTCTGCACTGTCGCGTGCAGATACGGCCATGTCAAGTGGCGGCACTGCCGGCTGTCCGCTGATCGGCGCGCAAGGCATTGTGGCGCAATCAGAAACGGTCCGCCGCGAGCTATGGCGGCTCGTCCTGTCCGTGGTCAGCTTCAGCAGGTGGCTGTGCGCCCGAGGCAAGGAAAGCACCCGCCACCGTCAAACTTCTTGCCGGGCAGCAGTCGTGGCAGGCGGCCTTTCTCGGCCATCCGGACGGCTTGCGACTGCCCCCCGCCCAGGGCCCCTGCAGCTCGGCGAGGAAGGGTCTTTCGACGTCTTCCAGTGGCCCAGCCCCTCATTCGGTTCGCGCGTTTGTGGTCGTCTGGGCGGCGGCACAGCGGAACAAGGCTTCGAGCAGGTCCAGCTTGCTTCTTACTTCAGCTTCTGCGCCGGGTGTCAGTTCGGCGTGTTGAATCAGTCGGTGCAGCTCGCCCTTCTTCAACAGGATTCCGCCGCCCAGCCTCGCCGCCAGTGCGCGGAAGAACTCTTCGGCGACGACACTCAACTTGCGGCGCTCGGTCTTCGCCTCCCACACTAGGCGTGCGGCGTCAGGCGGCAAGTGTATCCAGGCTTCGTAATCCGCTTCAGAGCCGTCAAAAACCGCCGCGACGATCACCTTCCTCAATGTCGTCTCGACTGCGTCGTGCGTCGCCTGCGCGAACAGGTCGTCCGCCGGATGGAGCGTCGCAACGTAGCGGCGCAGCAAGTCGGGGGTAATGAAGTAGTTTTCCGCCTCGTAGCGACGCCAGTAGCGGGTCATCAGCGCACCGTCGTCGCGGTCTTGCCGTTGCTGGCCGTCGTTATCCAGGATCGCCAGCCCTGTCAACTCGGGCAGCAGATTGCGCAGGCCGTTGAAATGGTCGCGTGGCGTCACGCCGAAGCCGCCTTCCACCCGCTCCAGCTCGGCCTGTCCATCCTGTAGGGGGTAGTTGTTCTGCACGTAAAAGGTGTTGATGCGCTCGTCCCAGATGGCTGCCACCGGGTGCGCCAGCCGCGTGGCCAACGCGCGCAGCATGTCCATATCGGTGCTCCCCTCCACATACAGCACATAGCCGCGTTCCCGCGCTTTCACGTAGTGCTCCGCGCCGAAGTGCTTAAGGCTGTTGCGGATGTCGGTCTTCTTTGCCAGATTGTCGGCCACGCCCTCGAGCAACAGCGTCAGGTTGTTGTCCAGCGCCTCGTCGAGGATCACCTCCGAGTGAGTCACCAGGATCACCTGCGAGCCGTTCTCGCTGGCGATGTCGCGCAGCAGGACATACACTTGTTTTTGGCGCAGGATTTCCAGGTGCGCATCCGGTTCGTCCACGAGCAGCACGCTGCGCTTGTGTGAATACAGATAGGCAAAGACCAGCAGCATCTGCAGGAAGCCGCGCCCGGCGGACGAGACATCCAGCAGTTCCTTCACTTCCGGCTGGCGATAGGTAAGCGCAATGCTGCCGCGTGCGGTTTCCTGTGGCGCATTCAGTTCCACATTGAACAGCCGCCGCATCAGACCGACCACGCGCGTCCAGTCCTCGGTCGATGACTTGGCCACCGACAGGCACAGATTGCGCAGCACGTCCGCCGTGCGGCCTTGCCCTAGCAGCACGTCGATCCGGCCCGGCTGCAGGATGGGTTCTTCGGTATCCAGCCCGGACATGGGATAGAGCAGTTCCACCCGCAGCGACGCCGCATGCGCGACCAGCTCCAGGTCGCCCGCCGCGTCGCCCTCCGGCGTGCAATACACCAGCTCGTCGCCCTGATTGCGGAAGCGCATCGGCAACCGCCGTACCTCGCCCCGGAACTCGACCCCGACGCTGATCACCAGCGGAATGTCCTTGCTGCCCTTGCGCACCTGGGTGTTGTGCCAGAAGAAGCGCGTTCGCTGCACCGGCACCGCCACGATGTTCAGCCGGTTGAGCGAGGTCGCCGTGCGCTCCGTGGCCGACGACGCCCGGCGCACGTCAAACCACGTGCGCACCGCCTGGGACCACAAGGCCAGAGCCTGGATGGCGCTGGTCTTGCCGCAGTTGTTGGGGCCGATGAGCACCGCGGGGTGATCCAGCTCGATGCGCTGTTTGTCGCCAAAGCGCTTGAAGTTTTCGATTTCAAGGTAGTGCAGCAGGCGCATGCTCTGTCCTCCTCAGTCTGTTCTTCATCGGGTAATGGTCCACCAGCCTCGTGGACAATGGAAACCATCGTGGCTAGCCCGGAGACCAGAATCGCCCATTGCTTCAGCACGCATGATTATAGCATATCAGGCAGCGCGCAAGCCGAAAGCCTGACAGGCTGCCAGCGGCGGATCTGGTGGCAGGGGTGCAGGCACGAACGGGCGGCAGGTTTCGCTGGCCGCGATCGAGCTCTTGCCGGCGCCGGTGACGCCGCGCTCCATGCCTGGCTCTTTGCCGGAGGAAGTGCATCTTAGTGCGCGAGCCGCGGTCGATCGTCTTCGGCTGCTTCCTTTTCGGTCCGGATCTTCGCCCAAGCGATCGATTTTCGGGCGAACGCAACCCGATCTGTCTTGTCAGACGGCTACCGGCAAGTGAACGGCCGGCGCCATGCCGAACAACAACCAGGGGGAGTCCATCCGATGTTGAGCAACAAGTCGCGTTTATTGGCCGGCGTCTGCCTGGCCGTCGTCATCGCAGCCGGTGGCTGCAGCACCAGCGAAGAAAAACAGAAGACCGCTGACGCGCCGGCCCCGGCGCCGGTGGTGGCCCTGCCCTATGAGCAGGCGGTGCGCAAGGCGGCGCAGGATCTGCTGGCGAATGCCAATCTGGCGCGCGACCAGAAGTACAGCATGGTCGTCGATCCGCTGGTCGACGGGAACAGCGGCATGCAAAGCGAGGCAACGGCAGCGATGGAGCAGTCGGTGGTCCAGATGATCCGGGACAACTACCAGCAGATCGAGGTCAGGCCGTTCAGCAGCGAGACGGTTTCGGCCTTGCCCTTGCTCATGGTCGGCACGTTTACACCGATCAATCTGCAGGGGAAGGCCGATGGCGAGCGCGATGCCTACCGCATCTGCTTTGCCCTGGCCGACCTGAAGACGGGCAAGATCATCAGCAAGGGCTTGGCGCGCGCACTGCCCGACGGCTTTGATCCGACGCCGCTCGCTTTCTTCCGCGAGATGCCGGTCTGGTCGAAAGACAGCGCGGTCGATGGCTATATCCGGACCTGCCAGGGGACCAAGGCGGGCGACCCGATCAATCCGGCCTACATTGACAGCGTGCTGGCTGCGGCGACGATCAACGAGGCGGTGCGCGCTTACCAGGCGAAGCGCTACAAGGATTCGCTGGCGATCTACCAGTCGGTACTGACCAACCCGGCCGGCAAGCAGGCGCGCGTGCATGCCGGCATCTATCTGAACAATCAGAAACTCGGACGCAAGCAACCGGCGCTGCAGGCCTTCGGCCGGCTGGTCGAAATGGGGCTGGCGACCGATCGCCTCGCTGTTCGCTTCGATTTCAAACCAGGAGCGACGGCCTTCACTCAGGAGCAGCAGCCGTACTCGCAGTGGCTGGCCGAGATCGCCCGCCAGTCGGTGCGTCAGGACGCCTGCCTGGAAGTCGCTGGCCATACGCGGCGCGGGCCGTCCGAGCAGATTGATGAGCGCTTGTCGCTGCAGCGCGCCGAGTTCGTTCGCCAGAAGCTGGTCGCTGTGAATCCGACGCTGGCGAAGCGCACGTCGGCCCGTGGCTATGGTTCGCAGCGGGCGATCGTCGGTACGGGCAAGGCGAACGAATCCGACGCGCTCGACCAACGCATCGAGTTCAAGAAGGTTTCCTGCTGATCGTCGCGGTGATCGAGATGGCGAGGAAGGCTGCGTGAGGCCGTCTGTCGGGCAAGCGCTGCATGCGCTCGCGCTGCTGGTCGCGCTGCTGCTTGGCGAACTGGCGCCGGCGACGGAAAACGATGGCGCGCCGAGTCTGCGTGTCGAGATTGGCGCCCACATCGCGCCCATTCGCGCTGCAGCAGCCGACCGCAGCGGCGTCTTCGTCGTTACCGCGGCCGAGGACAAGACGGCGCGCCTGTGGGATGCGGCAAACGGCGCACTGCTTGCCGTTTTTCGGCCGCCGTCAGCGCCTGGCAATGACGGCAAGCTGTACGCGGTGGCGATATTGCCCGATGGCTCGCTGTTTGCGGCCGGTGGTTGGTCGGCCGGCAACGACGTCTATCTTGTCCGGCGCAACGAAGGGCGAATCGTGCACCGGCTGACCGGGCTGCCCGACGCGATTACGCATCTGTCGTTTTCGCCGGACGGACGGATGCTCGCCGTCGGTCTGGCCGGGAGGCACGGCGTGCGCGTCTTCCAGACGGCTGATGCCTGGGTCGGCGCGCGCGATCTGGCCGCGGACGCCGAGTACGCCGGCGAGGTGAACGCGACCGCCTGGGCGCCCGACGGCAAGACGCTCGTCGTCAGCAGCGCCGACGGTTACGTTCGGGCATACGAAGTGACGAGCAAGGGACTCAGGCGGCTGAGCAGCGTCGCCTTGTCGGGCGCTGGCGTTCCCTTTGGTCTGGCGTTCGCACCCGACGGGCAGACGCTCGCCGTCGGTACCGCCGATCAGGGGAGTATCGATCTCCTCGATGCACGTACGCTGAAGGCGCGGCGGGTTCTTCTGCCGCCGAGGGAGCGGTCGGGGCGCAGCCTGAGTGTCGTCGCCTGGGCAGCGGACGGGCGGCGCGTCTTCGCTGCCGGAAGCTGGACCGACGAGCAGGGACGGTTTGTCGCCTGCGCCTGGCCGCTCGGCGGGGACGGGACGGCGCGACTCATTCCCTTGGCACGCAATACGATCACTGCTCTGCATGCGCTGCCTGACGGTGGTCTGCTCTATGCCGCTGCCGATCCGACCTGGGGTGTTCTGGGAACTGACGGACGGGTCGCTTTTGCCAGTACGGGCGGCTTGCTGGACTTCCGCAATCAACGTTCCCGCTTTCGCCTGGCGCCCGACGGCGGCGCAATCGCCGTGCGTGAGCGGTCGCTTTCCGGCGACGACGCGTTCGACGTTCGGCAGCTCGCCTGGAGCAGGGCGGGCAAGGATTGGTCAGCCCCGCGTCATGCCGCCGGGCGCACGACGGTGGACGACTGGTTCGAGCGCCAGCGGCCGCTGATCAACGGCAAGGCACCGGCGCTTGCCGCCGGCGAGTGGTCGCTCTCGGCCAGCGTGTCGCGTGACGGCAACCGCGTTGCGCTGGCGACCAGCCAGTCGCTGCGTTCGTTCGACCGCAGCGGCAACGAGCGCTGGCGGACGCCGGTGCCGGCGACGCCCTGGCAGGTCAACAGCAGCGATGACGGCCGCTGGGTCGTTGCCGGGTTCAGTGACGGCACGCTCCGTTGGTACAGGCAGGAAGACGGCAGCGAGCAACTGGCGCTGTTCCTGCATGCCGACGGTCGGCGCTGGGTGCTGTGGACGGCCGCCGGGCACTTCGCTGCCAGCCCCGGCGGGGAGGACCTGGTCGGTTGGCAGGTCGCACGCGGGTCGGCGCAGGCGGCCGACTTCTATCCGGTATCGCGTTTCCGCGGCGAGTATTACCGGCCGGCACTGATCGGCGACGTGATCGGCAAGGGCAGCGCTTCGGCCGCGCTCGCAGCGCTGCCGGCAACTGCCGCCCCGCCGGGCGGAGCTCAGGCGATCGGCGCACGTCTGCCGCCGACGGTGCGCGTCGTTTCGCCGGGTGCGCTGAGCACGCAGCGCGCGAGCGAGATAAAGGTCAAATTGGCCGTTCGTTCGCCGCCCGATGCACCGGTCACCGGTGTGCGCGCACGCGTCAATGGTCAGCTTGTGAGTCTGCCGCAGGTTTCGGCACTGCGCGCCTCGCCCTCGGAACAGCGCGATGAAACACTGTACGAATTGTCGTTGCCGTTGCCTGGGCTGGACGCCCAGATCCTGTTCTTTGCCGAAAACCGTTACGGCGTATCGCCCGAAGCGATGGTCACCGTCAAGCGGCCGCCGCCCGAGGTGGCCAGCGCACAGGCGGTCGATTCACCGCTGGCGGGCGGCACACCGCCGGCAAGTCCCGGCGTCGACTTGCGGCCAGCGCTTTACGTCCTGGCGATCGGCGTCAGCAAATACCAGGATCCCTCGATCCAGCTCGAATTTGCGGCCAAGGACTCGAGCGATCTGGCGAACTTCTTCAAGACGCAGGAGGGTGGTCTGTATCGCAAGGTCGCCGTTCGCCTGCTCACCGACGCCGGCGCGAAACGCGACGATGTGCTCGACGGCCTCGAATGGATCCGCCGCGAACTGACGGCGCGCGATGTGGCGATGGTCTTCATTGCCGGGCATGGTGTCAACGACTCCGACGGCACGTACTACTTCCTGCCGCAGGACGTCAGCCTGAAGCATCTCAAGCGCTCGGCGGTGATTTTCACAGAAATCCGCAACACGCTCGTTTCGCTGCCCGGCAAGGCGATGTTCTTCATCGACACCTGCCATTCGGGCAACGTTCTCGGCACCGGTCTGCGTTCGCTGCGCCTCGACACGACGGCCGTGGTCAACGAGTTGTCGAGCGCCGACAATGGCGTCATCGTCTTCGCCGCGGCCACCGGGCGCCAGTATGCCCAGGAATCGCCCGACTGGGGCAACGGCGCCTTCACGAAAGCCATCCTCGAGGGCTTGCGCGGCAAGGCCGACTACAATCGCTCGGGGCGCGTGACGCACAAGATGCTCGACCTCTACGTCTCGGAACGCGTCAAGTCGCTCACCGAAGGCGCCCAGTCGCCGGTGACGATCGTTCCCAACGGTGTGCCCGATTTTCCGCTCGTTCTCGGTCAGCGCTGAGGTCGGTGGCGTGTTCCTTTATCGGCCACGCCTGGCGCACAGGTCGGGCCGGCGGATGATGTCGTTGGTGAGGATGGTTGCCAGCGCGATCTGCCGGCCACCGAACCTCAGTCAGGGGAGCTGGTACGCCATCAGTTCATCCCTTGTCTGGTTCCAGGTCCGAGCATGGCCAACCGTGTGACGCAACTGATGCACAAGGAATCTGCGACGGTCCGCTGCGCGTGCAATGCGCCGCCAGCGCGTCACGCGAGGAAGCCCCAAGCGTTCAGCAGCCGCTTGTCCGTCAGGCGGCTCTTGAGGATCTGAATCGCCCTATTCCGGCTGGCGCAATGGCTCAACAGGCGGCGTCGTCGCCGTTCCCGTCAGCAGGGTATCGAGTTCAGCCCAAAGCGGCTCGCACAGACCGGGCCGGTAGGCTGCCTGGCGGAATGCCGGGTGTTCGTGGCGGTAGACCTGCCAAAGGCGCCGTCCGCGTGGTCCGTCATCGACCGCGCAGGCGCGCACATTCGCCAATCGGTCGGCGACCTTTACGACAAGAGCCAGCTCGCCGTCACCGCGTACCGTTGCCAGCCTGCCGTAGGTGGCCGCCTTGCGCTCGGCGCGCGTTTCACCGGGAGCATCGGTCAACAGGGCGACGCAGTCGGCTATCCGCGTGCCGAAATAAGCGCGCACATCGTGCTCGGTGACGTGCGTGTCCTCGACGACATCGTGCAGGTAGGCAATGACTTGCGCTTCGGTGCCGTACGGCAAGAGCAGCTCGGCGACTGCGTCGAGATGAACGACGTACGGATGCGCGCCATAGCGCTGGTCAGCGTGGGCCACGAGGGCGAACGACCGGGCTTCGTCAAGCATGGTTGCCCTCCGTTTGCTCGCCGTGCCTGCTCTCGGCTGGCTTGGCCGGCGCGGTGGTCGCCGGCGGCGTGGCGTCCAAGCGCGCCGCAGTCGGCGCCAGCGCGACAAGCAGGCCGAGGAGCCCTTCCCATTGTTGGCGCCAGTAACCGCTGCCAGCGTGGGCAAGCACCGAGGGCCCGGCCGCGATGCCGGTAGCGGGCATCTCCTGCGCCATGTACTGCGTGCCGAACAGCAGATCCCAAATGGGGAAAAGGACGGCGAAGTTGCATCCGTAGCGGAATGGGTTTCCCGCCGGCTGGGCTAGCGCATGATGCCAGCGATGGTAGCGGGGACTGACCAGCAGATGCTCGCCCAAACGGCCAAACGACAGGCGTGCGTTGACGTGCGACAGGTTTTCGACCGTGCGCACGGCGATCAGGATGCCGACGAACTTGCCCGGCGGAACGCCGATGAACAAGGCAACGACGGCGAACCAGAAGCCGTTGCTCAGGTCGTCGAGCAGGTGGTTGCGGCTGTCGGTCCACAGCGTCATCTGTCGCTGGCTATGGTGGATCGCGTGCAGCGCCCACCACCAGCGCCAGGTGTGCGAGAGGCGGTGGCGCCAGTACTCGGCAAGATCGAGAACGACGAGATAGGTCAGAAAACCGAGCAGCGGGCGACTTTCCAGCATCGGCAGAAGGTCTTCGATCTGCGGTGGGATGAAGCCCTGGAAGCGCAGCCATCGGTCGATGGCGATGAACAAGGGGGCGAGCAAGGCGAAGACGCAGAGGGGAATGATGCCGAGTCGGTCGAGCAGCGAGTAGAGAACATCAACCCGTACGGCCTTGCGGTCGGGCCAGATCTCGATCGGCTTCCAGGCCTCCAGGGGGCGCAGCAGCAGGTAGGCAGCACTGATCTGCAGCACGCCGCAGAGAAAGAACTCGATGCTGTCGAACGCCACTTCGACATGGCTCCCGAAGCCCAGGGCGAGCAGCGGCGGCTGCACGATGTGCTCGAGCAGCCAGCCCTGCAACTGGACGAAGCGTTCGAGCAGGCGATCGATCATCAGCGACCCGGCAAGGGCGCAAAGCAGAAGCCTTTCGCCTTCAGGCTACTGAGCAGCGCGTCGAGCATGGGCGCAAAGGGATCCTTGCGTGACCAGATGCCGAGATGTGCCATGACGATGTCACCATCCCTGAGGCGCTCGAGGGCGCGCTGGACGAGGAGTGCGTTCGGATAGCGCTCGGAAGGAAGTTCATCGCCGAGGAAGCCGGCAGCAGCCCAGCCGACGTGTTCGTAGCCGCAGGCGCGGGCGGCGGTCAGCGTGTTGCTTGTCGTGCGTCCGCCGGGGGCGCGCCACAGGCCGTCGAGGCGGCGTCCGGTCAGATCCCGAAAGCGTGTCTCGCTGCGCTTCAGCTCTTCGCAGACGCCGGAAGCGTCCAGTATTTCGGAGCGTCCATCGACGAGATAGCGTACGCGATCACCGATATCTTCACGAAAGCTGCCATGTCGCCAGGTGTGGCTGCCGAAAGCGTGACCTTCGGCGACGCGTGCCTGCCAGTAGGGCGCCCAGCCCGCATCGAGCGCGTGGTCGCCGCGCATCGTCTTTTCCTGGGCGAGAAAAAACGTCGCCTTGGCGCCGTGACTGGCGAGCGTCTGGGCGATCAGATCGGCGTGCCGCATGTTGCCGGTGTCGAAAGTGAGGTACAGCGTTCCCTTGCAGGCGGACGCGCTCGCCGCCGTCGCCGACGCGGCGAGCAGCGCGAGCAGCAAAGCAAAGCAGACGTGCTGCAGCCGGCTCACCGGAGCCCCGCGTGGTTGAGAAAGAATACGCCGTGCGGCGAACTGCCGACGGGAATCGACTGCTTGAGCTTCTTGCTTACCAGATCGATCACCTGCACCTTGCGCGCGAAGCGCGCCGTGGCCCAGAGCTCTTTGCCGTCGGCGCGGACGATCATGTCGTCCGGACCACCGGGGACGTCGTACTTCTCGACGACGGTCATGGTCTTGCTGTCGAAGAGCGAAATGCTGCCGTTTACCGAACGGTTGGAGACGTAGAAATGACGCCCGTCGCCTTTCGGCTGAAGGTTGTGGGCGGCAGTATCGGTGGGAACTTTCCTGACGCTCTTCTGGAAGCGCCATTCGATCACTTCGACGACGCCTTCGCCCATGCAGGCGACGAGCAGGTGCCGGTTGTCAGGCGCCATGACGATGCCGGCCGGCGTTGCCCCGACCGGCATGACCCAGGCAACTCGCTGTGTACCCAGGTGTATCGCCATGACCTCATTGGAATCCTGCAGGGTCACGAAGACGAACTCGCTGGCGTTGTCGAAGGCCATGTGCGAAGGTGTGCGCGGTGCCGGCAGGCGGGCCTTGAGGCGAAAACCGACCGGTTCGTAAAGGTCGACGCGGTCCAGACGCAGCGATGTGGCGACGAACCACTTCCGATCAGGCGAATAACCCAGTTGGTAGGGATCGGAAATGTCACGCACCCGCTTCTGTTCGCGACCGGTCGCCGGGTCGAAAAAAACAAGCTGGTTGGACGCAGCGCAAGCGACGATCAGCGACTTGTCGTCAGGCGTCGGCATCAGGTGGTGAGGTTCCTTGCACACGCTCACCGTGCCGGTGGCCTCGTAGGTGGTTGTGTCGATCAGGCTGATTGTGCCGTCGGCCGAATTGAGTGCCATCGCCAGCCCGGCATGGCCGGGAATGCTCAGGCAGCAGAGCAGGGCGGAGAAAAACGCTCGCAGCGGCGGAAGATGGGTGCAACGCATCGATCGTTCAGGCTTTCTTCTGAATCAGTTCGATCCTGTAGCCGTCGGGATCTTCAACGAAGGCAATGACCGTCGTGCCGTGCTTCATCGGACCGGCCTCGCGTACCACCCGGCCAGCCCGGGCCTTGATCTGTTCGCAGGCGGCGTAGGCATCATCGACCTCAATCGCGACGTGGCCGAAGGCATTGCCGAGTTCGTAGGCTGAAGTATCCCAGTTGTGCGTCAGCTCGAGAACGGCGCCTTGTGTTTCGGCTTCATAGCCGACGAAGGCCAGCGTGAAGCGGCCGCTTGCGTAGTCCTGGCGGCGCAGCAGGCGCATGCCGAGCACCTCGGTGTAGAAGGCGATCGATCGATCGAGGTTGCCAACGCGCAACATCGTGTGCAAGATCCTCATTACTTTTCCCCCTTTGTTGCGTGCGGAGGCGCGCTGCGCCGGCCGCTTTCTCGACGTGTCGTCCGGCAAGGCGGACGGAAGCGCGAAGATACACGATAAGTATCATTCTTGCTTGCCGACTTGCGGTGTGCATCCCCGCCAGCCAATCCGACGTGCGCGCCCGGGGTGCGAGCGCGCCGCGCAATCTGCTTCAGACGCTGGCGGCAGAACCTTTACCGGCGGTGAATTCCTCGTATGCGCGCACCGCCTCGGCGGCGTACATCAGCGACGGACCGCCGCCCATGTACGTACAGACGGCCAAAGTTTCCATCAGTTGCTCGCGGCTGACGCCGAGGCGAATGAGCGCTCTGACGTGGAACCCGACGCACGCGTCGCAGCGGCTGGCGACACCGATCGCCAAGGCGATCAGTTCCTTGTCGATTGCCGAAAGCACGCCTGGCGCAAGGGCTGCCTTGGCCAACGCATTGAAACCCTGGATTGTTTCCGGAAGGTCACGGCGCAGCGTGCCGAGCGCTTTCGAGACATCGTGCGTGATGGTGGAAAATGACTTGCTCATGGTCGAAGGTCCAAGTAGATCAGAAAATGCTAATATATCTCAGCAGGCGGCGGGAGGCAATCGCCACCTGTGCATGTCTTGCTTTTCTTGACGGGGAGATGAGGGAATGAAATGGCCGGCGATGAGGATGAGTTGGCGGTGCGCGGCGCTCTTTCTCGGCACTGTTCTGCTTTCTGCCTGCGCGGGGTACAGCGGCAGTGGGCTGCAGCCGGGCGTGGCGACGCTGGCCGATGTGTTGGCGCTCATGGGCCATCCCGCCCTCGTCTGGCGCAATCCGGACGGCAGCGAGCAGCTGGCTTTTCCGCGTGGTCCGGCGGGAACACAGACGTTCATGGTTTTCATTTCTCCGGATGGACGCCTGCGTGCCAAGGAAGGCGTCCTCGACAGCGCGCACTTTGCCCGCATCGAAGCCGGCAAGAGCAACCAGGAGGTCGTGCTCCGCCTGATCGGCCCGCCGGTGGCGCCATGGACGAGCTATTTCCCGGCCCGTAACGAGCTGGTCTGGGAATGGCGGTTCTGCGACAGCTGGAATCAGTTGGCGCGCTTTGCCGTGCTGTTCGATGCGACGAGCGGTGTCGTCAGGACGACTCAGCAGCGGCAGGAACTGACGGGGTTCGACGGCGTGGCGCCGTTCTGCGGGCACTAGCCGCCTGGCGGACTGGGCAATCGTTTGATACCAGGCTGTCATGATGCAGAGGGCAGGCGTGGTCAGCCTTTTCGCACCGATATCGTCGACGGACGACGGTTTGCCGGCTGAGATGACGGGACGTCGATGCGGCGCAAACACGCCAGGCCGGCCTAGAAAGAGACCAGGCGAATGTTGGCCGAAGTGAGGCGCTGGCTGAGGACGGTGAGGAACGATTGATAGAAGTGCATGCGGCACGCCTGGGACGAGCGTTGCAGGGCTTCCTCAGTGATCGTCACCAGCTTCACGTTGGTCAATGCGATGATGTCGGCCGCGCGCCGTGAAGCGGCATTGCCCAGCACGGCCATTTCGCCGAAGCAGTCGCCGCTCGACAGCACGTCGAGAATGACGCCGTTCTTGAGTACCTTGAGTTCGCCTTCGGCAACGAAGAAAAAGCAATCACCCACTTCCCCATCCTGAATGATCACCGTGCCCGGTGGCACTCTGCTCCAGCGCGAGAAACGCAGGACTTCCCAGATCTCGACATCGGAAAAGGCGGCAAAAAAGGGAAACGAATGCAGGGTGTCGAATTTCTCCGAATCGGCGAGCTGATCGCAGGCCATGGTCAATTGCCTGTCGCGAAAGGTTTTCGCCAGGTCGTGGGCGAATTCCGTCCAGTTGGGATAGCGCGTCTCAACGTCCTTGCTCATCGCGCGGGCGACGATCACCTCGAGCGCGCGCGGAATCCCGATGCGCAACGACGAAGGCCTGACCGGCTCGGTATTGATGATCTGGTAGATCATGTCGTAACTGTTGCGGGCCTGAAAGGGGAGTTGCCCGGTCAGCAACTGGTACATGACGACGCCCAGCGAGTAGATGTCGGTCTGCTGGTCGAGCGTCTGCTCCTTCACCTGCTGCGGCGACATGTACGCCGGCGAGCCGATGCCGAGGACCAGCGTGCGGTCAGGTGTGCCGGTTATCGCAGCGCCGAAATCCGAGATCTTGATGTCGCCGACAAGGGGGTCGGCGCTGGCAAAGAGGATGTTGGCCGGCTTGATGTCGCGATGAATGATGCCGGTGTGCACTGCGAAATCCAGGGCGCGGGTGCACTTGAAGATAATCTCGACGACGCGTTCGATTGGCAGCAGGCGGTCGGGCGTGCAGACGGTCTCGAGCGTGCCGCCGGGTACATACTCCATGATCAGGTACGATGTGTGATCGTCGACCATCGCATCGTAGGTCTGCACGATGTGCGGGTGCTGCAGCTTGCCGACGAGTGCAGCTTCGTTGAGGAATTGGTGCGAATACAATCTGCCGCGGGTAGGGTCCTTGAGAATGCCCGGAAAGGCCATCTTGATCGCCACCCGACGTTGCGTGAAGGGATCGTCCGCCAGGTGCACGGTCGACGTCGCACCGCGACCGATCTCGCAGAGCAGCTCGTACCTGCCGATCTTGTCGATCCTATCCATCTTCCGGCGGGAGCGCGGCAATCAGGGCGCGGCGCGCGCGCGCAACGGCCGCCGACACCTGCTCGGGTGCCGTGCCGCCCTGGTGGTTGCGCGCGGCCAGGGAACCGTCGATGGTCAGGATCTGATAAATGTCCTGGTCAACCAAATGGGAAAAATGCTGCAGCTCGGCAAGCGGGAGCTGCGCCAGGTCGATACCGAGTTGTTCGGCCCGGCGCACGGCGCGTCCGACCGCCTCATGGGCATCGCGAAAGGGCAAACCTCGGCGGGTCAGGTAATCGGCCAGGTCGGTTGCCGTGGCGAATCCCTGACGCAAGGCTTCGCGCATGTTCTCGGGGTGGGTGGTGATACCCGGAACCAGGTCGATAAAGACGCGCAAGGTGTCGGTCAGTGTGTCGACCGTGTCGAAAAGGGGCTCCTTGTCCTCTTGATTGTCCTTGTTGTAGGCCAGCGGCTGGCTCTTCATCAAGGTCAGCAGGGCCATCAGGTGGCCATAGACGCGCCCGGTCTTGCCGCGCGCCAATTCCGGCACGTCCGGGTTCTTCTTTTGCGGCATGATCGAACTGCCCGTGCAGAAGCGATCGGCGATCCGGATGAAGCCGAAACGAGGGTTCATCCAGAGGACGAGTTCTTCCGCCAGACGGGAGAAGTGCATCATCAGCAGCGCGCCGGCGGCGCAGAATTCGATGGCAAAGTCGCGGTCGGCAACTGCATCGAGCGAGTTTGCGCAGACTTGCTCGAAGCCGAGCAACTCGGCGACCAGGCGGCGGTCGATCGGGTAGGTCGTGCCGGCCAGCGCCGCTGCGCCCAAGGGCAAGCGGTTGGTGCGCGAGCGGCACTCGGCGAAACGCTCGCTGTCGCGCCGCGTCATCTCGAAATAGGCCAGCAGGTGGTGGCCGAAAGTGACCGGTTGGGCGACCTGCAGATGCGTGAAGCCCGGCATCGGTGTCGCCGCTTCCTTTTCGGCGAGGTCGAGCAGTGTGCTCTGAAACGTCCCGAGCAGTGCGAGCAGGGCATCGATCGCGTCGCGCAGATACAGACGAAGGTCGGTTGCCACCTGGTCGTTGCGCGATCTGCCCGTGTGCAGACGTTTGCCGGCATCGCCGACGAGCGCCGTCAAGCGCATTTCGATGTTGAAATGAACGTCTTCCAGGTCGACCGACCAGGGGAAGTCACCCGCTTCGATTTCCCGGGTGATCTGCGCCATGCCGCGTTCGATGTCGGCGAGGTCCTGCCGACTGATGATCCCCTGCCGTGCCAGCATGGTTGCATGCGCGAGCGAGGCGCGAATGTCCTGTCGCCACATGCGGAAATCGAAAGCGACCGAGGCGGTGTACCGTTTGACGAGGTCGGACATCGGCTCGGAGAAGCGGCCAGCCCAGGTGTACTGGGGCAAATCGGATCGGCTCATTGAGGAAGGGCTTCCTGGGCTAGAATCACTCGTGGAACCTTGGACAGGCATGACTGCGAGCGATGAGAAGTATAAAGCAAAACCTGGTCGGCCAGCCGCTGCCCGACTTCCGCAATGCGGGGGTGATTCTGCGTCTTCTGCTCGCCGTCAACCTGCTTGCCCTGGGTGCCGCGCTTGTGCAAAGTCAGGGGCTTGACGAAAGTCTGCCGCGGTACATGGAAATGGCCGTCTGGGTGCAGCCGCTGTTGCTCGCCAACGTCGCGCTGCTCGCCTTGCTGAGCAGTGAATTGCGCCGCTTGCCGG
>WBZP01001444.1_pt1 | contig 29200 bp, 27 predicted proteins | sample 5204301 | NCBI WGS metagenome assembly WBZP01 (sample SAMN12412401, study PRJNA552823) | activated sludge metagenome | isolation source: activated sludge from nitrification reactor of wastewater treatment plant... | place: USA: Pennsylvania | collected 2017 | reverse complement strand
CATGTCTCAAGACATCCCGGACTGATGTCGCGAGTCATCCCGGAATGAGCGTCGACCCGGTTCCAGCGTCCGGGCATGACACTGAACCGATTGCTGATCACCTCCGTGGTGGTCGAACACCGCACCGTTGCCCAGGTCGCCGCCCAGTACGGCGTCTCTGAGTCCTGGCTTTACGAACTCTTGGCCCGTTACCGCGCCGAGGGCGAGACCGCCTTCGAGCCCCGCTCCCGCCGCCCCAAGACCGTCCCGACCACCACCCCCGGCGAGGTTGTCGACCTGATCCTCGAGTACCGCGAGAAGCTGGCCGCGACCGGCCTGGACGCCGGCCCCGACACCATCGGCTGGCACCTGGCACACACCACGGCGTAACCGTGTCGAGGGCGACGATCGCCCGTTACCTGGCCAAGGCCGGGCTGGTGGTCCCGGAGCCGAAGAAAAGACCGAAGTCCTCCCACATCCGCTTCGCAGCGGCGATGCCCAACGAAACCTGGCAGTCCGACTTCACCCACTACCGGCTCACCCGCCCCGACGGCGCACCAGGCGCTGACTGCGAGATCCTGACCTGGCTCGACGACTGCTCCCGATACGCCCTCTCGGTCACCGCCCACCCCCGGGTCACCGCACCAATCGTGCTGGCCACGTTCACCGACACCGTTGCAGCACACGGAATCCCGGCCTCGACGTTGACCGACAACGGCATGGTCTTCACCACCAGGCTCTCCCAGGGCAAGAAGGGTGCCGGCACCCGAAACGGCTTCGAGACCGAGCTACGCCGACTCAACGTCGTCCAGAAGAACGGGCGACCCAACCACCCCACGACCCAAGGCAAGGTGGAGCGCTTCCAGCAGACGATGAAGAAGTGGCTGCGCAACCAACCCGAGCAGCCCAGCAGCATCGACCACCTCCAGGCACTGATCGACGCCTTCGTCGAGGAGTACAACGAGCACCGGCCGCACCGGTCCCTCGACCACCGAGCCACCCCAGCCACCATCTACACGACCCGCCCCAAAGCCACCCCACACACCAGCGACCAAGACAAGAACACCCACGACCGAGTCCGCTACGACAAGGTCGACAAGACCGGAAAGATCACCTAGCGCTACCACGGACAGATGTACTCCATCGGCATCGGACGAACCCACACCGGAACCCGCGTCATCGTCCTGTCCCAGGACCTCGACATCCGAATCATCGACGCCGCCACCGGCGAACTGCTCCGCGAACTCACCCTCGACACAACCAAGCGCTACCAAGGCACCGGACGCCCACCCGGCCCCACCCGATGAAAACGAAAGAGGGCCGAACCCACATCTATTGGGTTCGGCCCTCCGCGATGTCTTGAGACATCACAATCGTAGCGGGGACAGGATTTGAACCTGCGACCTCTGGGCGAGATCGGACGCTACGGAGTGGCTTGGAAGATCGTGGATCTCCTCGGGTTTACACGGGAAGACCTCACAGTCCACTTCGGATTGTAACGGGGTGGCATGGGATAGTGGCCGACTGTTCGTGGCCGGTTCGTGGCCGCTGGTTCGAATCCTAGGGTCCCGGCGCGTACATGATCACGCTGACGTCGGCGAGGCAGACGAGAGCACCGATGACGTCGTACCGGTCGGGCTTGAAGCCGTCCATCGCCATCCCCCAGGCGAGTGAGCCGGCGATGAAGACGCCCCCGTAGGCGGCGAGGATGCGGCCGAAGTGTGCGTTCTCCTTGCCCTCAACGTGCGCGACCTAGACTCACCATTGTGAGCCGCACGGTGATGCAGCGTATCCACAACCCTCGCAACCGCGAGTGTGGATGCGACGCCGACTGCTGGTGCCGCCGTACCGCGGTCGGTCGTGCGGTCAAGTGGTGGTTCCCCGCCAGGCTGTTCGGGATTCACCACAAGAGTTCAGCCACGGCGCAGTGGAAGCGAGACCAGGACCTGGCCTAAGGCCGCCCGCTCACGTCGGCGCCCGGCTCTCAAAGTTGCCGCACTGACAGCGGGTCCGCTCTCATGCAGGGCGATGGCCGAGCCTCAGGGCCGCTCTTTGAGTCCCTGTTGGAGAAGGCTGATCATTTCTGCGATGCGGACCGGGCGTTGGTCGGGTTGGCGTTTTGTCGAGTCGATCCAGCGGAGCCACTTGGTGCGGTAGAACTGTGCGAGCGCGTCGAAGGAGGCTGCCGCTTCGGGGGCAGCATCGAGTGCTTGGGCGATGTCTGGGGCGAGGTCCGCGCGTTGGGGCCCCTCGGGTTCGAGCACGACCTCGATCGTTGCGCCGTCGGGAAGCGGGACCCGGCACCAGGCTGGCCCCAGCGCGATGACCGGCCCTGCGGCTCGCTTCTCGATGACACCGCGCATTCCGCGTCCATCCACCGACCCGTTGACCGGGTGGCGGGTCTTCGAGCCCCAGACCTGGTCGGGATCGAACGGGATCGGTACGAGGGTGCGACCGCGCTGGTCGACACTGACCGTGGTGCGGAATCGCTGTTGCCGGCTCATAGGTAGCGGCACACTTGGTCGGGCGGGCAGGTGTCGGGCTCGGCCAGTGCGGCGTTGTCGTGGAGCTCGGCGATCGTGCGGCGGAGATCGACCAGCTGGGCGATCTGGGCATCGAGGTCGCGGAGGCGTTCGGTGAGCAGGTCGCTGACGTGTCCGCACGGTGGCGTGCCGCTGTCGCGGATGCCGAGGATCTGCTTGATCTGGGCCAGCGTGAGGCCGGCGGCTTGCCCGCGGTGGATGAAGTCGAGTCGGCTCAGCATGTCGGGGGTGTAGTCGCGGTAGCCCGACGGGGTTCGGTCGGCGGCCGGGAGTAGGCCCTGATCCTCGTAGAACCTCAGCGTCTTGGTCGTCGTGCCGGTCGCCTCGGCGAGTTCACCGATCCTCATGGACGTTGGTCCCTCATGCGGCTTGACCTTCCCCTGCACTGGAAGGTCCAGTATGGCCGCGTACCCAGTCCGAACCAAGCCCCGGGAGGCGTTGATATGCCCAACATGCAGGTCGATCTCGCGATCGTGGGGTCCGGCGGCGCCGCCTTCGCTGCCGCCATCCACGCCACCAAGCTCGGCAGGTCCGTGGTCATGATCGAGCGGGCCACCCTGGGTGGCACGTGCGTGAACACGGGGTGCGTTCCGTCCAAGGCCCTGCTCGCTACGGCCGAGGTCCGGCACGTCGCGGGTGATGCCGGCCGGTTCCCGGGGATCGCCGCCTCGCCGGCGGCCGTGGACATGCCCGCCCTCATCGCCGGCAAGCAGGCCCTGGTCGAGTCGATGCGCGCGGAGAAGTACGCCGACGTGGCCGCGGCCTACGGCTGGCCGATCGTGCAGGGTGACGCGACCTTTGCCGGCACCGGCGACGCCCCGGCCCTGGACGTCGCGCGGAGCGACGGCACCACCGAGACCGTGGAGGCCGGGCACTACCTGGTCGCCACCGGGTCGCAGCCCTGGATCCCGCCCATCGCTGGACTGGCCGGACCAGACGACCCCAGCGGGGTCGAGTACCTGACGTCCACCACGGCGATGGAGCGCGACGAGGTGCCCGAGTCGCTGCTGGTACTCGGCGGCGGGTACGTGGCGCTGGAGCAGGCGCAGCTCTTCGCCCGGCTCGGTTCGAAGGTGACCATGCTGGTGCGGTCCCGGCTGGCCTCGCGGGAGGAACCGGAGGCGTCCAAGGCGCTGATCGGGGTGTTCGCCGACGAGGGAATCCGGGTAGTCCGCCGCGCCACGGCCACGTCGGTACGTCGTGACGAGACCACGGGCGAGGTGGTCGCCACCGCCACCGTCTCGGGCGGGACCCAGGAGTTCCGTGCTTCCCGGCTGCTGGTCGCACTGGGCCGGCGCCCGGTCACCGACGGCCTGAACCTGGAGGCGGTCGACGTCAAGAACGGGGACCTGGGCGAGATCGTGGTCGATGACCGGCTCGCCAGCTCCAACCCGCGGATCTGGGCCGCCGGGGATGTCACCGGTCACCGCGAGTTCGTCTACGTCGCCGCATCCCACGGCACGATGGTCGTCGACAACGCCTTTACCGGCGCCGACCGGGAGGTCGACTACCGTCACCTGCCCCGGGTCACTTTCACCAGTCCCGCACTCGGCTCGGTCGGGATGACCGAGGCCGAGGTCCTGGCCGCCGGTATCGCGTGTGATTGCCGGGTGCTGCCCCTGGAGTACGTGCCCCGGGCTCTGGTCAACCGCGACACCCGCGGCTTCATCAAGATTGTCGCCAATGCCGCCACCGGGCAGATCCTGGGTCTGACCGCGGTCGCCAAGGACGCCGGCGAGCTCGCCGCCGCCGGGGTCTACCTCCTCGAAGCCGGCATGAGCGTCTATCAGGTCGCGCACCAATGGGCGCCCTACCTGACCATGGCCGAGGGCATCAAGATCGCCTGCCAGTCCTTCACCGCCGACGTCTCCATGCTCTCCTGCTGCGCCTCCTAACAACCCCGAAACTTCGGAAGGATCCTGATGACCTCTCTCAGTCACGACCTCAACAACCGGCTGGTCTCCCCGAACGAATCCGGGCTCGACCCGGCCGTGCTGGTGCCGCTGCTGCGCCTGCTCGCGGCCGGAGAACCGGTCGCGGTGACCGACCTAGCCGACGCCGCCGGACTCACCGAGGAGGCCACCCGCACGGCCTTGGCGGCGACGCCGGAGACCGAGTACGACGACGAGGGCCACATCGTGGGCCAGGGCCTGACGCTGCGGCCCACCCGCCACCGGTTCACCGTGGACGGGGAAGAGCTCTACACCTGGTGTGCCCTGGACACCCTGATATTCCCCGTCATCATCGACCGGCCTGCGACGATCGAGTCGACCTCCCCGACCAGCGGCGGCACGGTCCGAGTGACCGCCACCCCCGCCGGCGTGAACGCGGTCGAGCCGGCCACCGCGGTCGTGTCACTGGTCAACCCTGAGGACCTGAGCTCGATCCGCTCATCGTTCTGCAACCAGGTCCACTACTTCACCTCCGCCGAGGACGCCCAGCCGTGGCTGGAGGCACACCCGGGAGGCGAAATCCTCCCGGTGGCCGATGCCTACCGCCTGGCCACCGATCTCACCACCACGATGCTCGACCGCGTCGCCCCCGCAACCGCACCCACCCCGAACGCGACCGGGAAGCACCACTGCTGCTGACCTCCGCCACCCCACACCCACCGGCCACAGACGACCATCGAGCAAGGAACTAGCCATGACGGACAACGACAGGTCCGATTCGCCGGGACCGCCCGACGGGTCGGGACCGTCCGGGTTGCTGCTCGGATCAGGGGTGGCCCTGTTCGCAGCGGTCTGCTGCGCCGGGCCCACACTGATCGCAGCGGGCGCCCTGGGTGTCATCGGAGGCTGGCTGGGCAACCCCTGGGTACTCGGCGCCGCGGTCGCCCTGCTCGTTGCGGCAGTCGTCTGGACCGTGACCCGCCGCCGCGGCACCTCAGATTCCGCGGCAGCCGACCGTGGTGCTCTTCTTCTCTGTCGAATGCGGCTGATGCGGGCCCACCGCCAACGCCCTGGCCAACGCGCAGGCCGATGACCCCGTGCTGGCCAACTTCGTTATCGTCGACGTGGCGGCGTACGAAACCGAGCGTGACATCGCGGGATCCCTCGACGCCAATGACGCCGGGGGTCTCTGCTACACCCGCGACGCCGACGGCCGGCTGACCGCGACCCCTGACTGTGCGCTCAGAGGCCGAGGTCGCGGCTGGAGGTGACCTGCATGGCTTCGAGGGGTCGGATGTAGTGCTCGACCAGGGTGGAGATCCGGGTGTGCCGGGTCTGTGCGGCGATGCGGTCGAGTCCGACCCCGGCGAGGGCGGCGGTGGTGGCGTGTCCGGCCCGGAGCGAGTGTCCGCTGACGCGCTCGGACGGGATGCCGGCTGCTGCGGCGCGTTCCTTGAGCATGCGGGCCAGGCCGCTGCCGGTGAAGGGGCGGGAGCCGATGCGGTCATGGTGGAAGCCGGTGAAGAGCTGTCCGGGCCAGGTGCCTCGGTGGGCGAGCCAGGCGTCGAGGGCGGTGACGGGGTCGGTCTCGGCGTGCCGACCGTCGGCGACGCCGACGAGCTGGCCGCGGGCTTCGGGGTCGGTCTTGGACTTGCGGACGCGGATGAGCAGGCCTTCGGGCTTGGGCTCGATGTCGGCGAGCTCAAGGCCCGCGAGCTCAGAGCGGCGCAGCGCCGAGGCGAATCCGACCAGGATGAGGGCGGCGTCCCGGGCTCCGCGGGCCGTCGCGCGGTCGATGTTGGCGAGCATGCGGCGGATGTCGTCGGTGCTCAAGGGTCGGGACTGGCGGCGCGGTGCGGTGCCCAGGGTCCGGCGCAGACCGCGCCGGACGGCCTTGACCGACTGGTCGGCGATCGGGTTCACCTCGCCTTCGGTCTCGTGGGCGGCGGCGATTGCGGCGCAGGCGCACTCGATGGTCCCAGCGGCGACGCCCTGGGCGGCGAAGTCGGCGAGGTAGGCGCAGACAGTGACCGGTGAGGCAGGCATCGCGGTAATGCCCCGTCCGGCGCACCAGCGTTCGAAGCGTCCCCACTGCCAGGCGTACGTCCTTCGGGTGGACGCTGCGCGGCCGGCTGCGATGGCATCGGTGATCCGGGTGAGGTCCTGGTTGGTCAGTCCATCGGGCGGGATGTCGGACCAGCCGAGGCTGCCGAGGCCGGGGACCGGGGCTGCGGTGGCGAGGGTGGCGTCGTAGGCGGTGACGAGTGCGATATTCATGCGCTCGTCCTATCGATCCGCGACGGCGGCTGACCCGTCCGGGTCCGAGTTGGGGACGCTAAGGCCAGTTTCTGCCAGCGGATCGAATCCCGCGCAGGGTTCGTGACGGGCGCCCTGGGGCGCCTTGGCGTGCAACTGCGCCTGCCTGGTTCAGACACGCGTCGCGAACCGGCGCTGGTTGTCGACGAGCTTTGAGACAACTGCCTCGGGAGCAAGCCCGCATGCGTGCCCAATGTCTCGCGCAACATCCGAGAGATCACCTGGCCTCGCCGGCCCCTGGGAAGTCTTCGCGTACGGTCCGTCGGTCTCCAGCAGGACGCGCTCGATTGGCACGGCCCGCACGAGGGAGGGGAACTTCTTCGATCTGATCATCGCCGCGTTGATTGAGAAGTAGAGGCCCGCTGCGAGAGCTTCATCGACAAGCCCGATCGGCCCTGTATACCAATGCAGGATCGCTGGCAGTCCGGACTGGCTGAGCAGCCGAATGACTTCTGCCTCGGCCCCACGGCTGTGAACTGACATCGGGTGCTGACCCGGCTGGGCCTCGGACAGGATGACGTCGAAGGCCTTGAGTTGTTGGCGCTTCGAAGCGATGCCGGCCGTCGAGAAGTCCAAGCCGACTTCCCCCAGCCAATGTGCGTCGGGGAGAAGCCGGAAGAATCTTGCGAAGTCGTTCTGTGTGAATGTGGCGGCCCGGAGAGGGTGCAGCCCGAGCGCGACCTCCACGTTGCCCCTCCCCCCCAGTCGCGTCCTGAGGCGCCGATACTCCTCGGGGTCTTCCGTCATCGCGACAATCGCGACGTTGCTGGCTTCCGCCTGCTGGACGACTTCGATGGGGTTGGCGTACTTACTGACGTGACAGTGGGTGTCAAGAAGCGGGGCGTCCGTCACTGGACCCTCGCGATCACTTGTGCAGTTTCACCCGTTGCCGCGCCGAACCACTCTCGAAGTTCTTCAAGGCCAGCGCGCCAGACTCGAAGAAACTCCCGATGCTCGCCTTCCGGGATCGGGCCGTTCCGGAGAATCTCACGATCGGGCCTGTCGGCGAACACGCCGTTGATGACAGCGCGGAGATCCGCAGCACGACGGGTGTTTCGGTCTAGCAGGTCAGTTCCCGACAGGGCATCCCAGGCGTAGTCGGTTGCCGAGTCCCATCCGACACTGGCCATCGAGGCCCTGCGGATGAGGCACGGGAAGCAATAGCCACAGTTACCTTGCGGTCGCTGGACGTATCGAGCCGCTTCTGGGTGGGAGCAGGAGATGCTGCGCGGGGCAAGTCTCTGGAGCAGGGCGGCATTCCGGGTCTCGTTGAGAATCTCGCCTTTCGTCTTCAGCCGGAACGGATTCACGATCGGGTTGCTTACCCCCACTGTCCTGGCAGCTTCGGAGAGGAGGGCCACGAAGTGCGGGTGCGTCGTCCGCGTGCTGTAGCTTCCACTGCGAGCGCGAGTGAGCGGCACGTTGATGCCGATGAAACCGTTCTCGGGGATGTAGACCGGGGTGGTCGGACTGACCGAGGCTGCCATTCCCAACGCCATGCTCAGGAAGAGCAGCGATCTCGCCCTCGTGGTGTTCTCACGCAGCGCCGGCAACGGGCGCGCTTGACTTTGATTCGCCGGAGCGGGTCGCAGGAACAGCCTCCGGGACACGAGCCTCGTCGCGCCGTAGTGGCGCTGAAGTTCGGCGAGTAGCGCTTGCTGCGCGGTAGACGCCTGGTCGCCTTCGTGGTGTGACAGCAGGCAGAGGCGCCGGTCCGTGTCTTCTTCCAAGAGGTCGACAACCCCAGTGAGCGAATCGAGTCCCCCTGAGAACAAGCAGACGGCGTCGATCTCACCAACAGGAGTGCTGTCCTCGGGAAGGCCTTTGAGCTCATCTAGGGCCGGATGTCCCATCGGTCGCCCGTGAGGAAGCTCAGGACGGGTGCCCACTCCGCGGCGCTCCAGGCCGCCGGATCAGCGACGGGCAGTTCGACGGCAAGGTCCCTGGTCCATTGGTCGGAGGTGCCGGCGCGGAGCGTTGCTTTGTCTACGCAGTAGGCCGCTGCGCCGAGCAGCATGAGGTCGAGGGCTGGCCTGGGTGCACGCCATCCGGTGAAGAAGCGCCCTCCTGACCGCCTGCCGACCTGGATGGTCGCGGCGGGATTCGCGGGCGCCCAGTCCAGTACTCGCACCGCTTCATCCGGAAGTGTCGATGCGAGGCCGAGCCGTACTCGGTAGTCGGTCACGTCGAGTCCTGACCTTCGAGAGCGGCCAGCGTTTCGTAGACCGTCGAGATCGCGTCGGTGATGATCGTTCGCCCCTCAGTCCCCTGCCACTCGATTGTGAATGGGTCGCCGGCAAGCTGGATCGCAACCATGTCGGCGATGATCTGGCGCATCTCCTGGTCGGCCCTTCGCATCGCCGCTGGGTCGGTGAGGCGGCTGAGTCGCTCGGCAACGACGGGGAGTCTGTTGTAGATGTACAGGGCGAGGAAGCGCTCCAGCACGACGCCGAGTTGTGCTTGGTCGACCTCCACAGCGGAAAGCTCGCTCCAGGAGTCAGCATCGCCAAACAGTTCATCGATGACGTCGCAGGCAGCATCGCGAGCTGCCTGGGCGTCGAGATCGTCGCCGTCTCCAGCGATGAAGGTAACCAACTCATCGAGGACGACGAAGCGATCCTGACCGACGAGTCTTGTCAGTCCCAGTGTGTTGAAAGCGGAAGCGAGGCCGCCGGTACCGATCCCGGCGATGAGAGCTCCGAGGCGGGTCGCTCCGCGGCTTCCCGCGCGGGCGGACGACGTAGCCCCTGCCGCCCCACCAAGGAGTGGTACATGTCGGGCAAGCACTCGCTGGGCGCGGCCGACCGAGCCGCCCGAGCCCAGTCCGCGGACGTACGAGTTGGTCGCGTGCTTCAGGGGAGTCCAGTCGCCGCCCTTTCCCGCCGACCTGTCAGCCGAGGTTCCCACCGGCTGCACCCTTCTTCTTGGAACTGGCTTGGCGCGCTTGCGTGACGATGGTCTTCAGTGGTCCGTTGTCGCCCGCCTGCCAGTGGTCGAGCAAGGCAATGACGGATGGGTGGTCTTGCGGGAGTCTGCGGACCGCCGCGCTGCCGGCAGTAGTGGGAATGCTCGCAAGGGGAAGCTTTCTGAGCCCCGCTGCGACGACGTCGACGACGTCCTGGTTCTGCTCGGCGAGCTCGATCGCAGCTGTCAACGCCACACTCCCGGGCTGGCGCTGGACACGCTCAAGCAATGCCTCGATCAGTTGTGCTCTCTCCCCAGGTTCGAGCTGAATGATGGCCTGGTAGCGGCTGCGTCTCGTCGCCTCGATGTCGGACTGAATGTTCGAAAGGAGCTGTTGAAGGTGTGGGGCAAGCCGTGACCCGGATATGCCGAATGAGAGCTTGTCGCGGGAGTAGGTGAAGTACGGGCGGAGATCGAGGTCCTTCAGTGCTGGCTCAACCCTGAGCCAGGTCGCGATGTGCGGCTTCTCCGCCCAGTTGATCGCCTCCGCAAGGACCGGTTCGGGTGGCGAGGTCCCAGCGACAGCGCTCTTCTCGCCTGCAAGTTCTGGTTCTGACGAGCCACCTAGCTCGGCGATGCTGTCAGGCGCCACTGCGGCGCGGGCGTGGTCTTCCGCCTGGGCGAGTTCGGGCGATCTGCCGTCCGCGGCCATTTCCCAATCGAACAGCTTCTGGAAGTCGGTGTTGAACTGATCCTCCAGGACCATCAGCTTCGCCAGGACCGGCAACTTGAGGTCAACCTTTCGGCGTGCCGCGCTTCGGTGCTTGAGAAGCAGATTGTTGAGAAACCGCTTGAGTTGTCGAGGGTTGCCGCGCAACGAGGTCCCCAGTACCGGAGTGATGTCGGCCGCCCACGCCAAGTCATCCGTCAACGCTGGAGGGGGCGGGTCATCACCAAATACTTTGGCCGCGACGCCGAGGTTGAATGCCACCGACAGGCCACTCGCAGCACGGTTGGTAGTCGTCTCAGCGAGAACGCGCTCGAACTCCTCGCCCGAGAGGCGCAACTCAGCGAACAGCAGATTCACGTACGTCTCGGCTTCCGGCGCCGACAGGGGCGGAATGACCACCTTGAGTTGCAACATCTTCTCCAAGTAGTCGCGCCCCAGCCCAGCTCCATCAGTCTTGGTGATTTCCGGATAGCGCGAGTCGATGGCCGACTCGACCACATTCTGGTTCAAGGCGAGTACGTACGCAGTCTTGGGCGTATTCAAGAACAGGCGAATCGCCTCGAACGTGTCGACAACGGTCTCGGGCAGGCACCGATCCAGGTCGTCGATGAAGACGACGACCGCGTCGCCGTCGGGAAGCCGGCCGACGAGGTCCTCGAACTCCTTGCGGAACTGCTTGATGTCTTCGAGCGGTGGCCTTTGCTGGTCGGAGTCCACGGTGACGGCTGGTTGATCGGCAAGGAGCGGAGCGGCTTCGGCGACGGCAGCACCCGTAACGCTCGTCAGGATTGCAACTGCCTGAGGGTCGAGGTCAGGTGCGAATCCCTGGACCGCCATCGGCACCACGGTCGGCGCGAGCGTCGCGCCAACTCGGCCAGTCCGGCGCATCCATCGCTTTAGCCCGCGAACGAAGGTTCGGAGTCGACCGATCTCGGCCGCCGCTTCGGGCAACCGGCTCTCCAGCGCATCGAGAACGGCGGTCATCAGCGCGACCTTGACGTCCTGATGGTCCTCGTACTGCCAGGGGCTGAAGTGGACTGTCAGGTATGGCGAGTCCGGGGCGCGTTCGTCGACCTCGACTTCGGGGTCGCGCTCGATGGCAGCCAACTGACCGGCGGCCAACTGCATGAGGCTGCTCTTACCTGATCCCCAATCACCTAGGACGCCGACGGTGAGCGGTAAAAGTCGTGGCTCCGTCAGCGCGACAACCAGCGCGTCAACGAGAAAGTCGAACCCGAGCAGGTCGAGATCGGCCTCGTTGTCTGCCCACATTCGCCCTCCTAGTCGTGGTGCAACTCGCTACCAGGAGAATCTATAGGCAGGGTCCGACGGGCGGCGGGTCGAATACGGGGAGTTCAGGCCGGTTCTTGGCCGGCCGCCTGTCGAATCCCCACCCTACGGAGCCACGCTCCGCTGCTCAGTTTACGCCCGTAGTCGCCGACTTCGGCGGCACACCTCCTGGGCATGACGATCCCCATCAAGAACCCCGACGAGCTCGTCGCGGTCATCCCTCACATGCTCGGCTTCAAGCCCCAAGAGTCCATCGTGTTCGTGCCGATGGGCTCCGACCTCCCCACGGCCCGCCTGGACATCCCGACCACGCCGAGGGATCAGGCACAGGCCTGGAGGTCGATCCGCGACGGCCTCTCTCGCTACGCCCGACCCGGCTCCGCCGTCGGCATCGTCTGTTTCGCCGCAGACCGCCAGCAGGCCGACCTCATCGGACACGAGTTCGCCGAGCGACTCGACACCATCGGCATCGAGACCCACCTGCTGTTGTGGGCCGACGAGACCCGCTGGGCCGACCTCGTCACCAGCGACATGGGACTCCAGACCGAAGCTGCACGCGAGCGCGTTGCCGCTATGACCGTCCTCGCCGGTCGGCCCCAGCCAGCCGCCAGTCGCGACTCACTCGCGGAGTCGCTCGTCGGCGATCGGCAACCTGTCGCGAAGCTGCTGCCAGAGACTCGGGAGACGGCGCGGGAGAACGGAGCCAAGGTGGAGGGTCGCTGGGCACTCGGCCGGGTGCAGCGGTTCGGCCACGACGGCGTCCGTCTCGACGACAAGGACGCCGCCCGCCTGCTCGTGGCCGTCGAGTCCATCCCGATCCGAGACCGGCTCTGGATCGACATGAACCACGGCAACACCGCCTCCCACGTCGCGCTCTGGACCGACCTCACCAAACGGGCACCCGCCGAGGTCCGTTCCGCCCCAGCTTCGCTTCTCGCCTTCGGGAGCTGGCTCAGCGGCCACGGCGCGATGGCCTGGTGCGCCCTCGACCAGGTACCTCGCGACAAGCCCTACGCGCTGGCCAACCTCGTCGCAGCGGCGGTCCAGACGGGCCTGCACCCACGCGAGTGGGAAGCAGCCAAGTCCCAGCCCTCCGAGCGCGATAGTGACCGTGTCTCCGGCTTCGCCCGAACGGCCAGCACGCAGCTCGGCTCCGTCCGACCCGCTCATGGAATCTGAGGAGCGTGCCATGGACACGAAGTACCGCCGACGCCCACCCGCCAGTCGGCTCGAACACCTCTTGGCTCGGCTCCTTCGCCGGCACGTCGCGCCGAAGGCCGTCGTGCCCCGCGTCGACGTGGCGCACACCGAGGTCATCGAGTTCAGGCAGGCTTGAAGTGGGCGGCCAACGCCTCGCGGGTCGCGGGAACGTCGACTGATCCGTCTTGCTCGGTCAGCAGTTTCGCGAGTCGCTTGGGCCAGAGCACTTCGACACCTCTGGTGACGAAGGCTCCACCGATAAGCGGCCAGTCGGCCCCAACGAAGCAGAGGAAGCCGGTCACGGGCAGGTCGCCCACAACATCGCGGACGAGGCCGACTTGCTTGAGGACGCCATCGACGAGCTTCGTGCAGTCGCGCCGACCGACCAGCACCTTCTCGACCCTCGGCCGCAGGATGCCGCCCTCGATCTTGAGCTCAGGTCGGCCCTTGTATCGCTTCGCGTCGATCACCCAGATGCCCTGGCCGGTGATCGCGATGTGGTCGATGTTGGCCTGCGAGCCTGGGATACGGCGGTCATGCAGCACCGCGATCGACTCCGACACCAGAGAGTCCAGTCGTGCCCCAAGACGCTCTTCGCCGACCGCGCCAGTCGCCCATGCCTTCGTGCTCTGCTGCTCGTCGGACAGCGCGACGGCAATGCCGCCGAGCTTGCCCCACTTCTGACGGAGCCGCTCCTCGTCCTTGGCCTTGCGCCGCTCGTACTCGCGGCGAGCTGACGAACCTGCCACTCCAGCTTCCGGTTCCGACGCCGGTTCGAACAGCTTCGACTCGACTTCGACTTGGGCAGCAATCTCAATGCTCGCCGAACTGGGCGGACACTCCACGCAGCGCACGGTCTTGGTAGCTCGCTCGTAGGTGGCATCCGCCCGAGCTTGCAAGTCAGTCCCGCAGAGACGACACACCCCGGCGTACCGGAGCTTCATTCGCTTGCCCTCAGAAGGGAGGCTCATCCGTCACCCACGGGTCAGGGGTCGAGCCCCAAGGGTCCGAATCCAGAGGCGCCTCCGCCTCGTCGCGGTCGGCCTCCTGCGTCGCCGCCTCGATGTGCCACTCCGCACGAGCAACTAGCTCGTCAAACGTGATGACCTCTGGCTCGTGGAGATTCCGTCGGAACAACTCGAAACTGCGAACCTTGTCCGGAATCGGGCCGCCGCGCGCCCCAGTTAATTGTTCCAGCGACCCGACGACTACAAACGAGCGTGGCTGGAGAACGAACGTCCCTGTGCTCAGCAGTTCCCCGTCATCGGCTTGATCCCGGACATAGTCACCCAACTCGCGACTGGCGAGATGGACAGTCTGTTGGACCTGGACGACCGCTCCGCTCAGCTCTTTGGACGGACTCCACGCGCCGGATCGGTACTCCTCGCCCAACAGCGCGGTCTGATGGTGCTTGATCTCCGCGAAAGCCAGCGACCGCACGATCCCGGCCGTGCGGAGGAGTGCGTCGGCCCGCTTGCCGACCCCCTTGATACTCCTCCCCACCACGGTTTGCTCCAGCTTTCCCTCCTCCCAGGATGTGAAGAGCTGTCCTCCGAGTGCGATACCAAGGACCCACGGGTTCGCCTCGAGCAGCCTCTGCCAGGCCTTCTCGGGTCCTCCGGCCTCGGTGCTCGCCTCCGCGAATGCGTCGTCATCATCCAGCCACGCCCGCATCGTTGCAGCCACTTCACGTCGATGCTGGAGCGCGATCACGTCGTTCGCGTTCGCGTCGCTCTCAATGAGCGCACGGAACCGCTCTGGATCAGTGGCGTACACCTGACCCATTGCATCGGGGTCGGCGAACACGTCGCGCAACAGTTGATCGTCAACGTGGACGGTGCTCTCGCCCTCGATAGGGATCGAGTCGAGTGCCTTGAGCATGTCGATGAGTCGGGTCGCTTGGTCTCGATCAAGCTCAAGCACGGGCTCTAGCTTCGTCAGGTCGCCCGATGTCGGCACCTTCTGGATGCGGAGCTTTCGTACCGCACCGGCCTCGCGTGCGACCTGCAACTCAAGCTGCTTTCGCCCTCCGGGCGTTGTGAATACCACGTCGTTCGTCCATTCCCACTCGTCGTCGTCCTCGGTGACGACTTCGTCAAAGACCCTGTGGACGTACCTCGCCGGCTGCCCTTGGTCGCGTCCGTACTGCATCGAGAAGCTCTTGGTCACATAGGTCCGGGTCGTGAAGCGCCCCTCGGCGTATGTGACCTCGTTCGGCGGCTCGAAGAAGTCGCTCAGCGAAACGATCGGCATGGCAGCTCTTCCCTCACTCCGGGATTTCCGAGCCCAAGAACGTGCGGAGGGTCCGCATCTGCTCGAAGATCTCGTCGAAAGTCACGAGCCGAATGCCCGCGAGGTGCTCGCGGTAGAGGTCGAAGGACTTCTTCTTGTCGGGGGTGTCTAACTCCGATGCCAGCCCGGCAACTACGAAGCAACGTGGGGCCGCAATGCTCCACGTGCCATCTCCCGAGCGCAGCTTGGTATCGGCCTCAGTCCGAGCGAGTTGGAGTGCTTGGTCCAGGACTTGGGTGACGGCCTTTCCAATTTCGGCATTGACGCCAAATACCCCCACTCGATACTCGCGACGTCCAAGGAGCCGGGTCCCCGGCTTCTTGATTTCGACGAGTGCTGCGTTGTTCGTGATCGAGTTCTTGAACAGATAGTCGGCGATCTTCTTGCCCTTCGGCGAGTTGCCGCCTTCGCCGATCGCTAGTTGAGAGTCGATGAAGACGGTTGGTCCGCCAAAGATGAGTTGGAGGAGAAAGACGTTCTCCTCGAAGAAGCTCTGCCACCACGGCTCTGGGTGACCCGCGTCGAGAGCATTAGCGAAGGCCACGATGAGCTGGTCGAGGTTGACCAACTCGATGTCGCGTTGGAGCCGGGCAAGTTTCTGCGGGTTGCGCTCCACGATCGAGCGTGCTCCGGCGGCCGTGGCCGCAAGTAGCCGGTCCTCCTCGTCGTCGTTGAGTGGGACTTCACCTGCCGCAACCTTCGTCATCCACTGCGAGTCCGGGAGTCGGCCAAGCGAGAGCTGCCGCGCTTCTAATCCGAGGACAGAAGCCAGCTCGTTGTGAACCATCGTCTGTTTGACCCTGCGGATACCTACGTCGCCGCGAGACTTGATTCTCGCTAGGCGAGCACGCAACTCCTCTAGGTGCGGGAGGGGAAGGTAGAAGACTCGACCACGAACGGCCGGCTCTCCAGAGGCAGGAAGAGCAATGGAAGTGCACTTCGTGTGCTCCTCAATGAGGTTCACGATGATGTCGCACTCCTGGGCGAAGCCGAGACCATACTCAGGGTTCTTGTTCAGGCCCGCTGGCAGCGTCGCGAGGAGGTCTTCCATGTAGGTCACTTCATCGACCTCAACATCGAGCGTGATCTTCCGAATCTGCGGGTACTTCGGTCCCAGGAAGTTGTCGTTCCACGGCCGAGTGTCCGTTGGGAAGAGCCGCAGTTCATCCTTCTTCGGGTCGAGTTCCGTAACCGTCACCTTGGTGAGGCCATGCTCGGTCCCGTATGTGTGCGGACCGGGTGCCTCTTTCGGGACGAACCACCCGCGGACAACGCCACTCCTCGACTCCTCGGTGTCGAAGATCCCACGAGAGCCCGGCGCCTCCTCCACCCGTGGCATCGAGATCAGCTCTCCTCGAAGCCCGACTGGTCGAACTTGAGGGTCTTGGCGTTCTCCGAAACGGTGCGGACCTTGCCGTCCTCGAAGCCGGCCGTGTTTGTGGCCTCGATCTCGATGCGGACCGTCAACGCTGTTCCGTCGGCGGCACGGAGGTTGGCGATCACCTCGTCGGCGATGTTCTTGAAGTCCATCGCGATCTTGTCGGAGTTGAGGGTCTTCACGCCGTAGAAGCGGGTCTTAGGCTTCGTGAAGACGATGTCGACCTTTGGCGCTGACGGGTCGTGGGTCGTCGTTCCGCCGTGCTGGTCGACGAGTGCCTGGAGCTGCTCCTCCGCCGACTCCTTCGGTTCGGCCTCGGCCTCTCGCTGCTTCGTGGCGACGTCTGGTCGAACAAGCAACAGCGTGTCGGTGGCTACTGGCGCGGCGCTCTTGTCCTCAGGCGTCCACAAGCCGATGTAGCGACCAGCAGCTTCGTCGTAGCCGGTGGCGAGCGCGAACGCATCTGTCACCCAGATCATCGGCAGGTCGACGATGCCCTCGTTGAGCACCTTCCGGTCCCTTAGTCGCGGCATGTAGGGGTACTGCGAGTACAAACCCCACAAGGCGCCAAGTGCGACGTGGCCATCCTTCCAGATCTGCGGAACCTTGTTGATCGCCAACCGAATCGTTGCCGCCGCCTGCCGAGTCGAGAGATCGCCGTCGTTGCCAAGCCGACGGGAGACACGCTCGGCAAGCGATTCGGACTGACCCTCAACCTTGGTCTCGCGGATCAGGAACGGCGACCCGGGGTCCGGCTGTGTCGGCACCAACGCCCAGGTGAAGCTCTGCAACAGGCGCGCGGTCACAGTCTGGTCGGCTTGGTCGCGCCGCTGCGCCGCCTGGTTTTTCTGGTTCTGCGTGAGGTCGAGGTCGGCCTCGTTGTCGAGAACGTGCTTCCAACCGAGGTAGTCACGGGTAGCAGAGTTGAGCTCTTCGAGACGGGCCTCGTCGGCAGCTAGGTAGACAACCGTGTTGCGGTTGGTCCTGTTAGCGCTGCCGCGCTGCTCAGTCGCCTTCTGCGCGAACGCCTTGGCCTCGGACTCCGTCTTGCCCTTGTGCGCGACCTTCGGGTGAAGGATCACAAGCCGGGCCTCGTCGGTGTCGGGGATATCAGCGTTGGACTCCGGGCAAACGTGGACGCCGGCGAAGTCGCCTCGCGTGCGGCCCTGGCCCTGGAGGCGTCGGACGATCTCCGCCCATACGTCTTCTTTGTGGAGACGCTCAGCCTGGTCCTTCGCGGTACGCGTGATGTTGGGCTGGAGGTCGTACCAGTACTTGCCCGACCCGGAATAGAAGTACGTCGCGCGGTCGCCGAGCTGGGTCAGCGCCGCATGGAAGTTGCCCGGCACATCGCCAGGAACTGCGGTGCCGAGGAATACCCGCTGGGTTCCGATTCCCTTGTGGGTCGACCCGGGCGCGATGGTCGGCGCCGCGCCGAAGAACACGGTCCGCGCCAGACGCTTGGTGAGCGCGCGCTGCCCGAACAGCGGCTTCTCCTTGTCGATTCGCCCCGGCTCGGAGTTCGGGCCGTCGACGTCGGCGTCGATGATCGTCTTCCACGAGTCCTGGAGGTATTGCGTCAGTTCAGCGTTGACGTTCGCCGTGGCGAGCGGGATCGAGCCGGGCATGATCAGCGGCGAGGCGTCCTCGCCCGTCCAAAGTGCGTGGATCACCGTGCTCATCAGGCGCAGCACGCCACGGGTGCGCTGGAAACGCTCAAGCGATGACCACTCCTCGTAGAGGGTGTCGAACAGTTCGGGGTGGATCGGGTAAGTACGTTTGATGCGGTCTTCGTACGCCGCATCACGAACCTCGCGCGGGAAGTCGTCCGTGTACTTGCGATACATCTCGACGTACGCCCGTGCGGTAGCACCAATCGCGGCGAGCGCGGCAGCGTCAGCATCCTTGAACAGCCGCTGCTTCACGATGTGATACGCCTCATCGGACGACGCCGGCCGCCACTGGTCGGCCACGCGACGCACGACGTTCTGGAGCCGCTTGAGGGCTTCGAGACCGTTCGCGCCACCGACTTCCTCTGCGTTGCCTGCAACGATCTTGTCGCCACCGTCCCCACTCTCAGACGCGGGGATCGAGATTGCGAGCAGTACACCGGACGTGCCCTTGGCCGCCTCGGTCAGCGACTGGGCGAAGGTGAACTGGTCGTCAAACGTCCCACCGGCAAGGTCGTCGCGGCCGACGAGCGAACGGGCGTAGGCGACCCACTCGTCAATAAGGATGACAGCGGGTGCGTACTTGCTGAGCAGCTCGTGGAGATTCTCGCCGGGGTGGGTGCGGTCAGCGTCGGCTTGGGCGACGAGCGCGTACGCGTCCTTCCCGCCGAGCTGCCACGCGAGCTCGCCCCAGATCGTGTTGACCTGAGTGCCGTCGCCCTTGACGACTCCGGACGGGCTGAAGTGGTTGCCGACGATTGCGACGCGGTTGACCTTGTCGCCCTTGTAGCCGCTGGCGAGTAGCAACTCCTGGGTGGCCTGCGGGTACTCCCCGACAGGTAGCCCCGCAGCGACGTGCCACAGGGACAGCATCGAGTGGGTCTTGCCGCCACCGAAGTTGGTCTGAAGGTTGATGACCGGTGAGGCATTGTCGTCGCCCGCGAGCCGCCGCACCGCGCGGCCGATGAGGTCGCTCAGACCCTCCGTGAGATAGGTGCGCTTGAAGAACTCGACAGGGTCGGCGTAGTCGGAGTCGACTTCACCGCCTGTGGCGACCTTGTAGAGATCGGCCGCGAACTCTGAGGCATGGAAGTTACCGGTCGCGACATCGTCGTGTGGCTGGAGCACCTCGCGCCACGGCTTGAGGCCACCTACAGCTTCTGGATTGTCGACCGCGGCCTTGAGGACCTTCTTGTCGTCGCGGTCAGCGGTGACTCGGCGGAGGTTGAGGCGGACGTCCTTGATGAGATCGCCGTCGCTGGGCTTGCCGAGCAGCCGCATGAGGCGCTCGGCAGTGTCAAGCACGCGGTAGGCGTCGTCGTCCGTGAAGGAGCCGTTGTGCGCCCAGGTGTTGCGGGCGTTCTTCAACTCGGTGGCAAACGCCTCGCCCACCCGCCCGAGGGTGTCGGAGAACGGATACCACCGTGGCTTTACGTTGGTTGTGATCGCCGTCTCGGTGAGGATGCGGAGTTGTACCTGCGGGTCGAGAGGGTCGTAGACCTTCCCGGCATGCCCATCCTTCGCAGCGACGAGCTGAACCCAGTTGGCCCCGGCCGAGGCGTCGACGGCGCCGATGACCGACGAAATGTAGTCGTCAAGTGCCGGGGCGATGATCTCAAACATCTTCCCGACGCGGTCGCGGTTACTTAGTGCCATCTCACTCGTCCTCGTCAAATTCGAACGCGCCTTGTGTCTGCGCGGACTTCTTGCTGGTCCGTGCAACCTCGTTGATCTCAGGCCAGCTCGTCACAAGGTTGTTGAAGGAGAGGGCATCCTTCGTCCAGCCGCTGTCCTCAGCTATCCGAAACACAAGGTGGGCCAATTCGACGACAAGGTCGGGGTCGACTGCCCGGTCAGGTCGACTGATGGCGGCCCGAAGGAAGTCGCCGGCCGGCGCGATCCCATCTCGCTCCAGGACCTTGATCAGGTGGTGGAGGCCTTCCCAGTTGCTGGTTCGCTGATCCGCCACGGGGTCGTAGTCCCAGATCAGATCAGACGGCCGAATCAACTGCACACTCCCAGCCTTCGACGTCAAGATGCCCTCGCGGTCCATAACGTCAACGCTCGTGTTCCGAGCACGTGCCAGGTTGTCCGCATCGCCGAACTTGCCCACCCCGTAGCCATGCTGGCGGTACCAGGCAATCGCGAAACGAGAACTGTCGTCAAAGTCGCCCTCTTGTTCGTTGAGCGTCTCATCGAGTACCTCGTTGATTCGTGCCAATGCCGATCTCACACTCATCGCCGTGCCATCAGCTTCCCTGACCACCGAGTAGCGGCTGAACACCTCGATACCAGGGCCAATCGCCGCCTGCGGCAAATCGACGGGAGCCACTCCACCAGCTTGAAGGTCCTGCAACGCAGCGTCCAACTCGCCCTTCAGGGCGGCGAGGAAGCCGGAGCGGTCCGTGGCTGAAGCAGTGCTTGGGCGGGGGCGAAGCACAAGAACAGTGGACGTCGACAAGGAGTTGCTCCCTTGTGCGACGGCCCGGCTCGCGTTCTCAGTCCGAAGTGGCCATGTGCGCACGACTTGCCAGCCGCTATCAACCATGGCTTGCAGAATCGTTGCCCAACGACTGTTTCCGCCTCCCAAGGCGTTCTTCTCGACAGACTTCGAGGCGTAGTACACAACCAGTGGAAACTCGGAGTCTGCCTGGGTCCTGATCTCCTCGAATACGTCGCGGAAACCGTCCATGAATCCGTTGGAGGCTTCCTCGACACCACCAGCTCGATAGGGGTTCGCGACCAGCTCTGTCGCCTTGGGTACCAGGACGGTGCCGAAGATGCTGGGCAGGATGTTGGCGAGAGTTCTTCGCTGCCACACGTAGAAGAAGTCCGACAGATCGGCGTAGCTGATGTTGTCGAAGTAGGGCGGGTCCGTGACGACAACGGCGCCCGCCAATGGGGACTTACGCGCGTCACTCTGCTCGACACTGTGCTTACCACCGATAGCCGACGACTTGAGTGGCGCAACGATGGAGCGCAGGCACGCGGAGAAGGATCCGCTGTTCCCATCCCCCAACACGTTCGCTTCGGAGACGTCCCATGCCATTGGGATCGACTGACCAGTGAACAGGTGCTGCGAGACCTCACCTGTGGCCTCCCAAGAGCAGAGCGCATTCGACCAATCGGCGAGCCTGCTCACGCTAAGTGCGAGATACACAGCGATTGCGTCGGCGTAGGCAGTAGCGTCGCGCCCACCTTCGCTAAGCGTGGCGCCCACAGGCATTCCCGCCGCCAAAGCGTCCGCGAGCACGCGCTGCCGTGCCTCGTCGACCAGGTCGCTGAGAGTCGCCATCGCGAGAAGTTGCCGATCGGTGAATAGATCAGCGAACGTTGCCAGTCCGTACGGGGGCGTCCATAGGTTTCGTGGATCGTGACCAAGCTCGTACTCCGGAACATCGTCTGGCCGATCCACGTCAGCCGCCAGAGCATCGTCCGCGTTCGCATCGTAATAGAGCCGAGTTCGGTCCCCCTCCGCGACGACGGCCATGAGGGCCATACCCATGCGCCCTGCTGCGCCCTCGGACTTGATGTAGTCCTTTGATGCTGTTGCGCTGCACGCAACGCACACTGCACCCGCTTTGCCCGACATCGGTGGATCAATCGCTGGTCCTGCCGGATTCCTCTCGACCGTATACTTGATCCGCTTTCCGCTGGGATGAGAACCGTCACGGACGACGGTCGGTACGACGAACGTCTCTTTCCCACGCTTCTTGCTCAACCACCACTTGCTCGCAAGCGGCATCTCAATCGCACATGCCGGGTTCTGACACGTAACGGTCCTCGACCAAACCCATGCCAGAACAGAGCGTCCGTTTGATTTTGGATAGTGCATCCCGATGCGGTCGGTGGCCTCGCGCCGCATCCAGTCGCCGTACGCCTCGGTGTCTGCAGCTAGTCCTTGCGCCGCCGACCAACGACCGAGTTTCGACTCCCGAACGTCTGGGCTAACGGGACCTACACCAACGAATCTCGACGGGATTTCGACGAGCGCCTTCGTTAGCAGAACTGCAACCGGGTTCAGGTCGCTAGAGCGAGTGTTCACACCGAACTGAGCTGCTGCGAGCACCAGGGACCCACCGCCCACGAACGGGTCGACGACTGTGATGTTCTCCGGAAGCAGCGATGCCAACTCCCGCTGAAGGTTTCCGCTGGGAGCGGATACTTCGTCCCACTCAACCGCCCGCGCGAGCAACCTGTGCCTTCGTTCCCGTTCTTGCGCGATGGCCTCTGCGCCAACGAACCGCTCGGGCTCCGAGGAAGGGTCGTTGATAAGTTGAGCAAGCAGTAGTGCCCGTGCAGAAGTGATCGGCTTGCGCGACCACCAGTGATGGAGATTCTGCGGCTTTCCGACCTTGCGGTTCTTCTCCGTCTGCGACGCGCGGCTGATCGCCTCCAACGGCAACGCCACCTCGATCAACTTGCGTTTCTGAACCACATCGACCCCTCTGCCCGCTCCCGGGCATGACTCAGCGGCGCCGGAGCGCCGCACCTTCCAAGTCCAAACCTATCCGCGACGTCCGACACAACGCGGCACTACGCCACATCTGTCCCATCTGTTCACAGCAGCGATGGGCGCAAACCGCGGAGTCATCGGGTAGTCGCCCTCAGCGTCGCACTCAAGGCGTCGTCATCCACGGCGGTCGCGAGGCGGTGGAGTGCCGCGACCCGGAGCCGGTCCGACAGGCTGCCGTCGGTGGACTCACTTGGCGAGCCGCCACGGATCCGCTCGGTGACATTCATCGATGAGCCGTCGTCGTAGAGCGCTGCACGGAGAACCGCAGGGTCCGCTGCGCCGCCGGCTAGCACCTCGATGAGATCCTCGAAGTCCTGTGCAGAGATCACCCGCGAAGGAGTGTTCGATGAGGCCGATGGCGTCGTTGGGGTAACGCCACCGATCGGAACCCCCAGATACGTCCGCCCATCGATCCGCGTCGTGATATGCCTGTCCAGGGTGACGACCAGGCCGAACACAGGCACGTCATCTTCAGCGAAGGTCCGGGCAGATGCGTCGATCTGATCGAACGCCGGCTGGTAGAGGTCGTCGACCAACCTTCGGTTCTCCCACGCCCTGAGTTGGCCATCGAGTGCCTGGAGGGTCGTCTTGGACTCCACGATGAGGACGAAGTCGCCAGCTGGTGGGACGAGCAACAGGTCGGCCCGCGACTCATCGGGCTCAGCGCCTTCGTCCAGGTCCATGACAAACCAGTCGTGAGTCAGTGCTTCGGAGGAAATCGCCTGAAGGTAGCCCTCGAAGCTCACCCCAACGGCTCCTGATCGAGCCCGTGACTTGTCAGCACCGTCAGCGCGGAGCAAGCGGATGTACAGTCCCGCGGTGCTCACCGCAGCTGCGAGGTGGGCCTGCGAAGGAACAACTACGCGGTCATCTTCCAGCCTGATGAGTGGGCGCTGCACGAGCGGACCAAGTCCACGAATCACGTCTTCCTTGAGTCGGTCCTCCTCCGGCTGCACGATGCTCCGGATGTCGCCGAGGTTGGCGCCGAGGAGGTTGATGGACCCTGTCACGATGTCGACGAGGCTCTGAGGCAGTTCGGAGAGCTTCGTGGGTTCGATGATCCCGTCCGTGGCGATCAGGCCGGGCATGCCCATGACACCCAAGATCAGATCTGTCAGATCCATCCCCAGCAAATCGCCCCACGCAGCACGCCCCAGGACCCCGTCTTCCGTGTCGGTCGCCAACACGGAGAGCACTCGGTGAAGGTCCGAGATTGGTGCTGCTTGTCCGATCAGTTGCGATGCCAGAAAGCGTTGTACGGCGTGGTCGGAGAAGTCGGTGCCGACGCGAGCCAGTGCTGCGGGGTCAGCAACGTTGTGTAGGTCCCTGACGAGACTGCGGACGTTCTTCTCACTGGCGTCTGTGTCACCGCTGGTCAAGCCAGCCTCGTGAACCGCGCGGCTCGCCAGATGCGGAGGAACGTCTACAAGGCGGGCAACCTGCCTAACGATCGACTCGGCCGATAGATGTTGGATCCCGCTGCGAATCTCCAACAAGGTCTTGACCCGTGACATCTCCCGAACCAGCCTCCGCTTCTGGGATCGGTCGAGGTTGGACTCGGCGAGACCCAGTTCCTGCAATCGCGCTCGATTGCGGGACTTTCGATCCCGATTCTTCCTGGACATCAGACGCCACCCGGTCGACTACACCCGTGTCAGAACGGGTGCCCGCCCTTGGCCCACTGCTTGGCCCAATCGCCCCGGATGCCGGTGGCATCGAAGTCGCCGAGGTCCGTGGTTGCGAAGGGGTCGTCGAGGTAGCGGACCTCGTCGTACTGGGCTCCGCGTGGGTCGACTCGGACGAGGGCAAGTCGGTAGCGCGGCACCGCGTTCTTGCCGACCATAACCTCGTTGTGGGTGACGAAGAAGTCGGTAGCGCCGTCGATGCGGGCCTTGACCTCGATGCGGTACGTGTCGCCCGCGGTGTCAGTGGAGAGGATGTCGAAGCCGGGATTGTTGAACGCCTGCTCGACGGGCTTGCGGCCGAGTTCTCGCTCGCGGGCGAGCACCAAGTCGACGCCGCGGCGTTCGACCTCCTTGGTCTCCTTCGCATGGATCGGCGCGGTCGCAGGCAGCTCGGCCTCCAACATGCCAACCGGGAGCACGAGAGCCGCGGTGACGATCCGGGGCGGCTTTGTCGACATGAGCTGCTGTTGGTCGAGCAGTTCGAGCCGCTTCCGGAGGCGGACGTCGAGTTCGACTGCCTTGCGGTTCAGGCTCTCCGAAGATTCCTTGGCCTTGTCGCCGGCCTGCTCCTTCTCCGAAGCGATCGCGGCATCGAGAAGGAGGCGGTCACGTTCGCCTTCGAGACGGCTAGTGACTAGGTCGCGGGCCTTGCTCAACTCCGCCAGGCGTCGCGGCTGGACTTCGGTGAGGTACTCCGGAAGTCGGTTCGCGATGATCCAGCTCGTGGCCTTGTCCTCGGCGTCCGCGAGCCACGGCAAGCCGCGGGCGATTTCCGTGGCCTGGCTCTCGGGTGCGGCGACGCAGTCGAGGTAGGGCGCGGGTCCGGCGGGCGTGACTGTGCCGAAGCTGTCGACGTAGGCGTAGCCGAAGCGACGCGCGACGGAGCCGCCCGTCGCGTCGGCAACCTCCTCGATCACGCCGACGAGCAGGTGGGGCTCTTCCAACGTTGAGGAGACGAGCACAGTGCCTCGGTTCAGGGATCCGCCGAACTGACGGACGGCTTCATCCATCACTGCGTCATGAAGCGGGTGGCCGGGTGCAAGCAGGTCGGCGCGAGAGGTCTCTTCGGCGTGGACCTTGCCAAGCTCGAAGGTGACTCGGTCGTACTTGGTGGCGATCGGTCCCTTGCCCACGGCGCGGATCTGTTGGGGCACATTGGCGATCTCGTATCGGCCTTGCTCACGCTTCACGATCCGACCGCCCAAGCGAGTGAAGGCTGCCTTGAATGCCATCTCGATGTAATGAGGCTGGAGGCGGCGCGCACGAGCCTCATCCATTGCCGCCCGGAGTGCGTGCAGGTCGGCCTCGGCGAGGTTCTCGGAGGCGAGCGCCCGCTCCTCCAGTAGATCTTTGAGTCCGTCGCCGACGGTCGCGTCGATGACCTCGTGCATTTTGGCGCGCACGTCGGGGCGTTCGCCGTACTGGATGGCGTCGAGTAGGAGGTTGCGCAGCGGGGTCTCGCTGAAGGCTTCACCAAGGACGTCGAAGACCTTGCCGCCATAGGTCTGGCGCATCTGGTCGAGCTTCTCCAGCAGACGGGTGAAGACCTCACCCTCGCGCGTGTTGGCGGCGACCAGGTTCCACAATCGGCAGACCTCTTCCTGCCCGATGCGGTGGATGCGACCGAACCGCTGCTCGATGCGGTTCGGGTTCCACGGCAGGTCGTAGTTGACCATCAGATGCGCGGCCTGAAGGTTGAGTCCCTCACCGGCGGCGTCAGTGGCGAGCAGAATCTGGACGTCGCGGTTCTTGGTGAACTCCTCGGTGATGAGGCGGCGCTCACCCCGGCGCACGCCGCCGTGGATCGCCTTGACGGAGTCGGGCTTGCCGAGCAGGGAGCCAATCTTGCCCTGGAGGTAGTCGAGGGTGTCGCGGTGCTCCGTGAAGATGATGAACTTCCGCGGCGAGCCATTGCCGTCGGTGGTCAGGGCGTTGTCCTGGAGGATCGTGGAAAGCTCGGTCCACTTGCGGTCGGTGCCGGCCTCGCGGACCTTCTTCGCGGTCGCGATCAGGTCGGCGAGCTCGATGAGTTCGGCGTTGAGTTCCTCGACGGTTTGCGCGGCGGTGGCCGCGTCCATGACGTCTTCTTCGAGTTGCTCCAACTCCTCGGCGTTGTACTCGTCCTCGTCGAACTCGCTGATGTCGACGGTCGGCTCGGTGTCGGAGTAGGTGCCGTTGAGGATCTCCTGCTTCTTGCGCTCCAGCCGCTCGGAGCGGCGAACGAGGCTCTTGTAGATCGCCTCCGGGCTGGACGCGAGACGGCGCTGGAGAACGGTGAGGGCGAAGCCAACTGTGTTCTTGCGCTTGCCGCCCAGCTTCTCGGCGCGGTTCATCCCCTCGCGGACGTAGTGGGTGACGTCCTCGTAAAGGTCCTGCTCCAGCGCAGTCAGCTCGTACGGCACCGTCTCCGCGATGCGTTCCGGGAACAGCTTCTTGCCCTCGAAGGTGAGGAGGTCCTCCTTGACCATGCGGCGCATGACGCCCGAGACGTCGACTGACTTCTTCTGCTTGCCCTCGAAGCGATCGCGGTCCAGCAGCGTCATGAAGAGCTGGAAGTCCTCTTCCTTGCCCGAGTGTGGGGTCGCGGTCATGAGGAGCAGGTGTCGGGTGACCTGGCCGAGCAGCTCACCGAGGAGGAAGCGCTTGGTCTTCTCCAGCTTGCCGCCGAAGTAGTGCGCTCCCATGCGGTGGGCCTCGTCGACGATGATCAGGTCCCACTCGGTCTCCTTGAGTTGGGCCTGGAGCGCCTCGTTGCGGGAGAGCTGGTCCATCCGCGCGATCAGCAGCGGATTGGTCTCGAAGACGTTGAGGTTGATGTTGGCGTCGATCAACTGGTTGGTCAGCAGGTCGAACCGGAGCCCGAACTTGAAGAACAACTCGTCCTGCCACTGCTCCACGAGCCCACCCGGGGCGACGATGAGGCACTGCTTCACGTCGTCACGAAGCAGCAGCTCCTTGATGTAGAGGCCGGCCATGATCGTCTTTCCCGCGCCAGGGTCGTCGGCCAGCAGGAATCGCAGCGGAGTGCGCGGGAGCAGCTCACCGTAGACCGCGCGGATCTGGTGCGGGAGCGGCTGCACATCGCTTGTCGCGACGGCGATCATTGGATCGAACAGGCCTGCCAGGGTGATGCGCTGTGCCTCGGCGACGAGCTTGAAGTCGCTCGCCGACGCGTCGAACGCGCGGCTGCCGCTCTGGGCGATGCTCAGGCTGCCCTCGTCCTTGCGGAAGACGACTTGCTGGCCGAGTCCGCCGGAGGCGTGCTTGTAGGTCAATTCGAGGGCGTCCGTGCCATGCCACTGTGCGGCGATGACGGTGATCACCTCGGCTGGGATGAGCCCTTCGACCCTCAGCCCGGGCTTGAGTTCCTCAAGCTGCACTTCTGACCTCCTGATCGACAGTCGGCCAACGTTACGGCAGCGGTCCGACAAAAGTGAGCACCGGCGTCTGCCCACACGTCAATCTTGGCAGTGACCTGCCCGGGCCGCGCGAGGTTGGTCCAAGCGTTCGCGCGCTACCGGGCGACGACGCTGCGAAGCGCCCGCCCCGCCATCAGCGGGAGGCTCAGGACGGCCATCCAGGCGAACTTCGCCGCGTTCCAAAAGAACAAGAACACCAGCACATTCAGCCATCCGAGTCCAGGACGGGCGGCTCCTTGGATGGCCAGGGCGGTCAGGCCGAGGTAGGTGGGCGTGGCGACGAGGGCGACGGGGATCGCCCACTTGAGGCCGCGCGGCGAGCGGAGCCAGTCGACGGCTCGGTTGGTGGGCATGTAGAAGCGGAGGTAGCCGCGGATCGCGGCGCTGAGGTGCCAGAGCGCGATGAGCATGGAGGTCTCCTTCGGGTTGGGGCTCACCTCCTCTGTACGCCCGAGGACCGACGGGACGGGCGGACCATCGCCCGTCCTGTGCACAACTCGGTCGGGACGGCGTCCGTGTACCGCTACCGAATCGCCCGGCCCCGTAATTCGAGGGTGCGGCTGCGCTCGTCCTGGGCGTTGGCGGCATCGTCGGCGATGGATCGGGCACGGCGGATCGCCTGCTCGGCACGCGCGGCATCCATCTTCTGTGCCTCGTTCTTCGACTCGCCGAGAACTCTCCGCCCGTCCACGTTGTAGCGGTCGCGATAGGCGGCAACGGTTCTGACCTCGTGGAGCCAGCGCCGGAGCGCCGCCTTGGTGGTCGGTGGGGCGCCGAGGCGCTTCAGCCACGGAGCCTTGTCCTCGGCCGCGTTCTCCGCGAGAGTCATCGCCCGTCCTTCCATCAGGTCCGCGAGTTCGCCGAGCACCTTGCTCATCTCCGGGCTCATCGGGCCGTCCGCAACCGGGATCAGGCCGACGACCAACTTCGGGGACGGGCGACGCTTGCCCTGCCTCGGCTGGGCAGCCTTCTGGACACGACTGATGAGCACTGCGCCGACGTCCTCGGCGTCGTCGAGTCCGCGACGGGCGACGACGACTGGGAGCAACTTCTCGACGTCGTAGTGATTGGACTCGGCACGTCGCAGCTCGGCAGTGAGCGGTCCGAACGACGGCGAGGCCAGCACCTGCTCGACCTGGGCGTCGGTCAGTCCGCTCCGCTTGATCGCGTCAACCCACCGGTCACGCTGGGCGACGGCGCCGATGGTCTCGTACTCCGCACCGAGCTGGGCGATTGACGACCAGCGATCCTGCTCGGCCACGATCATCTGGTGCGCCGAGAGCTCACCGCCGAGATGCTGGAGCACGCCGTAGAGAACCGTGTGGGCGTTGACCTCGTCGGGCTCGGGAGGGGCGTGGCCCTCGTCGGGCTTGTCGAGGGCCACGT
>WBZP01001443.1_pt1 | contig 29204 bp, 27 predicted proteins | sample 5204301 | NCBI WGS metagenome assembly WBZP01 (sample SAMN12412401, study PRJNA552823) | activated sludge metagenome | isolation source: activated sludge from nitrification reactor of wastewater treatment plant... | place: USA: Pennsylvania | collected 2017 | reverse complement strand
CGCCCATGAGGGCGATGACGACCGGCTTGGCCGCCGTGGTGATGATGGGGATGAGGGCGCGGGCGATGCCGCCGGCCGACTCCATCGGCGGCGGCGGGACGACGACCATGACGCTATGGACGCCGGGGTCGTCGAGCAGCAGCCGCAGCGCTTCGGCGTACTGGGCCGACGTGGCCGCGGCCAGCATGTCCACGGGGTTGGCGAAGCCGGCGTCGGGCGGCAGCAGGGCGCGCAGGGCGGCGTCGGTTTCCGGCCGCAGCGTGGCCAGGCGCAGGCCGTGGCTCTCCAGAGCGTCGGCGGCGGTGACGCCGGGGCCGCCGGCGTTGGTCAGCACGGCCACGTCGCGCCCGGCCGGCAGCGGACACCAGGCCAGCGCCCGCGCCCAGTCGAACAGCTCCTCGCTGGTGTTGGCGCGGATGACGCCGGCGCGGCGGAAGGCGGCGTTGAAGGCTGACTCCTGGCCGGCCAGCGCGCCGGTGTGGCTGGCCACGGCCCGCTGCCCGCCGGCGTAGCGGCCGACCTTCAGGGCGATGATGGGCTTGTGGCGCGTGGCCGTCCGCGCGGCGTGGACGAAGCGGCGGCCGTCGCTGATGCCTTCCAAATAGAGGGTGATGACCCGCGTGTGGTCGTCGGCGGCCACGGCCGACAGCACGTCCGTCTCGCGCACGTCAATCTGGTTGCCCAAGCTGACCAGTTGCGACAGGCCGAACCCCTGGCCGCGCGCCCAGTCAATGACTGCGGCGCAGATGGCCCCGGAGTGGGAGATGAAGGCCACGTCGCCGGGGGTGGGGCCGGGCGGGGGCAGGAAGGTCGTGTCCAGCGGACGGTGGGTATCGAGCAGGCCGACGCAGTTGGGGCCGATCAGGCGCATGTCGTGGTCGCGGGCCACGCGCAGGCAGTCGTCCTCCAGCGCCGCGCCGGCCGGGCCGGTTTCGCGGAAGCCGCCGCTGACGATGATGGCGGCGCGGATGCCGCGGCGGCCGACTTGGTCGAGCGTGTCGGGCATGGCCGGGGCGGGCACGATGAGCACGGCCAGATCCACCGGGTCGGGCACTTCGGCGATGGTGGCGTAGACGGGGCGCTCCAGCAGGCGGCCGCCGCGCGGGTTGACGAAGTGGATCGCGCCGGTGTAGCCGCTCTGGGCCAGGTTGCGGGCCACGCCGAAGCCGAGCTTGGTCGGGGCGGCCGAAGCGCCGACGATGACGATGCCGGCGGGGTCAAAGAACGGGCGAAGGGTGGGTTCGATGGGAGAGGTCACGGACTCGAATTGTAGCACCTTCTTGGCAAGAGAAGAATGGCACGCTGATTGGCGCTGATTTCACCGCTGATTGACGCTGCTGATGTGATCTGACAGCGTCAATCAGCGTTCACATCAGCGTCAATCAGCGTGCCATTCTTCTTTCTATCTACAGCCGCACGTCCTCCGCCCCACCGATGACCCGCGCCGGGCCGCTGCTTTCCACGTCGGCCAGGGGGTCGAAGTCGCGCAGGCGGCCGAAGTCCAGCCCGGTGATGGCCTCGACACGCGACACGGCCACCTGATAGGTGCGATACGGCCCGTAGGCGAACTCCAGGTCTTCGAGCAGGTTCTTCTGTGTTTGCAGGTAGGCCGTGGCCGACAGACTCCCGTCGGGCTGGCGCATGACCACCACCTTCCAGAACTCGGCCGGCAGCCGGTACGCGCCGCGATAGGTCATGTCATCGGCGCGGAAGACCGGCCCGGTGAAGACCGACACCTTCAGGTCGTGGTTGTCGGCGTTCTTGAGGATGTAGTCCTCCAGCGCCAGCCAGGTGCGGCGGTTGAGGCGGGCGTGCTGCGGGGCGCAGTTGGTGAAGTGGAAAGTGTCCTCGTTGGCCGTGGCCGCCGAGCGCCCCCACACCGGGTCGGCCCGCCGCACCAGATGCCCCTGGTCGAGTTCGTTGCGCTCGTAGAGGTCGGGGCCGATCTGGTCTTCGCGGGCCAGGCGGGGGTCGAAGTACCACACGTCGCGGTCGCGGGGGATGCTGACCGTCTGGCGGCCGTCAATGTTGACCGCCGTGAAGTAGGCCATGCGCCGCGAGCGGCACATGACGACGGAAAAGTGGACGTAGGGCAGCACGTGGCCGCCGCCGTCGGTCCGTTGGGCCACGTCGGCCAGTTGCGCCGGGGAGAGGGCGGGCAGTTCCACCTTTGGCCCCAGGAAGCGCGGGTCGTACCCCTTGACGCGGCCGAAGAACTCCAGGGCGCGCTCGGCCGTGGCCAGCACGCGCGCCGGGCCGCCGGCGGGGGCGGCCGGCGGCGGCGCGGTGAATAGCTCGTCCAGCAGCGCCTTCTGCTCGGCGCTGAACGCGCCCGCGTCCAGCGCCGCCCGCAGATGGGCCACGATGCTGCTGACGCGCACGCCCTCGTTGGCAACGTAGGCGATGCGGTCTTCACCCATCGCCGGCGTCCACACCGCGCCATCCACGGCCAGCACGCGCCCGGCCGCGTCGCGCTTCTTCACCCCGGCGTGGTGCAGGGCGACGACTTGCCACTGGTCGTTGAACACCGGCGAGCCGGACGCGCCGCGCTCGGTGTCGGTGGTGTAGTGGATGAAGTCGTCGAATACGTCCACGACCTTGTTGTTGCGCAGGGCGATCTTCTTGGGCGCGCCGCCGGGGTGCTGGACAACGGCCACGTACTCGTCCACCAGCATCTTGCCCTTCTGCTCGATGAGGGGCAGGAAGCCGTAGTTGGCCAGTTCGGCCGGGCCGTCGTTGGCTGCCGGGCGCACGGCGACGAGGCTGTAGTCGAGGGCGGCGTCGGTGTGGAAGAAACGGTCGGGGTCGAGGCCGAACACGACCGGCGTGCGCGGCCGGAACTGCTCGTCGTCCTCGAAGTCGAGGTCGAGCAGGCTGCGGCGGGCGCTGTCGGCCGCGGGCAGCACGTGGTTGTTGGTCAGCAGCAGGCCGGGCGAGACGAGGAAGCCGGTGCCGAACTCGCGCACGTGGCCGCTCAGGTCGCGCACCTGAATACGGCCGACGGGGCGCGCGGCGCGACGGCCCAGGTCGAGGAAGTTGATCTCCAGCAGGTCGCTGGTGCCCAGGATGCGCTCCAGCCCCAGGCCGTCGTCGGGGTGGATCATGTCGCGGCGGGCGTCGAGCTTGGCCATCTCGGCGAAGCTGATGATGCCCTTGGCGCTGTCGGACTGGCGGGCCTGCCGCTCGTCGCGGCGGGCGGCGAAACGGGCGGCGGCATCCTGGTCGTGTTGGTCGCTGTTCATGGGGTCACTCCTCTGACCTTAGCATAGACCAAATGCAGGTTTTCTCAAACACCTATTCGTTTGATGGCCGCGCACCTGTCAGGTGTTGGCTTCTATGGCATAATAGCCGGTTTATGATTGACGAATCCTACCTTGATCGAACACATCCCGACCCCGGCGGCGACCTGGAAGATGGCCCGGTTCTCTCGGCCCACTGCAAGGGCGTTGTGGCCGACGCCGTGACGGCTATTCTGCGCGCCGTGGGCGAAGACCCGGCACGCGAAGGGCTGCTGGCCACGCCCAACCGCGTCGCCCGCGCCTACGACGAACTGCTCATCGGCTATAAGGTTGACCCCGAGGCCCTGCTCAACAACGCCCTGTTCGAGGCCAGCTACAGCGAGATGGTCGTCGTCAGCGACATTGACTTCTACAGCCTGTGCGAGCACCATATGCTGCCCTTCTTTGGCAAGGCCCACGTGGCCTACATCCCCAACCGCAAAGTGATCGGCCTGTCGAAGATTCCGCGCATTGTGGAGGTCTACGCCCGCCGCTTGCAGATTCAGGAGCGGATGACGCGGCAGATCGCCGAGTTGATTGACCAGTTGGTGCAGCCGTTGGGCGTGGCCGTGGTGGTGGACGGGCTGCACATGTGCATGGCCATGCGCGGCGTGAAGAAGTCGAACGCCCGGATGCGCACCAGCGCCCTGCTGGGCACGTTCGCCGACAACCCCAAGACGCGGGCCGAGTTCATGGACCACATCGGGCCGGTGGCGCGGTCGTTGGTGTAACACAAGAAATCTAAACCACAGATTGCGCAGATTACACAGATTATTCTCTTGAATCTGTGAAATCTGTGTAATCTGTGGTTTAAACTTTTTATAGATCAAGGGCGCAAGATGGTCAGGCCGAGGTGCTGCTCGAAGGGGGAGAAGTCGCGGTCGGAGTGGAGTAGGAGGACTTCGTTGGTGATGCAGTAGGTGACGATGAGGCAGTCTATGGTGCTGCGGGTGGTGAAGCCGCGCGACCGGAGCAGCCGGTAATTTCGCGCCGACAACAGCGCCAACTCCAGGTTGACCAAAGAGACAACCGGCAACTGTAACATCGCCTCGCGGGCGCGGTCATAGTGGGATTGGTGGCGAAATCCCTGTAAGACTTCGGCCAGAACCAAATCGCCGACTATAAATGGTTCCTCCCCGATTGCGGAGCGGACGAAAAGCGCCTCGGGGCTAGGGTGTCCTCGAAAGAAGTCAATCCAAACTGAAGAGTCAATCAGGATAGTCAAAGCGATCCTCACGCATGATGTTCAGGTCGCCTTCCCACGTGAGTTTGCCGTAAAGCTCCCTGATTTTCGTTTGTTCAAGTTGCTGGATCAGCGTTTCTAGGCCTTTCTCAACGACCGCACGCTTGGTCTTCAGGCCCGAAAGCTCTAGCGCTCGTTCTAGTAACTCTTCATCAATCACGATATTCGTTCGCATCGGCCGCACCTCGCCCAACGGATGTGTATACTTTAGCAAAATCGTGTGTATAAATCAAGCGGTGGGGTCGGCCGCGCCGGCAGCACAGGATAAGAATCCTGTGCCACAGCAAGATACTTGCCGCCGGTCGCCAATGCGCTACGATCCTGCTGGCCGGCCTGGCATCACCCATTCATCATGCCGGCGGGATGGCCTGTGCTCAAGAAAATCATCGCCTCCAGCCGCTACATCGTCTCTGCCGCTTCCGTCGGGGCGTTCGTCGCTTCGCTGCTGTTGTTGGTCGTCGCGTTGGCCCAGACGGTCGGCGTCGTCAGTCGCGCCATCACCAACTTCCGCGCCGTGGTGGCCGATCCAAAGGAACTGACACTGGTCCTGGTGACCAACATTGACCTGTTCCTCCTCTCGGCCGGGTTCTACATCATCGCCCTGGGCTTCTACGAGTTGTTCGTGGACGATGACATCGAGTTGCCCGACTGGCTGGAGATCCACGACTTCGACGATCTCAAGTCAAACCTGGTCGGCATCATCATCGTCGTCATCGCCGTGGCCTTTCTGGGGCAGGTCATTGACTGGAAGGGGGGCAGCGACATCGCCTACTTCGGCGGGGCGGTCGCGCTGGTGACGGCGGCGCTGACCTACTTCATCACGGCCAAGGCCGGCAAGGACAAGAAGACGCGGCGCGGCGAGCCGCCGGGCCAAGACGGGCCGCCGCCGGCCTAAGCCGGCTTCTGCGCCAGCAGGATCATCTCGCCCCCGGCCCACAGCAGATGGGCCAGTTCCAGCCGCGTTCGTCCGGCGAACGGCCGCAGCGCCCGCCGCGCCACGCCCAGCCGCCCCAGCCGCGCCGCCCGCCAGCGCGTGCCCCAGTACATGCGCTGATCGGCCACTGGCGCGGCCGGCGAAGGGCGTATCGCGCCCACGCGGCGGCCGTGGCCGGCCAGCGCGCCGTCGCTCAGATCGGCCAGGTCGGGCGTCGTGGCCCGCAGCAGCCGCAGCCCCGCGCCGTCCAGGGCGTCGAGGTAGTCCACCAGGGTCGGGTTGTTCTCGTTGATGCCCGCGGCCAACTCCTCGCCGGCCACCTGATCGAGCGTGGCCGCTTCGTCGGCGGCGATACTCAGGCTCGGTTCGCGCACGGCCAGCAACCGGCCGCCGGGCCGCAAAACGCGGGCGATCTGGCGGAATAGCTGCGGCAGGTCGGAGAAGTGGTGCAGCGCGGCGGCGCAGAAGACAAGGTCGAAGCGGCCGTCGGCCAGCGGCAGGTTCTCGCCGTCGCCGATGAGCCGCTCGAAGGTCACGCCGGCGTTGTCCAGCAGCGCCCGCGCCCGGCCCAAGCCAACGTTGTCGTCGTCGGCCACGTCGAGGGCCACGACTCGTCCGCCGCGCATGGCGAACTGCTTGGCCGCCCAGCCGCGCCCCGCGCCCAGATCGAGCACCGTCGCCGGGCCGATTGGGCCGAGCAGGCGCAGGCCGAGGTCGAAGCTGCGGGCCACGCCCAGCCACGGCTCCTCCGGGTAGTAGGGGACGCGCAGGTCTATGGCATCGGCGACGACGTCGTAGATGCCGCGCTGCTTGTGGAAGGCAACCCAGCCGGCGGCCTCGCGCGCTTTGGGCAGCCAGCGGGTATCTTCGACGTAAAGGTGGGGCATGCCGCGCCGGATGGGGTAAGCCGCGCCGCAGCCGGGGCAGACGAGACGGCCGCGCCACACTTCGCCGAATTCCACGGTCGGCTCATCAAGGGCCAGCGCTAGGTGGCAGCAAGGGCTGCGTAGAAGGTCAAGCCGGTCGGCGTCCATGCGTGTTGTGGGGATGCCGACCGGCAGGGCGCTCGGTGGGCCAATTGCCGAACCTGCTCAGTCCTGCACCGAATCCCAATAGGCTTCGGCGTCGCGCTCCATCACGGCCAGGCGGCTGTAGTAGTCGCGAATCTCCTTCAGGTGAGCCAGGGCGATCTTGCCGGTGATCAGTTCGTCATCATCGGTGACGTTCGTCTGTCCATCGTGCAGCCCATGCTCCAACTCAACCGCCAGGCCCATGCGGAACTGCTCGATGTCGTACTCATCCCAGTTGACGCCAATGCGCTCCCCAATCTGTCGCGCCTCTTCGGTCGTAAACTCTCGCTTCGCTCCCACGATGTTTTCCTTGCAGGTTACCCCCTGCCTCACTGATCTACTGATCTACTGACCCACTGACCTACTGCCCGCTGATCTCCCGTCCTGCCAACTGCTCCAACGCCTTCACCAGTGCATGATTCCCCTCGCCGCCCAGGCCGCGCTGTTGCAGCGTGCGGTAGAACTGGAAGACGAGCGCCGTGGCCGGGGCGGGGACGCCCAACTGGTCGGCCGCCTCCAGCACCAAACGCAGGTCTTTCTGTTGCAGGTCAATGGTGAAGCCCGGCCGCCAGTCGCGGCGGATGACCTGGGGGCCGCGGTTGTTGAGCATCCAACTGCCGGCCGCGCCGCCGCCGACGGCGGCCAACGTCTGCTCCAAATCCAGCCCACCGGCCTGGGCCAGCAGCAGCGCCTCGGCCACGCCCTGCATGGTCACGACGACGAGCACCTGATTGACAAGCTTGGCCATCTGCCCCGCGCCCTGGCCGCCGACGTGGGTGATGGTTTGGCCCATCGCCTGTAGTACGGGCATGGCGCGGGTCACCTGGGCGGCGTCGCCGCCGAGCATGATGCTGAGCGTGCCCTTGGCCGCGCCTTCGCTGCCGCCGCTGACCGGGGCATCGAGCAGGTGGACGCCGCGCTCTTTCAGCCGGGCGGCGATGGTCTTGGTCGCCTCCGGACTGATGGTGCTGCAATCAATGACCAGCGCGCCGGGGCGCGCGCCCTCGATGACGCCGCCGGGGCCGAGGATGACCGCTTCCGCGTCGGGCGTGTCGCTGACGCAGGTGACGATGATGTCGCTGCGGGCGGCCACGTCGGCCGGGCCGTCGGCGACGGCCGCGCCGGCCTCGGCCAGCGGGGTGATGCGGCCGGGGGTGCGGTTCCATACCGTCAGGTCAAAGCCCGCTTTCAGTAAGTTGGCGGCCATCGCGCCGCCCATGATGCCCAGTCCGATGAAACCAACGGATTCTTTCATAAGAGGTTGACCACAGATTTCGCAGATTACACTGATTATCGGCGCGGTGTGGCGGACTGTCAATTGGGCGTGCGTCGCACCTTCTGGGGTGCGTCGCACGTTCTTGGGGCTGGGCGGGAAGGTGCGTCGCACTCAGGAAAGTGCGACGCACCGGGCGGGGGCGTCGCACCTTCTGGGGTGCGTCGCACGTTCTTGGGGGGTGGGCGGGAAGGTGCGACGCACTCAGGAAAGTGCGACGCACCGGGCGGGGAAGTGCGACGCACCGGTGTATAATGGGGCGCATGAGTCGAGGTAAGGGGCGATGGGTACTGGTGGTCGCGCTGCTGGCGGCGGTTGGGGCCGCGGCCGTGTGGTGGGCGCTGCCCCGGCTGCCGGGGCGGGTGCGCCACTACTTGCCCGCGCCGGTGGTGGCCCTGGTGACGACGCCGCTGCCGACGGCCCTGCCCGCGCCGACCGGCCCGCCCGCCGCCGCGGCCGAGTTGGCCCTGCTGGCCGCCGTGCCCACGCCGCCACTCGCCACCCGCCACTCGCCACCCGCCACCCCGTCCGCATCTGAGGATGCGGACTCCGCTGTTGCCGCACTCGCCACCCGCCACTCGCCACCCGCCACCCTCCCGCTTCCCCCCTACGGCCGCGTCGCCGGTCTGCCCATTATCCCCCAGAAGTTCAATAACTGCGGCCCGACGAACCTGACGCTGGTGCTCAATGCTTACGGCGTCGAGGTCGGGCAACTGGACGTGGCCGCCGTCATTCGCCCTAACTACGAAGATCGCAACGTCTCGCCTGGTGAACTGGTGTCTTATGTCAACGAGCAGACGCCGCTGGCCGCGGCGGCCTACGTCGGCGGTGACGTGGACACGCTGCGGGCGCTGCTGGCCGCCGGCTTCCCGGTCATCATCGAGAAGGGGCTGGAGCCGGACGCGGCCACCGGCTGGATGGGCCACTACCTGACCGTCTTCGCCTACGACGACATCACCCGCCACTTCAGCGTGCGTGACACCTACCTGGGGCCGTGGCAGGGGGAAGGGCTGGTGGGCTATGACGCCACGGAGCGCGATTGGGCGCAGTTCAACGGCGCGTTCGTCGTCGTCTATCCGCCGGAGCGGGCGGGCGAGCTGGCGCAGGCGCTCGGCCCGGCCTTCGCCGACGCAGGGGCGATGTGGGCGCGGGCGACCGAGCGGGCGCGGACGTCGGCCCGGCAGCGGCCCGACGACCCGTTCGCCTGGTTCAACCTGGGGGCCAGCCTGACGGCGCTGGCCGGGGCGGGCGACGCGACGCTTTACGACGGCGCGGCGGCGGCCTTCGACGAGGCGCGGCGGTTGGGGTTGCCGCCGCGAATGCTGTGGTACCAGTTCGCGCCCTATGAGGCCTATCTGGCCGTCGGGCGGTATGCCGACGTGCTGGCTCTGGCGGAGGCGACGTTGGGCAACCAGGGTGGGCAGAACGTGGAGGAGACGTACTACTATCAGGGATTGGCGCTGCGGGCCGCGGGCGACGAGGCGGGGGCGCAACGGGCCTTGGCGCGGGCGGCGGCGCTGAACCCCGACTCACCCATTGGGCGGGCGGCCCAGGACGGGATGTAGGGCGGGTTGGCAACCCGCCTCTTCGTTTGTCGTCGAACACAGAAGAGCGGGTTGCCAACCCGCGCTACAATAAGAGGCGGGTTGGCAACCTGCCTCTTCGTTTGTGGACGAATGCTGATGAGCGGGTTGCCAACCCGCGCTACAACAAGAGGCGGGTTGGCAACCTGCCTCTTCGTTTGTGGACGAATACTGAAGAGCGGGTTGCCAACCCGCGCTACAACCTCCGCGCTACGCGAGCGCCTCGCGGTGCTCGATGAGCCAGATGTAGGCGTCGGTCTCGGTGCGGCCGGGGAAGTCGGCTAGCAGGTTCTGTTCGCGGACGCTCTCGACCGTGGGTAGGTAGACGTTGTCGTACCAGGAGGCGACGGCCTCGCTATAGGGTACGTCGCGCTGCTGCTCCAGCCCCAGGTAGTAGTGGTGGACGTGGATGTGGTGGAGAATCTTCTCATACTTGCCGGGCAGGCTGGCCAGGACTTGAGCCTCCGGCCGCACGTGCAGCAGCCCCGACTTCTCCATGAACACGGCGTGCTCCTTGTCGCGGATCATGGTGTCAATCCAGTTCGCGCCGCGCAAGGTGCGGATGACGCGACGGACGACACGCTGCTGATAGATTTCGGCCATGCGCTCAGTGGCGTCGTCGCGTGCTCTGTCGCCGCCAACGACGTCCTGAGCCGCCTCGCGCACCAACCACTGATACTCGCTGACCCGCAGGTAGAGGTCGGCCGTGGTCATGTCGGGGAACTGGCGGCGCAAGCCCTGGGCTTCGAGGGCGTCCACCAGGGGGCGGTAGACGTTGTCGTACCACGACTCGACCGCGTCGCCATAGCCGACGTCGCTCTGCCGCTCGGTGCCGAGGTAGTAGTGGTGGGCGGCGATGTGCTCGCGCAGGCGGGCGTATTCGGCCGCGTTGCTCAAGTGCAGGTCGGCCTCGGGCCGCAGGTCGTCGAGGCGCGTGTCCTGGCTGAACTGGGCGTAGGCCTTCTCCTGGTTGACGCTGTCAATGTCCATGTCGGCCGTCAGCCGGAAGGGGATGTCAATCTCGGTCACGTAGGCGTCAATGTCGGCCTGATTGCGCTCGCGGGCCACGGAGACGCGATGGTTGCCGTCCTTGACGAAGTAGACGTCGCCGATCTTGTACAGGTCCACCGGCGGCAACGAGACGTCGTGGTAATGAGCCTTGCGGACGTTGACCCAACGTTCGGTCGTCTGGCGTTGGGTGGGCAGAAAGGCGCGGTCGAAGTCGCGATAGCGGCCGACGCTGCCGACAATCTTATCCAGCGGCACGGTTTGCAGGCCGATGTCGCGCTGGCCGCTATAGGGCAGCGACTGGCGCACCTCGTCAAAGGGCAGCAGTTCATTGCTCCGGCCGGTCAACCGGGCGATGAACTTGCGCCACCAGGAGCGGTGATAGGCGCGCTCGAAGTCCTCATGGGCCAGCGAATCGAACATAGGCGTCGGAGTTAGCCCCGCCGCGGCTCGCGCCGGGGAGTGAACTGGCAGGGCGGCCTCCCGTTCACAGGCCCATTCTACGCCGGAACGGGAGGCCGCGGCAACCGCCTAGACCAGCGGATCGTAGGTCGGGTTGTACATAAATTGGCGCACGTATTGGGGCAGATCGTCCGGCTCCGGCTCGGTGGCCAGCCCTTCGCGGTAGGCGATCTCGGCCACGGCGGTGGCGATGGCCACCGACACCTCGCGGATGCGCGACAGTTGCGGGTAGATGCGGCCGTTGGCCATGTCGTCTTCGGTGACTTGAGCAGCCAGCGTGCGGGCCGCGGCCTCGAACATCTCGTCGGTCACGTGGCGCGCGCCGCTGACGACGACACCCAGCCCGACGCCGGGGAAGATGTAGGAGTTGTTGCCCTGGCCGGGATTGTAGGTCTTGCCGTAGAGCTTGACCGATGGGAAGGGGCTGCCGCTGGCATAGATGGCCCGGCCGCTGGTGTAGGTGTAGGCCTCTTCGGCGGTGCATTCCGATTTAGAAGTCGGATTCGACAGGGCGAAGATGATCGGCCGCTCGTTGTACTTGCCCATGCGCTCGATGACCTCGCGGGTGAAGGTGCGTGGCTGGCCGGAGACGCCGATGATGGCCGTCGGCCGCAGCTCCTCGACGGCGGTCAGGAAGTCGGCCAGGGGGGCGTGGTCGTGGGCATAGGGCAGTTTGTGGTCGGCCAGGTCGTCGCGTTGGCGCACGACCAGGCCGTGGGAGTCCACGAACCAGCAGCGGCCGCGCGCCTCGGTCGGCGTCAGCCCTTCCTCGATCATGGCGGAGACGACGAGATCGGCGATGCCGACGCCGGCCTCGCCCGCGCCCAGGAACAGCAGGCGCTGCTCGCCCAGCTTGCGGCGCGATCCACCCTCGACGGCGATAAGGCGCAGGGCGGCGAACAGTCCGGCCAGGGTGACGGCGGCCGTGCCCTGGATGTCGTCGTTGAAGACGCGGTACTGGTCGCGGTAGCGCTGGAGCAGGGCGAAGGCGTGGTGGTTGGCGAAGTCCTCGAACTGCACCAGCACCTGCGGAAAGCGCGCCGTGACGGCCTGCATGAACTCCTCGATGAAGGCGTCGTAGGCCTCGCCCTTCAGCCGCGGGTAGGGCATGCCGATGTAGAGCGGGTCGCTCTGGAACTGCTTGTTCTCTGTGCCCACGTCGAGCATGATGGGCAGGGTCATGGCCGGGGGGATGCCGGCGCAGGCAGTGTAGAGCGACAGCTTGCCGACGGGGATGCCCATGCCGTGCGCGCCCAAATCGCCCAGGCCCAGGATACGCTCGCCGTCGGTGACGACGATGACGCGGATGTCGTCAATGGGCCAGTTGGCGAGAAGGTCGGCGATCTGGCCGGCATCCTCCGAGGAGATGTAGAGGCCGCGCGGCCGGCGGAAGATGTGGCCGTACTGCTGGCAGCCCTGGCCGACGGTCGGCGTGTAGACGATGGGCATCAATTCGTCCAGGTTGTCAATGAGGATGCGGTAGAAGAGCGTCTCGTTGCGGTCAACCAGGTCGTTGAGGTAGACGTACTTCTCCAGGTCCGTCGGCTTCTTGCGCAGGTTCTCCAGGATGCGCGCGGCCTGGTCTTGCATGGACAGGACACGCGCCGGCAAGAGGCCACGCAGGCCGAACGTCTCGCGCTCGGCGGCGCTGAAGCCGGTGCCACGGTTGAGGAGGGGATTGTGGAGCAACTCGACGCCGTGGGGCAGAGCCTCCGGCGCGTCGGCCGTTTGGGGGGCCGCGGGCATAGAACGGGTCATCATAACACTCTCCGCGATTGATGCCTGATGCTCAGGCGACAACTGGCGCCGCCGGTCGCAGGGGGCCGGCAAAGCGCGGGTTCAAATGGGTTGGAAAGGTGGGCTGCAAGAGTAGTGTACACCTAAATGGGCGGGCGGTCTATCGCTTGGGTAGAGCTTTTCAGGTGTCGCCTGGCGGGCCAGCACCTGTCAGGTGGTTAACTGTTCTCGCTTCTGTTCGCTCCAGTTTTGTTGTATGATAGATTGCAAGCGACGGCCGTTCGTCGCCCAGCGGAGGGTAAAGCGATGTGGGACCGGATTTCGCAGGTGATCCTGATCATCTTTGGTTTTCTGGCGCTCTTTGTGTTGACGGCGGGGCTGGCCATCTCCTGCCGCCAGCAGACGACCCAACCTGATGCCGCGACGGCCACGCCGACCTTATTTGTGCTCCCGACGCTGACGGTGACTGTACCGAATATGCCCACGGCCACGCCGACGCCCATCCCCGGCCCGGCGACGGCCACGCCGACGCCGATAACGAGCGATCTCACCGGCCCGACCGCGACGCCGCCGACGGCAACGACTGATCCCAACGTCCCGATTGCGACGCTAACGCCGCCGACGACCGGCGGCGTACCCGTGCCGGGCACGACCGTGCAGCACATCGTCAACCGCGGCGAGTGGCTGTTGCAGATCGCCCGCTGCTATGGCACGGCCTACAGCGGTATTCTGGCGTCCAACGTGCTGCCCAACCCCGACTTAATCTTCCCCGGCCAGGTCATCACCGTGCCCAATGTCGGCAGCCAGGGGCGCATCATCGGCTCGCCATGCGTCCAGGCCCACGTCGTCGAGGTGGGCGAGACGTGGGAGTCAATGGCCACGCGCTTCGGCACAACGGTGGCCATTCTGCGCCGCGCCAACCCCGGCGAGTTGAGCGTTGGGTGGATCATCTGGGCGCCGCGGCCCTAGCGCCGTGTGACCTTAAGAAGTTTTAACCGCAGATTACGCAGATTACGCAGATTTCTTTCTTGAATCTGCGTAATCTGCGTAATCTGCGGTCAATATCTCTTATGTAATAGGAGTAAGCAATGGCTGACGAGAGTGACACGTTGACCTATGAGCGGGTCCTTGCCGCCACCCCGGCCGAGGTCTACCGCGCCTTTACCAGCAGCACCGCCCTGCGCGAGTGGTTGTGCGACACGGCCACTACCTCGCCGCGGGCCAACGGCCACCTGTTCGTCGGCTGGAACGACGGCTACTACGCCACCGGCCACTTCACCGAGCTGCTGCAAAACCGCGCCGTCTGCTTCACCTGGCAGGGGCGCGGCGAGCCGCGGCCGACGCGCGTCCACGTGGCCATCGAGCCGCGCGACCAGGGCGCGGCCATCGTGCTGGAGCATAGCGGCATCGGTCAGGGGCCGGAGTGGGGCGACAAGACGGAGGAGTTCGATCGCGCCTGGCGGCGCTCGCTGGCGAACCTCGATTCGGTGCTGACCAGCGGCGAAGATTTGCGCGTGACGCGGCGGCCGATGCTGGGCGTGCTGCTGGCCGGCTTCGACAGCGCCGACGCCGCCCGGCTGGGCGTACCCGTGGCCGAGGGGGTGCGGTTGAGCGGCGTCGTGCCCGAGCTGGGGGCGGCGGCGGCGGGATTGACTCAGGACGATGTGATCGTCGCCATTGACGACCGGCCGACGCCCGACGTGGTGGCCCTGCGCAGCGCCATCCAGCCGCGGCAAGTGGGCGACACGGTCCAGGTCACGTTCTACCGCGGCGGCGCGCGCCAGAACGTGCCCATGACGCTGGCCGGGCGCAAGCTACCCGACATCCCCCACACTGCGCCGGAACTGCTGGCCCGCGTTGCCGAGCGTTACGCCCGCGACGAGGCCGCGCTCGACGCCGCTCTGGAAGGCGTCAGCGACATGGTGGCCTCCTATCGTCCCGGCCCGGAGGAGTGGAACGTCAACCAGGTTCTGGCCCACTTGATCCAGGGGGAGCGGGCCAACCAGCAGTGGATCGGCGAGTTGATTGGCGATCTGGAAGCGGCCTACGACAGCGACGCCGCCAACCAGGAGTCGCGCCTGAACGCTACCATCCACGCCTTCCCGACGCTGGCCGACATGGTGACGGAGTTGAAGCGGCTGAATGCCGAGACGCTGGCGCTCATCGAAGGGCTGCCGGAGGAGTTTGTCCACCGCCGCCGCACCTTCTGGCGGCTGGGGCGGGCGCTGCTGGATGAGTCCTACTCCCACATCGGCGATCACCTGGAGCAGATTCGGGCCGCCGTGGCCGCGGCCCGCGCCACCGGCGTTGGCGCCTGAGGCGCGATGCGAACCAAGCAACGAGAGGAGCGGAACATGAAGATACTGAGCCGAGAGGCGTTTGGCCGGGCGGCCGACTATCTGCGCAACGAAGCGCGGCCATTGGAGCAGGCCTTGTTCGCCTATGATTTCGAGGGCGGCGGCCGTACGGCCGTGCTGGCCGCGCTGGTTCCCTATCAGAACGGCGACGGCGGCTTCGGCCGGGCGCTGGAGCCGGACATGCGCGCCGAGGCGTCGTCGGTGGTGGCTACCACGGTGGCCCTCGACATCCTGCGGCGCGTGGGGGCGACCGAGGAGACGTCGGGCCTGCCGGCGGCGCTGGTCTACCTGATGGACAACTACAACGTGGAGACGGGGCGCTGGCCGATCATCTCGCCGGCCGTCGAGGACGCGCCGCACGCGCCCTGGTGGGAGTTTGCCGCGAGCGCGGCCAACTTCCGCGACTTCTGGGCCAACCCGCGCGCCTCCGTCGTCGGCTACCTGTGGCAGTACCGCAAGCTGGTGCCGTCCCCCTTTGTCGAAGGGGCGCTGCGGGCGGCAGTCACCGAACTGTTGACCTACGCGCAGACGATGGAGATGCACGACCTGCTGTGCTACGTGGATCTGCTGGCGACGGAAGACCTGCCGGGCGAGATGCGGGAGAACATGATTGATAAGTTGCGCCGGGTGGTGGCCCGCTCGGTGGTCATGGACCCGGCGGGGTGGAACGACTACAACCTGAAGCCGCTGACGGTGGTGCATTCGCCGCAGTCGGAGCTGGCCGCGGCCGTGCCGCCGGCCACCCTCGACGCTAATCTCGACTATCTGATTGACGCCCAAGCGCCGGACGGCACGTGGCGGCCCAACTGGTCGTGGGAGTTCATTGACGCCGGCGCCTGGGCCGCGGCCGAGCGGGAGTGGCGGGGCGTGCTGACCTTGCGCAATCTGGCGACGTTGCGCGCCTTCGGCCGCATCGAGGAGTAGGCGACATGGAGTTCGACCCGCGCTCGCCCGCTTTCCGGGCCAACCCGTACCCGTTCTACGACATGCTGCGCGCCTTCGCGCCTATCTTCTACTGGGAGCCGTGGGGGATGTGGTTCCTGACGGCCTACGAGGATTGCCACGCCCTGCTACGCGACGACCGCTTTGGCCACCTGCCGCTGTCGGTGGCCGCCGCTCCGCCCAGCCAGCGGGCGCTGTGGCAGATGCAGACCAACTGGCTGCTGACCATGAACCCGCCCGACCACACCCGGTTGCGCGGTCTGGTGCAAAAGGCGTTCACGCCGCGGGCCGTGGCCCAACTGCGCGACACCGTCCAGCGCCTCACCGACGACTTGCTCGACCGCATGGCCGACAAGGGACAGGTGGACGTCATCGCCGATCTGGCCCACCCGCTGCCGGTGGCCGTCATCTGCGCGATGCTGGGCGTGCCGGTGGCCGACCAGGGGCGCTTTGATGGCTGGTCGGCGGCGCTGGTGCGCAGCCTCGATCTGACCGACGACCCGGCCGTCTACAACCGCGCCTCGGTCGCGGCGGCGGAGATGACCGCCTACTTCGACGGCTTGCTGGCCGAGCGGCGTGCCCAGCCGCGGGCCGACATCCTCTCCGCCCTGGTGGCGGCCGAGGAGGCGGGCGACCGGCTGACCACCGAGGAGCTTTTCGGCACCTGCGCCCTGCTGCTGGTGGCCGGCCATGAGACGACGGTCAACTTGATCGGCAACGGCACGCTGGCCCTGCTGCGCCACCCCGACCAGTGGCAGCGGCTGCGCGACGAGCCGGGCCTGGCCGGCAGCGCCGTGGAAGAGTTGTTGCGCTACGATAGCCCGGTGCAGCTGACCTCGCGCGCGGCGCTGGGCGACGTGACCTACAAGGGCCACCACTTCCCGCGCGGCACGTTTGTCACCTTCCTGCTGGGCGCGGCCAACCACGACCCGGCCGTCTTTGCCGACCCGGCGCGGCTAGACCTGGGGCGGGCCAACAACCGGCATCTGGCCTTTGGCGGCGGCATCCACTACTGCCTGGGCGCGCCCCTGGCCCGCCTGGAGGGGGAGATCGCCCTGGGCACGCTGGCGCGGCGGCTGCCGACGCTCACGCTGGCCGGCGGCCCGCCCGTCTACCGCGACAACGTGGCCTTGCGCGGGCTGGAGGCGCTGCCGGCCACGTTGTAGCGCGATTTACCAAATCGCTCTACCAACAAGGCGATTTGGCAAATCGCGCTACAAGAACCACTATGAACGAAGCCACCGCCATCCACCGCGCCGGCGACAAACCGGCCACCATCGCCTCCCTGCGCGCCGACCTGCTGGCTCTGGGCGTGCGGCCGGGCATGACCCTGCTCGTCCACTCGTCGCTCAGCGCGTTGGGCTGGGTCAGCGGCGGGGCGGTGGCCGTCATCCTGGCGTTGGAGGCGGCGCTGGGCGAGGCGGGCACGCTAGTCATGCCCACCCACTCCAGCGACCTGTCCGACCCGGCGGCGTGGCGCAACCCGCCCGTGCCCGAAGCGTGGTGGGAGGTCATCCGCGACACAATGCCCGCCTATGATCCCGACCTGACGCCGACGCGGGGCATGGGGGCCATCCCGGAGACGTTCCGCCGCGGCCGGAACGTGCGGCGCAGCGACCACCCGCAGGTGTCTTTTGCCGCCCGCGGCCCGGCGGCCGAGTTCATCACCGCCGGGCACGCGCTGGAGTATGGGCTGGGCGACGGCTCGCCGCTGGCCCGGCTCTACGACCGGGGCGGCCACGTGCTGCTGCTGGGCGTGGGCCACGGCAACAACACCTCGCTGCACCTGGCCGAGTGCCGCGCCGCCTTCCCCATTAAGCGCGAGGTGACGCAGGGCGCGCCGGTGATGCGTGAGGGACAGCGCCAATGGGTCAGCTACCCCGAACTGGAGTACGACGACACCGACTTCGTCGCCATCGGCGCGGCCTTCGAGCGCGAGACGGGGCTGGCGCAGGTCGGCCGCGTGGGCGCGGGCGAGGCGCGGCTGCTGCCGCAGCGGGCGCTGGTGGATTTTGCGGTGGCGTGGATGGAGAGGAACAGAGTGGCGGGTGGCGAGTAGCGGGTGGAGGAGTCCGCATCCTCAGATGCGGACGGCTTGTAGCGCGGGATGGTATCCCGCGGGCCGTGCCGCCCAAGACGCGGGATACCATCCCGCGCTACAAGTGGGGACAGGAGGCGGGTGCGATGGACGTAGTGGTGATGGCTGAGCAACCGGACGCGAACCTGATCGCCGCGCGGGCGGCAACGATTACACCGCAGCGCTACCGGGTTGTGCCCTACTGGCCCATTGGGTTCCTGGCCCTAGTTCTGACGGCTGTCCTGTCCCCTGTCTTGCCGATGCTGGCGGCTGACCCAAGCCGAGGTCTGGCCCTCCTGTGCCCAGCGCCCTTTGTGGCGATCTACATGGCCTGGCTCGTCAGCGCGTTTAAGGTCATCACCGTGGATGCCCAGGGTCTACACGTGCGCGACGGCTGGCGAACGGCGTCGGACCTGGCCTGGGAAACACTCGTCGAGCTGCGCGGCCAGGCCTTCTACGGCTACAGTCTTTGCGCCGGCCAGGGGAGATGCATCGCCCTGCCTGGCGGTGCTGCCGGCCAGGAGATTTTGGATACCGCCCGCCGCGTGCGCCCCGACCTGTGGGAGCGCTCTGAAGAAGCAACCACAGATTCCACAGATTTTTCAGAACCTAAACTGTGAAATCTGGCTGATCTGTGGACGGAGGCCAATGAAGATGACCACTGAAGCAGGACAACCAACGCCGAGCGAAGCCGCGCCTGTCGCTCAGCCACCGGCCACGGCAACTTGGGCCGACATCGCCCCGCGCCAATTTGTTGATCGCTCGTGGCAAAGGTGGTGGCCGGTGGCGGCTGGTGGCGGTGTGCTTTTCTTCTGGGTCTGGCTCACGATTCGCTTCCGGCCTGACCTCGTGGCCGTCATGTGCAGTGGGATAATCGCGTTGTTGGTGATCGTTTTCTTCCTGTTCCTGATGGAGCGCTCTATCAAGGTCGTCACCGTGGACAGCGCCGGCCTCCACGCCCGCCACGGCCTGGGGGCGACGACGCATCTGCCGTGGGAGCGCATCACTGACTTCAATGGCGGCGGCCGGTACGGACTGCCGCTGACGCTGATCTCTAGCGACGCGCGCCTGGTGCTTCACCGGCGGCTGACCGACTGGCCGGAGCTGTACGCGCTGGTGCAGCGGGCGCGGCCGGAGTTGTGGACGAGGCTCGATCCGTCGCGCCTGAAGTCATCCATCTCTGTCTTATTCGTTGCGGTGGTACTGCTCCAGCTTCCCAATGCTATCCTTCTTATAGATAGGGTTCCCCTCGTCGGATTTATTACTGCTGGGGTATTGATCCTCTGGCTGATCCTATTTCCCTTCTATGAGCCGCGGTCGCTCATCCTGAGCAGCGACGGCCTGCTGGCCAAATACCCGTTGCATAGCCGGTTCGTGCCCAAGATAGCTGTGGCCGCATTTACGTTCGAGAGCCGCCCCTTCTGGCGGCCCGGCGTGAAAGTCCAGCGCCGGAACGGCCAGAAGCTCCATCTGGGGGTCATGGCCTGCGGCGAGGCGTACATGCTGGCCGTGCTCAACGACTGGCTGGCGGGTGGGGTGGGGAACGGGAGTGAATGAGTCAGAGCGGGCCTAACCAATAGCCGACGGCTAACATCGCCGCAGCCTTACCCCGCCAACCCCACCCCCGCCGCCGCCAACCGCTCCGCCACCAGGGTCATGATCCGCAGTCGCAACTCCGCGCCGCGGCCGTAGCGGGCGCGAGCGTGGATGTGGAGTTCGGCCGCCGCGCCTAGCTGCCCATCCTCCCCAACCACCTTCCACGGCTCCAGCAGGTCAGGCAGCAGGGTCACGGCCTCGTCGGCCAGCGCCAGCAGCACGGCCAGGGCCTGCGGCAGATCGGCCGGGGCCACCAGGGCGACGACGTGGGTGCCGGTGAAGCTGCCGCGGCTGTAGTTGCGCAGGATGCGCACCTCCCCCTGGGGCACGACGATCAACTCCCCGGCGCGGGTGCGGATGGTCAGCGTGCGCACCGTCACCCGCTCGACCGTGCCCTCCAGCGAGTCGCCGACGCGGAAGATGGAGACGTTGTCGCCCACGTCGAAGCGGTTCTCGAAGATGTTGCTGATGCCGTTGAGGAAGTCGCCGATGTAGTCGCGGGCGGCGAAACCGAAGGCGTTGGCCACGATGGTGGAGACGACGGCCAGATTGACCAGACTGACGAACTGCCCGGCGGCCAGGATGAAGGCCACGATGAAGGCGATGAAGTTGATGAAGCTGGCCAGCAGCAGTTGCACCGTCTGGGAGCGGCGAGCCTGGGCGCTGGGCGTGGCGCGATTCTCCAGAATCGCGCTCTGATTGTCGCCGGGCGGCGCGATTCTGGAGAATCGCGCTACGGGCGGCGTCTCGTAACGGGCCAGGCGCAGCGCCAAACCGGCCAGCCGCCCACTGATGCGCGTGACCAGCCAGGCCAGAAAGAAGATGACGACGACAAAGGCCAGCCGCAGCGGCAGCTCGGCGTAGTTGTAGGCCGTCACCAGCCAGGCAGGCAGTGGGCCGGAGCCGAGGACGCTCTCCACCAGTTCTAACTCGTCCACCTGCGCCGTTTGCAGCAGGCCGACGGTCAACGCCGTCAGAGCAATGATGGCCAGCAGCGGCCCGAAGATGACCACCAGCAGGCGACGGCTCACGATGCGGCCTCCTTCTTGCCGGCCAAAGGAATATTCTCGGCGGCGAAACGCACCTGCACCACGGTGTGCAGCGCCAGTTGCAGGGCGTCCTCGTTGCCGGGCGTGGTGCGGCCGAAGAGGGTTAAGCCGGTGACGCCGCCTAGCCGGCCGTCGAGCGACATGACGTGCCACGGTTCGACAAGTTGCGTGGCCAGCGTGGACGACTCGTCGGCCAGGGCGCTCAACAGGGCCACGGCCCGGTTCAAATCGTGGGCGTGGACGGGAAAGGTGGCGTAGACGCCGCTGGTGTCGCCGCGGCTGAAGTTGCGGAAGACGCGCAACTCGCCGTGGGGGATTGTCGTCAGTTCGCCCGAATCGGCGCGGACGTTGAGGAAGCGCAGATCCATGCTCTCCACCTCCCCCTCGACCTTTTCGGAGACCTGGCGATAGACGATGCGCTCGCCGACGCTGACCGTCGTCTCGAAGATGTTGCTGATGCCGCCCAGCACGTCGCCGATGGGCAGGCGCGCGCCCCAGGTCAGGCCGCTGGTCAGGGCGGCGACGACCACGGCCAGATCGGCGCGGGGCACGAACTGGCCGATGGCCAGCACCGTGGCCACGCCCAGAGCCAGCACGGCCAGAGTGCTGCCGATGATTTGCTGCAACGTCAGGCGGCGTTCGGGCCGCAACACGCCGGCATACTCGCCGTCGGCTTCGTCGCGCCGCAGCCGGCCGGCCACCGGCTCGCCCAGCACCCAGCCGCCGATGCGCAACCGCCGCCGGAAGACCCACAGCGCCGCGCCGAAGACCAGGGCGACGAAGCCCAGTTGGAACGGGAAGAGGACGCCGCGGGCCAGCAAGTAGAGGACGCGCTGGGCCTGAACCGTGCTCGGCGCGGCGGTGAGGACGAAGAACGTCGCCGGGTTGCTGTCGGCGTAGAACGCGAAGCCGACCATCAGGCTGAAGAAGGCCAAGGTGAGCAGCAGGGGGCTGGCGAGGAGAAGCAGAAGGCGGCGCATAGGTCGGTGTCGTCGGCGGTCTATCTGGGCGGGATTGTAAACGCTTGCGGGCCGGAGTGCCAACGGCGCAAGGCTTTTCAGTAGTCGGCTTTACCGTTTGGCGTGGTCGTCAAACGTAGGGGTCAGGCAACCGGGAGTGGCGTCGGTCGAGCACCTGAGCCTTGTCTCCCGGTTGCCTGAGCCTCTGGCGCGGCGGCAGTCAGAGGGTCAGGCGGCGGCGAGACAAGGCCGTTTGTTTCAACCACGTTCTTTCGCCGCCGCCTGACCCCTACGGCATAATATCTCCATGAACCTCGAACCTTTGCCGCCCGATCTGCCACCCGACCGCGTCGTCGCTTGTCTGGGCCTGATCTCCGATACCCACATGCCCAAGCGCTGGCCGGCGCTGCCGGCGGCCGTCTTCGATGTGTTGCGTGGTGTGGATTTGGTGCTGCACGCCGGGGACGTGGGGGAGCTTTGGGTGCTGGATCAGTTGAGCGCCATCGCGCCGGTCGTGGCCGTCCACGGCAACGATGAGACGGACGAGGCGCGGCGGGCGTTGCCCTATCAGCAAGTGATCGCCGTTGGCGGCCGGCGTCTGCTCCTCTGCCACAGCCACTTCCCCGACCGCGAGGCGGAGATGGCCTCGCGGGTGGGCGACGATTGGCGGTCGAAACTGGATCGCTACGCGGCTCAGGCGCGGCAGGCCGGGGCGACCGTCTACGTGCTGGGCCATCTGCACATCCCCTTCTTCGTCGAGCATGAGGGCGTGTGGCTGGTCAATCCCGGCGCGATTGCCTCCAGTACCTTTTTGGCGCGGCAGACGCGGCAGACGGTGGCGCGGCTCATGCTGCGCGACGACGGGCGACCGTTCGTCGTCCACATAGACCTGGCCCAACCGGAGCAGCCCCACGTGCCGGCCATTGACTGGCGGGCCGGGTTTTCGGCGGCGGCAGGGCAATATTCGACCAACTTCGCCCACCCCCGCCTGCGGCAGGGCATGGCTGCTTTGCGGGCCAGCCGGTGGCGCTATGACAAGCGGCTCAACAAGGCTCTGGCGGGAGTGGGGATGGCGTGCCGGCTGGGGCAAAAGGCGGAGATGACGGTCGAGGATGCGGTCGGGTGCATCGAAGAGGATTCGGCGTTTGATGAAAGCGAGAGGGCTGAACTCATCGCACTCTTTAAGAGCGACGCAGAGTGACGCTGAGGAGCGCAGAGAGACGCAGAGTAAGAAAAGGAGATTTTTCCTCTGCGTCTCTCTGCGTCCCTCTCTTCTTCCTGCGTCCCCCTCCGTGTCCGTCTTATATCAGCCCCCGAATCACCGCCACCATCGCCTCATTGAGCGGGAAGCGCGCTGCCAGGAAGTCGAGCATGGCCGCGGCCGACTCCGGCGTGCGCGCGTATCCCTGCTGGAAGGCGGGCAGGTGGGCGGCCATCTGCGGAAAGCGCTGCTCGAAGCGGCGCATTTGCGCGAACGGGTCAACGCGGGCGGCCTGCTCCGGCTCCAGATGGACGGCCAGTTCCAGCAGGCGGTCCACGGCATAGAGTTGAATCTCGCGCGCCGCCGCCTGTCGTTCGCCCCGTTGCCAGCGCAGCAGGCCGACGTGGAGGTTGCACTGGATCTCGCCCAGCAACTGCTCCACCGCCGGGGTGGGTGGCGGGGCCGGCGCGCGGGCCGGCGTGGCCAGCGCCTCACTGACCCCCTCCCGTTTCCAGACGATGCGGCCGGGCGTGTAGTGGGCCGCGCCCAGTTCGGCCACGGTGAAGATGGCCATTTCGGCGTAGATGCCGTCGGCGAAGAGGACGTGCAAGCCGTCGCGCGGGCCGCGATAGCGAAAGACGACCGGCGCGGCAGCCTCCAGCCAGTCGAGGTGGGTGAAGAAGCGCTGCTTCGCGCCCGGCCGCACGACGAGGTAGAAGTCGAGGTCGGAGAATTCGTCCAGCCGGTCGCGTTCGCGGCCGACGGAGCCGAGGCCGATGAGGGCCAGGGCGTCGTCGTCGTTGGCCAGGGAGCGGCCGATGGCATCGAGTCTGTCCAATAGAGCAGAAGGTGGGTTCATGCGGCTATTGTATCGCGCCGCCGGTGCGTCGCACTTTCTGGAGTGCGTCGCACCTTCTTGCTGTGTCGCCTCAAGAACGTGCAACGCACCCCAGAAGGTGCGATGCACGGGGAAGCGGGTGCGTCGCACTTTCTGGAGTGCGTCGCACCTTCTTGCTGTGTCGCCTCAAGAATGTGCAACGCACCTCAGAAGGTGCGATGCACGGGGAAGCGGGTGCGTCGCACTTTCTGGAGTGCGTCGCACCTTCTTTGTGCCGGCGCAAGAACGTGCAACGCACCTCAGAAGGTGCGATGCACGGGGAGGCGGACGCGAAATACCTGTGCCGTCCGGCGAATCTGGGTTACTCTATGGTCTATCGGGAGCAGCCAAGCGACCACGGCCCGGCGGCTCCCCGGCCTATGGCGAGCGACACACCCAGCCAACTGCCCGGCCCGCCCGACCGGCTCTTCGACGCCTACCTGTTCGATCTGGACGGCACGGTGACATTGGGCGACGCGCTGCTGCCGACGGCGGGCGAGACCATCGCCCGGCTGCGCGCGCTGGGGCGGCCGGTGCTCTTCCTGTCCAACAACCCATCGCGCCCGGCGGCCGACTACGCCGCCCGGCTGACGCGGCTGGGCCTGCCGACGCCGCCGGAGGACGTGATCAACTCATCGCTGGTGATGGTGGCGTTCCTGCGACAGCGGCTGCCGGGGGCGCGGCTGTTCGTCGTCGGTGAGGCGTCATTGTGTGGCGAGTTGGCGGCGGCGGGGTTCGAGCTGGCCGACGGGGCGGCGGGCGTGGACGCGGTCATCGCCAGCTTCGACCGCACGCTGACCTATCGTAAGCTGCAAATCGCCTTCGACGCCATTCGCGCCGGGGCGCGCTTCTTCGCCACCAACGGCGACCGCTACTGCCCCACGCCCGACGGCGGTCAGCCCGACGCCGCGGCGGTCATCGCCGCCATCGAAGCCTGCACCGCTGTGCCGGTGGAGGTGATAGTGGGCAAGCCGTCGCCCATCATGGCCGAGGCGGCGCTGGCCCGGCTGGGCCTGCCGCCGGAGCGCTGCCTGATGACCGGCGACCGTCTGGAGACGGACGTGCTGTTGGGGCTGAACGCGGGCATGGCCGCGGCGCTGACGCTGACCGGGGCCACGAGCGCCGCCGAGGCCGCCGCGACCGACATCCGGCCGACCTACGTTGTGAGGAACTTGAGTGAGTTGCTGGCAGAGGGACACGGAGGAACACAGAGATTACACGGAGTTACACAGAGGAAGAACTCTTCCTCTGTGTAACTCTGTGTAAACTCTGTGCTTCTCTGTGTTCCTCTGAAGTCTGAGGTACACAGAATGACTAAGTGGGAGTACCTGGTACGGGTCTTTGAGTTGAACAAGGATGACGGCGTCGTCGTGGATTACGTGACGCGCGTCTATGACGAAGGCCGCTGGAAGGAGATGGCCGAGTACGACCCTCTGACGCTGGAGGCGTGGTTGAACAAGTGCGGCGAGGAGGGTTGGGAGCTGGTCAAAATCGAGGGGGCTAACGCCCAGGGCAAGAAGGGTGACGTCGGCGTTGTCTTCCCGACGGGCTACCCGACGTGGTTCCATTTCTATCTGTGCGTCTTCCGGCGACAGGGGGGAGCATGACCACGACCTCTGGGCCGCGTATCGGCCTGGTGCTGGGCGGCGGGGGCGCGCGCGGCCTGGCCCACTTCGGCGTGCTGCGCGTCTTGCGGCGCGAGAAGATTCCCATCCACTGCATCGCCGGCACCAGCATGGGCGGGCTGGTCGGCGCGCTTTTCGCCGCCGGTGTACCGTCCGAGCGCGTGGAGGAGGAGGTGCTGCGCCTGAGCCGGGTGACGGAGCAGATCCGGCTGGTGGACGTTGACCTGTCGGCCGCCGGGCTGAGCATCCGTGGCCGGCGCATCTACAACTTCATGGCCGACCTGCTGGGCGAAGAGCTGACCTTTGCCGACTTGCCTATGCCGCTGGCGATGGTGGCCGTGGACATCCACAGCGGCCGCGAGGTGATCTTGCAAGGCGGGCTGGTTATTGACGCCGTGCGGGCGACAATCTCCGTGCCCGGCGTGTTCATGCCCGTGGATTTGGGCGACTACCGGCTGGTGGACGGCGGCGTGCTCGACAACGTGCCGGTGGACGTGGCCCGCGGCATGGGGGCGACGCGCACCATCGCCGTGGACGTGCTGCCCAGTTTTAGCGTCAACCTGCCCGGCCAACGACCGGTGGAGACGGGGCTGCAACTGGCCTTCGCCCCGCGCCAGATCAGCGAGGTCTACCAGGTATTGATGATCATGATCGCCGCCCAGTCGGAAAGCCGGCTGCGCCAGTACCCGCCCGATCTGCTCATCCGGCCGGTGCTGCCGCCTAGTGTGACCTTGCTGTCCGGCTTCAACCGCGCCGCCGAACTGATCGCCGCCGGCGAAGAAGCGACCGTGGCGGCCCTACCGGCCATCCGCGAACTGTTGGCCGGGGAGAACGAGCACGATGCCGAGGCGTAAAGACTATTTATCCGCAGATTTAGCAGATTTCTTTTCTCGAATCTGCCAAATCTGCTAAATCTGCGGATCAGATTTCTTCGTTAACAGTGTTGTGAGTCAGTGGTTTCCAACGCAGACAAAGGAGTTCCATGAGCGCCTATCCTCTTGAGAAACATCAGTTGACGGCCAACGTCATTCGCGGCCTGGCCATGGACGCGGTGCAGAAGGCCGAGAGCGGCCACCCCGGTTTGCCGATGGGAATGGCCGACGTGGCCGTCGTGTTGTGGTCCCAATTCCTGAAGTTCAACCCCGGCGATCCGTGGTGGTTCAACCGCGACCGCTTCCTGCTGTCGGCCGGGCACGGCTCCATGCTGCTCTACAGCCTGTTGCACCTTTCCGGCTATGATTTGCCATTGGAAGACCTGATGAACTTTCGCCAGTGGGGCAGCCTGACGCCCGGCCACCCGGAGCTGCACCTGACCCCCGGCGTCGAGACCTCCACCGGCCCGCTGGGGCAGGGGCTGACCAACGCCGTGGGCATGGCCATCGCCGAGTGCTGGCTGGCGGCGCGCTTCAATCGGCCCGACTACCCGCTGGTGGATCACATGACCTACACCCTGGTCAGCGACGGCGACCTGATGGAGGGCATCTCCCATGAGGCGTGTTCGCTGGCCGGCCATCTGGGGCTGGGCAAGCTGGTGGCCCTCTACGACGACAATCACATCACCATTGACGGCCAGACCGACCTGGCCTTTTCCGAGGACGTGCTGAAGCGGTTCGACGCCTACGGTTGGCACACGTTGCGCGTGGACGGCCACGACCCGCTGGCGGTGCGGGCGGCGCTGGTGGAGGCCACGGCCGAGACGGAGCGGCCGTCGCTCATCGCCTGTCGCACGATCATCGGCTTCGGCAGCCCCAACCGGGCGGGCACGTCGAAGGCCCACGGCGAGCCGTTGGGGGCCGATGAGGTGCGGCTGACCAAGGAGCGGCTGGGACTGCCGGTTGATCAGCCGTTCTATGTGCCTGATGAAGCGTGCGACTTCCTGGGCGAGGCGGCGCGCCACGGCGCGACGCGCATGGGGCAGTGGGAGGAACTGCGGCGCGACTATGAGCAGGCCTTCCCCGATGACGGCGAACTGTTCGGGCAGATGCTCGACGGGGATTTCGACGTGTCTCTCGATGTGGCCGAGTTGTTCGAGGCGGGCAAGAGCGTGGCCACGCGCGTGGCCTCCGGCGTCGTACTCAACGCCCTCGCGCCGCAGGTGCCGACGCTGCTGGGCGGCTCGGGCGATCTGACGCCGTCGAACAAGACCGACCTGAAGGGCGCGGCCGATCTGCGGCGGGGGGACTTCTCCGGCCGCTACATCCGCTTCGGCGTGCGCGAGCACGCCATGGGCGGCATCCTCAACGGCATGGCTCTCCACGGCGCGATTCGCCCCTATGGCGGCACGTTCCTGGTCTTCTCCGACTACATGCGGCCGTCCATCCGCCTGGCGGCGCTGATGGAGGCCGACGTCATCTACGTCTTCACCCATGACAGCATCGGCGTGGGCGAGGACGGGCCGACCCACCAGCCGGTGGAGCATCTGCTGGCCTTGCGGGCCATCCCCAACCTGACGGTCATCCGCCCGGCCGACGCGGTGGAGACGGCCGGGGCGTGGCTGGCGGCGCTGACCAACCGCAGCGGGCCGACGGCGCTCATCTTGACCCGCCAGAATTTGCCCTGGCTCGATACGACGGTGGCCCAGACACTCAGCGGTGGCTACCTGCTGGCCGAGGCGCAGCGCGACGGGCAGCCGGTCGAGCCGGAGGTGATCCTCATCGGCACCGGCTCCGAGGTGCAACTGGCCGTGAAGGCGCGGGAGATGCTGGCCGCGGAAGGCATCGCCGCGCGGGTGGTGTCACTGCCGTCGTGGGAGTTGTTCGCCGCCCAGCCGGAGGAGTACCGCCAGAGCGTGCTGCCGAATCACGTGCGGGCGCGCGTGTCGGTCGAGGCGGGCGTGACCGAAGGGTGGGGGAAGTTCGTCGGGCTGGATGGGTTGTCGGTGGGCATTGACCGCTTCGGCGCTTCTGCCCCCTATCAGGTGGTCTACGAAAAGCTGGGGGTGACGGCCGAAGCAGTGGCCGAGGCGGCTAGAACTTTAGTACAAAGATAAGAGCGACGCTGAGAGACGCAGAGAAAAGGAGAGACGCGGAGGAAGAATAAGTTTCTTGCTCCGCGTCTCTCTGCTTCTCTGCGTCTCTCAGCGTCGCTCTTCAGGCTCCCAATATCGCACCTAAGGCCAGCCCGACGGCCACGGCCAGCACCACGCTGGAGACAAGTTCGGCCAGGTAGACCACGTCGCCATTGCCGCGCACCACACGCGGCCACTCCATCACCAGCCGCGGCAGGGCCACCAACGGCACGAGCAACATCTGGCCGAAGAGCACCAGCGTCGTGATGAGCACCCGCTCGGAGATGCCGACGAACTTGTTCGGCCCGGCCGGGAAGTTGGGCGGCTGCCCCTTCACCAAACCGTAGACGACGAACTTGAGCAACACCCAGGTGGGCATGGTAATGAACGCATAGCCCAAGAGCGTCGTCAGCAGCGGCGTCTGGTGGGCGCTGTCCACAATGCCCCCCCATAAGTTGTCCCAGGCCAGGTAGCCGCCGGCCACCAGGGCGATGAGGATGAAGAGGATGTGGAGAAACTGATCGAGAAAAAAGCGGAGGAGAGGCGCAATCGGGGGGCGGAAAAGGAATTGGGCGGCGTCGACGGCGAAGTGACTGATGCTGATGAACAGGATGCCCCACCACCAGTCGGGGTCAATCGGCGCGGCGAAGAGCGCGGTGACGGCAAATAGCACGATACTGTGGGCGATCACTCCCCTCAGTTCTCGGCTTTTCCACTGCGCCAGCGCGTCCCATTGCAACACATAATCGCCCACCAAATGGGCCAGAAACATCGCAATAACCATTACACTTTACCACTGCCGTCAGGCGACGACATACAAACGTATGTTCCAGCTACCCATAATGATACATCGTCCTGCGGGGCGCGCTGTGTTGCAGGACACAGTTGGCGGTAATCAGTGGTCAGTAGGTCAGTGGGTCAGTCTG
>WBZP01001442.1_pt1 | contig 29205 bp, 31 predicted proteins | sample 5204301 | NCBI WGS metagenome assembly WBZP01 (sample SAMN12412401, study PRJNA552823) | activated sludge metagenome | isolation source: activated sludge from nitrification reactor of wastewater treatment plant... | place: USA: Pennsylvania | collected 2017 | reverse complement strand
GGCTGAAGCCAAGGCTACGATTGATACCGTTGTCAGCAAGATCGACATCACAAAGAATGGGACCGGATATACCAGTACCCCGACCATCAAGTTTGAGGGCGGTGGGGGTTCAGGGGCAGAAGCAATAGCAACAATCACTAGCAACAGCCTCACAAAAATAGACATCACCAAAGGCGGGACTGGGTATACCAGCGCCCCCACCGTCAAATTCGAAGGTGGAGGTGGTAGCGGGGCTGAGGCCAAGGCCACGATTGATACAATCGTCACGAAGGTTGATATCCCCTCCGGCAAGAATGGGACCGGATATACCAGCGCTCCCACCGTCAAATTCGAAGGTGGAGGCGGTAGCGCGGCTGAAGCCAAGGCTACGATTGATACCGTTGTCAGCAAGATCGACATCACAAAGAATGGGACCGGATATACCAGCGCTCCCACCGTCAAATTCGAAGGTGGAGGCGGTAGCGGGGCTGAAGCCAAGGCTACGATTGATACCGTTGTCAGCAAGATCGACATCACAAAGAATGGGACCGGATATACCAGTACCCCGACCATCAAGTTTGAGGGTGGTGGGGGCAGCGGGGCTGAAGCTAAGGCTGTGATCGACACTCTAGCTAGCGGAACCAATGTGTTCACCAGCAGCGGACCAGATCAGCAAGGCCCAATCGGAGCAATCAGTGGAAGAACTGGTTCACCAACAGAGGGAGTTGTCCGCCAGCTTACCCAAATGCATAAGCAGTTTATGGAAAAGGACGATCTAGGAACGGTATTGGACGCATGCTTAACTGCCTCGGATCAACTGGAGGGTGTTTCCCCCAAAAAGCTAGAAGTAGCTGCTAATGCAGCCGATCGTTATCAAGAAGCGATGTTTCAGTTTCAGAGCGAATCAGAGAAGCCCGCCCCGAGCCAGAATGCGGATATACTTAAGCGATTAATGGAAAGAAAGGCAGTTACAGAAAAAGAATATTTGCAAAGGGCTAGCGAAATTACACTATCCCCACTTGGTGAGTATTGCGTGAAAACTGGGCTTCCTGCGGTGATTAAGGTTTATCAGGACCGTGAATCAGTTAGCGCGAACAAGCTCCAACTTTGCCGGTATGCTCTTGAGCAATCAGCTTCTGATCCATCATGGAAAGAATTCGCTCAACAGTGTGTATCCACAATTTTTAAGTAAAGGAGTTATTCTCCTCTCCTGCGAATTTGCCACTTTTCTCTAATCACAGGTTGAGCATGAGGGCCCACCGACTTTCGGTGTTCCGATTGAAAGTCGGTGCGCCTCTACTGTGATAATTTGTGATGGAGGGGGTAAAAATAGAAGACTTTATCGACTCCATAGAATCTATAGAGTCTTCTGAATCGACTGAAAAACAAAAGAACGGGGAAACCATTGACGGATCAAGCCCTTGTAAAATGCCCCTGAACGAGCTCTTAATCAGCGGGCCGTAGGTTCGACCCCTACACGGCCCACCAAACTTCTCGTCCGCGTATCGGTGGTTGTTCAAGGATAGCCACGGAAAAGAATCCCAGTCCATTAGCTGTTTTGCACAGTCCAGTCTCTCTTTTGTCGTGTGGTCTCGGCGGGGCACTGGTGCGTTCCCGTCGTGCGTGGCAAGAGGGTTCAGCGACTGGGCTTGCGCCGAGGGGTTCGCCGGGGTTGAACGGTTCGGCGTGCCTTCTTCGAGGTTTTTTTGCGCCGTAACTTTTTCGATGCGGGTGCTGGCGGTGGTACTTCCGTTGTGCTCATGATCCGACGGCTGGGCATCTGCGATTCAATATATCCCCTCAGTTCCGGGAACTTAGTAAACGCTTCCACCTTATGCCTGGCGGCCAAATCCGTGGCCGCGCGCTCGAACGCGTGCCGGAGTGGGCTTGGTGCAATCGGCGTGGCCAGGGCCTTGTCACGTGCGGTGGACCGAAGGCCCGCGAGATGACGCGGCTTCGAATTCTTTGCTGAGAGAGATAGCACGGCGGACACACTGCCGATGTGTTGCGTCCTGCGACCCGCCACCTCGGGTGAGTACATCTCCCCGGGCCTGCCGAAGCGCTCCGCGATCAGCTGTAGAATGGATGTATTGTCCAAATTGACGTGGGAGACACCGGCCGGTGCAAACGGACCCACGACGAGCGCCGGCACGCGCGGGCCTGTCGTTTCAAACGCCACTCCGTTGGGATTACGGTATTTGACCGGCAACGGCGGCACGTGGTCGAAACATCCGCCGTGCTCATCGTACGTCACAATCAACACGGTCCGGGCCCAGCGTTCCCTATCGCTCGACAGAGTCTGATAGACCTCGGCTAAGAATCGTTCCCCCGGGGCCATCGCGAGTGGAGGGTGATTGTCACAGGGACCTCTGCCGTGGATCGGGCTATCAGCGTAGTCTGGCTCGATGAACATGACCTGAGGCCAGTCCGTGTGGTCGGCTTCGGCAAGATCTTTGGAGAGGTCGCTCAGCGGCCTAAAATGAGACGTCAAAATCAACGGCGCCACTTTCGGCATGAGCGTGAAGAATGGGAGGCCCGCATAGTACACGCGCCAAGAGACGCCTCGGTCGAGTAACCACTCATAGACCGTCGTCTGGTTGGGTAGAATGCTGCCTGTATCTCGTATGTCCGAATAGCCGCACATGGACATCAATCGGTTCGGTGCCGTTGAGGTTGGGAGGCAGGCGAACCACCGATCACACACCGTATATTTCGCAGCCAACGCCGCCGTTGTAGGAAGACTCGAGGGGCGTAGGAGGCCCATTACGGGGGGCTGGTGAACGGACGTATGGAACGCGTTCTCAAATGCCATGACGAAGCCGTTCATCAAAAACGTTTTTTTAATGTCTGCGTACGCGAGCTGCGTGGCGATGGCGCTTGGATCATGGGGGAAATCGCTCGTCAATGGTCCGTCATCCGTCCAAAATGGAGCAATCCCCTGACCGTCGGAATTCGGGTTGAGAAACCGAAGGTCCTGCGGATCCGCGATCCCATCCACGTCCCGTCGATTGCCATACGTCGGGGAGGTGAGATACCCGAGCACGTGGTCGAAGGAGCGGTTCTCCATCATGACCACGACAATGGTCTCGACGTGTTGTTGTAATTCCTGTGGGGTCATGGGCGCCCCTCGGCCAGACACTGTGTATTCACGTTAATGACCAACACCGGTGGAATTGTTTCGCAGGTTTGTCCTTCGCCGACTGGCGCCGATAATGTCCAGTCACCAGCCAGTGGGGTATCCCGGAAGTCCCCCAGCACCGTTCCGGGTGTGAGGATGGCGGCGCGACCGGCATGCTGCACCGTATAGGTGCGCCCATCGTTCGGGTGTGATAGCACGGTTGCCACCTTCACCTGCGGGGAAAAGCGTTTGGCGTGGACGGTCGCCGTAACTCTCCCTTCCGTGCAGCTGGGTGTGGAGGTGGCATCACCCAGACTCGCGGTCAAGACCTCACGCCGTGGTGCGCCCGCGGCTACCTCGATCTCTTGCACGCTCCTCGTCGGGTTGCCCAAGAATCGCGTCACCTGGAGTTCGACATTCGTCGTGGCATTCGGAGTGATGACGGCGCGACCATCGTCACTCACTAGACCATCGTGCAGGTGATCACTTGGGGGGCGGACGATGATCCGGGCCGACCCGACCACGCTCCACTCGATCCGCACAGGTTCTCCAGCACAGATGTGGCGAGGGTCTGCCGTAAATTTCCGTACGTGCGGATTACAGGCGGACGACGCGAGCACGAATATCAGGAGGCCGACGACCGGCAGAGTCACGACTCGCCGCTTGTGGGGTACATTCCCTCGCGGTTTCCTCGTCATGCTCGCTCAGGCCTCTCTTCCACCATGGCCGCACTTGCTATGATCATGTCACAGAAACCGGACGATCCGATGCGTAACGTAACCGGCTCGTGAAATCCGTCAGTCTTCATTGGTGCCGTACGAGGACTATTATAAAGTATCGTGAGAGTCCGTTCCATCGGTCCATCCAGGTTGATGCCAAGGCTATCCCTCGGAGACCCTGCTATGGCGAAACAGCATCTCCACCCATCTATCCCGCAGCGATCAGCACCCAGTAGGAGAGGGCGCTGCACACCAGTCCCAAGACGGCGCCGCCTATCAATCGCCCATTGGCCAACCATTTAATGCGCTTGATTGATTCACCATGTTGGTGAAGGGCGGAGCAGTTGGAAAACGAAGCAGTTTCGTATCTTATGCGTGAACGTGAGCACTAACTGCCGGTATTAGGCTAAATGGTTCGTGTCGGGCGGTCACTGCTTGCCGCCTGTCGACCTAGTGCGACCCTCGGGTTTCTGACGCTCATCATGCTTTGAAGCGGTCTGCTGTTTTGGCCGCTACATTTTGGAGACAGGGTGCGCTCTTGTAGTGTCGTATCGTCAGTCGGTCTAGACAGTGGAAAAGACCTGCACCTGTCGCGGTTGAAGTGTCATGCGGATGCCACCTTTGGGCCGCAGGGTCACCATCAGGTGAGGCTCAACGCGCTCTTGGGCAAGGTGCAGCTCGTAGCGACGACCGATCAAGGCCAGCAGGAGTGGTCCTTCAACAGACGCAAAATGTAGCCCCACACAGGTGCGCGGTCCGGCACCAAACGGCATATAGGCATAACGAGAACCGGGCCGCCTGTCATCCAGCCATCGTTCCGGGAGAAATTGTTCAGGGCTCGTCCAAAAATCCGGATGTCTGTGCAGATTGTATGTGCCCACCAAGACAAATGCGCCTTCCGGCAGTGAGAACCCACCGACTGTCGTGGTCGTCGCCGCTTTGCGGTGGACAGCCGGAGCTGGTGGATAGAGTCGGAGTGATTCCTCGAAGATCGCACGCGTATAGGGGAGCTGTTCAAGGTCCTCCGCATTTGGGGTTCGTCCCTGGAGTACTCGGTCCACTTCCTCATGAAACCGCGCCTTCGCCTCTGGGTGTGTTGCCAGCAGGTACCAGGTCCAGGCCAGGGCGTTCGCCGTGGTCTCGTGACCTGCGGCAAAAATAGTCAGCGCTTCATCGCGCAGCTCTTGATCGCTCAGTCCCTCGCCGGTTTCTTCGTCACGTGCCTGAAGCAGCAGATCCAGCAGATCATCATGGTGCGCACCGCTCCGGCGTCGTTCCGCGAGCAGGCCATACATCAGCCCGTTCATGAACTGCATCACAGAGCGAAATTCACGGTTGCGTGCGGTCGGCACCCATAGGGGAAGGGACAAGGGATTGCTGAACGAGTCGAAGGCGTATTTGATACTGACTTGTAGCGCGTGGCTGACTCGGTCGATGTGTTGGGTCATGCTGGTGGTGAACATCGTTTGCGAGATAACTTCGAGAGCCAACTGCATCATTTCCGCGGCGATGTCGATCGTGCTCCCTGCCTGGTCTTTCCATGAGGCCAGGCGTTGCTCGCCTACGTGAGCCATGCGATCGGCCATTGCGGCTATTCGGGAGCGGTGAAAGATCGGCTGGATGATGCGGCGATGTCGCTTCCAGACCTCGCCTGAACTGGTCACCAAGCCATTCCCTAGCACGAGGGCGAGGCCATGTGGCTTCTGAGGGTTGTAGACCTTCACGAAACGGTCAGATTGTTTGACGAGCACCTCTTCGGCCAGATCGGGGTGACTGAATAGATAGAAGGTCTTCGGCCCCAGCCGAAAGCGGATCGCATCCCCATATTGCCGCCACCAGGCAAAGAGGGACTCCAAAGGGCGCTGCCTAAACGCACTCACGTGACCCAGCAGCGGTACCGCTCCGGGAACGTCGACCAGTCTGAAGGGGTGGGCTGAGTCCGGCATGAGAGAAGGGACGGTATCACAGTAGGTGAGGGGTGGCAAACAGGCATGGATCAACTCGGACCTTTGATCTGGCTAGCCCAAGAGCCACCGCTTTTGAATCTGTGTGATCTGCTACAAATCTAGGGGGATTGAGATAAACCGCGATTGCGGTCATCACGAGTGTCTGCATTGAATAGCTCATCGTGAGGCAATGGCCCAATTGGAATTATGCGTTTGGGCGTCAATGTACCGCACAACTCGCCTCCCTTACCGGCAGGTGTTCTTCGTATCCTCACAACGCTCCACGTTCCTATTTTGGATCTGTTTTTCGAGGAGAATCAGTATCAGTGCACGCACCAATTGTGTTCAGGCCCATACACAGTTCCGAGAAAAGTCCTTCGCTGTCGAACTAACCAGTGCTCAAGTTTGTCTTCGATGAGATGGGCTACACTACGTACATGCTGCCTGGTATGGTTTGTCCGGAGAAGACCCAACCGTACGGTAACCATGGATTCGCTTGTAGTCGTGCTCTATCGTGCGTTACGATGTCCAAGTAAACAGCGGTGCTTTGATATTGACGCGACGTAGATTTAGGAGGATGTCATGAGGCAAAAGCACATATTGACGGCCTTAGCCATTTTCGCCGCGACCGGAATCGTCAGCCATTCCCCGAGCCTTGCCGAAGCGGGGCAGGGGAACGCCATCACGCATTTCAACGGAATGATGAACGCAACACATTTGAGCGAATCTTGGCAAGATGGCACGCTCTCATCGTCGCCGCTTGACCGGTCGTTGATTCACAGGGTGGGAGCCGATAGCTATTCCGGGATGTCTGGACCTGACACAAGGTCAGGCAGTACAGGTTCGTATTCTCAGCAGGGGCCTGTGTCCGGTGATAAATTTGGCCCTACTGGGGACTATAAGTTTAGTTCACCCGCCAACGGCAGTCGATCTGGCTCCACCCCTTCCAATCCCTCCGACAACTACTTGAAGAAGGAATCGTCGGGATCCTCGGCTGGACCCTACGGTGGGTCCATCTACGGGGGGACCATCTATGGTGGTCTCCCATCGACGCCGAGCGCAGATCCCATGATCAAAGATTTGAGCCGGTAATCGTCAATAACGGAGAGAGGGGATTTGGCTGGAGGGGGAGGGAGCTTCCTCAGATCCGACGTCAATCGAGCTTTGTGGTTCTTTCACTTAACCAGATAGGCTTGAGAGCCCCAGCTCCTCAGAAGCCGCATGTGATAGCGGATCTATTCTCCTCATGGTGGTTTTGCTTTCTTGCCGGCAGGGTGCGGAAAAAGTTCACCAACGGCGTTGTCGCCTCGCTCAGAGGCTCAGCGTACGGCACTGAGTACGATTCGCCTCTTCGCTCGCTGTGGTTTTGCTGGACAGCTTTTTTCGCATCCTGCTGGGCTGTTCAGAGTCGTCTCACCTCTCGATATCTGTGACAACGACAGAGGTCAAAACGAGTTTTTTGCAGCCTGCTAAAGTATGTGTCGCGTGATGCACTAGATTTGCCACGCGTCCTCATCGTGGTCTGGCAGCTTTGCCAGCCAGGAGTTTGTGTGCCTCTTCTTCCGGAATCTCTTCAGGTGCAATCAAGACTGTGATTTGCAGTTCCGTCTACGAGCCCCTTGGGGAAATACATCCTAGGATGGTATTCTGAACTCTCGGTGCCTATTCGTCTCCACCCGTTGTGCCTGCATGATTATGGGTACCCTGCCCATGGGCAGCAAGATCTATGGCCGATTCCACACGTACCTCCTCATTTGAAAAGCACGACCTCTGGACTAAGGACCTGACGAGCATGTCCAGGTCTCGACGGTTGATCACTCAAGTGATCAGGTTAGCTACTGCCGTCGGTATGGAGTTCCGTCACCGCCTGCTCGATGCTCGGGCGGCCGGGCTGGTCTATGCGACGTTGTTGTCGTTGGTCCCGTTTCTCGCCGTCATGTTCTCAGTGCTCAAGGCCTTTGATGTCCACCACGTCATCGAACCTCTCCTGGCTCAGGTGTTGGAACCGCTGGGTCCAAAGAGTCACGAGATCACGGCCACGATCGTGGGATTCGTCGATAATATCAAGATCGGTGTGTTGGGCGTCGTTGGCATTACCGGTCTCTTCTACACGACCTACTCACTCATCGACAAAATCGAACAGGCGTTGAATGCGATCTGGCAGGTCAAACAGGGACGTACCTGGGAACGGAAGTTTGCCGACTATTTAAGCGCGGTCCTGGTAGGACCGGTCCTCGTTGTGAGCGCGTTCGGGATGGTGGCTTCACTCCAGAGCCACAGTCTGGTCCAGCGACTCATGGACATGGAACCGTTTGGGACGCTGCTGGTGTGGAGCGGCGAGGTACTTCCGTTGTTGATGCTCTGCGCGGTGTTCACCTTCTTTTATAAAGTGATTCCCAATACGCAGGTTCATCTTCGTTCGGCTGCTGTCGGTGGCGTCTCGGCAGCCATCCTCTGGATCATGGCGGAGGAGATGTTTGCAAAATTCGTGGCGGCTTCCGCTAATTACAGTGCGATCTATTCAAGTTTTGCCGTCCTTATCCTGTTCCTCCTGTGGCTGTACACCGGGTGGATGATTGTGTTGATCGGGGCGCAGTTCTCATTTTTCCATCAATATCCCACAGCCTATTTGTCTCGCCTGCTGTGGGAACAGGGCACGTATGTCTTTCGTGAACAACTGGCGCTCAAAGTCTTACGAGTTCTGGGACATCACTATCTGAAAGGCGATCGTCCCTTGATGTTGCCGGAACTCTCGAACGAATTGTGCATGCCCTTGTCGCTGGTGGAGGAGGAAGTCGAACGTCTCGTGGCCAATGGGTTCGTGGGGCGGCTTCAGGAACCGCAAGGGTTCAGTCTTCTGAAAGCACCCGACCTGATTTTCGTCAAGGAGGTACTGAATTCAGTGCGCAATGGAACTCCGCCATGGGTTGTACCCCACCTCGAGACTAGTGATCCGGTGTCTGCGCTTTTACGCCGTCGTGATCAGGCCGTGGAGCAAGCGCTGGCCGGGGAGACGATACATTCACTCCTACGTGATCGCTCGCCGTCTCAGCCGGCTGAGTCATAACGAGTCGCGGAAGAGTCTTATTCCCCACGGTGGGCATAAGGAGCGGGTCTACTCCCAATTTCCTCAATGGGCCTGAAAGGGGCGTGGTCTATGGTTGGCGCTCGGATGCCGGTGTAGTTTTATCCTGACCAAAGGAGCGCACGTAGAGTAGGACCTGCCAGGCTTCTTCTTCGGTCAGGATGAGCGGGATAAATGGCGCCATCGCGGTGCCTTTGCTGCCGTTTTTTAAGATCCAGAGCAGCTCACCATCGGTTCGAGCCGTCTGCCAGTCCTTGTCGGTGAAATTACGAGGTAAGGGGCCTTTGAGCGTTCCCGGTTCAATATCTGCTCCCAGTCCCTTGCCATCTCTTCCATGGCAGGTGGTACAGAAGGCTTTCCCCTCAAACAGCTGCTTCCCTTTGTCAATCGTCTCGTCGGTAGCCGGCAGTGGATTCTTCCATGTGCGTACCTGCTGGAGTTGGTCCACTGGTACTCGGGGTTTCAGGATGGCTTCATCTGCTCCAAAGGCAGACAAGCCTGGCAACCCTAGTATCGACACGACCGCAACCAGCAGATAGGCACCCATGTCTATTCCTCTCGTTTCATAACCGTGCAGGGTCATCGGCTCAACGCAAAGAGTCGACCTGATCCACGAAGGATCAGGCCGACTCGCTTCAGCCGACGATTTTATTTATCAGAATATCCAGGGAATTTGTGTCCCAAGGACTGCGGGAAACTCACAGTTCCATCAGGGAATTCCTGCCCATGCTGCCACAGTTGGTACACGATACCGTCTGTCCCTGCAGCTATTTCTACGACCTTGGCGGCCTGGTCAGCAGGCATATCCAGCACTTGAACTCGCCCGGTCGCGACCTCCACCTTATGGTCGTGGAAATGCCGGTGCCATTGAATGGCCGGGAGCTTGCGTGTGAGGTCCTTGGCGATGAAGTACTCGACCGCGACCAGCGGAGCCTTTGGATCGGTTGATTCGAAGAGCAGACATTGGAGGATCTTCTCGGAAATACCCTTGCAGTAATGATGGAACGGCCCCCCTGCTTTTCCATCCGCCATCATATGAGGCGCCTGGACATGAATGTCGTATCCGACGGCCGGACCTGCAGCAGGTTCCCCACTCACGGCTTTTTGTGTCGCAACGCCGCTACATCCGATGGCAACCAGTGCAAATGCGGCTAAGAGTCCCTGTCTCATTGGAATACCCCCCTCGTCAATTTGAGGAGCCCTCTCCTAGCCCATCTAGGTAAAGAACAACCTCAGTATTCGATGGAGCATTAGATAGCACATGGCTGAAAAGGATTCGAATAACTTCAAGAAAAAAGCTGCCACGCGTGAGCGAAGGCTAGGTGCGGATTACGATGATAGGACCGGAGAAGAAGGTGTGTTCGCCTTGGCCGGAGTAATGAGGTGTTGGGCTTGAGACGGAATCTTCCCCTGGGCATCCATCATCTCAAACATCAAACAGCACTTCAGTCTCCCGCAGACGCCGAGCAGGCGGGGATCATCGATCGGCAGGTCCATCTTCTTTGCCTGCTTGGCTGTGACCGGTTTTACGTCGGTGAGAAATGACGCGCAACATAACACCAGACCGCAGGTATCGATCCCGCCCAGTCGTCTGGCTTCCTCACGGACACCGACCTGGCGCATTTCAATCCGACCGCCAAACCGCCGTGCGAGGTCACGCACGAGCTCTCGAAAATCGATGCGTTCATCCGCCGTATAGACAAAGGTGAGCTGTCGGCGATCCATGGCTCCGTAGACCTCGACGAGTTTAAGGTAGACACTGAGATCGGCGGCTTTCGCCTTGCAATAGCCGGCCGCTTCTTCAGAGAGGCGCTCCAGTCTGGCAATCAACTCCGCTTCTTCAGAGTCCGGCTTACGCAAGATGGATTTCATGGCCCGCATGGGCGGAGTAAACGGAGCTGAGTAGGGGGGGGTGTAGACGATGCCGTAGGTTACTTCACCGTCGGCCTCGAGTAGAACTGGGTCGCCAGACGACAAGGCCAGCCCATTCGATCCCAACTTCTTGACTTCTCCTCGGTTCCTTATCTTGATGCCGACAAGCGAGACCCAGGTCGGCCATGGAGTTAACACATCGGGGTTCACAAGGGATTCCATATCCCGATCATACACAATTCCCAGGTGTGGTGAAAAGGATTGATGATGTGGATCATGTAAAAGTTTCAGCAACGGACTTTTCCTGATGAGTCTCGTAACACATTCATATTATGAATGAAAAATGCTAACACGGGAGCTGCCTGCTTGTGGTAGGCTAACGTCTCGGGGGGAGGAAGAGGGAGTGAGCCATGGGAACTATGTTGAAAGAGCGAAAGAAGATGCTCCGAATTCCCAATCAAGTCGTCTTGCCGTTCGGCTACCGCATCTCGGTTCGGCAGTTATCGGATGCCGAGATGGACAAGCGCGATTCGAATGCCGATGGGATCTGGGACGATGATACGAAGACCATTTATGTCCGGAAACGCCTTCCTGTAACCCGCCGCCGGTATATTCTGGCTCACGAGCTCGGTCATGCCTGGTTGGACTGGCAACATCGATATATGGACGATGGAAAGGCCAGTATCTAAGACGCCTCCCGGTCAGCCTTCCGCTAGACGCAGGATCTGTTTCCATTCGCCCGAGGTGACGGGCTGAACCGAGAGCCGAGAGCCTTTTTGCAGTAGAACCATGCCTTTCAGTGGAGGATCTTTCCGCAAGTCGTCCAATGGTAATAGTTTCGAAAATGTTCTGAGATATTTGATGTCGACCATATCCCATCTTGGTTCAGATGGCTTACTTGCAGGATCGTAATGCTTGTTCTTCTTATCGAACTGTGTGGAATCCGGATAGGCGGTCCTGACGACTTCTGCGATGCCGACGACCGCAGGGGGATCAGCGTTACTATGGTAGAATAGAACCTGGTCACCAACCGCCATCGTACGCATATAATTGCGAGCTTGATAATTACGAACCCCATCCCAACAGGTCTTCTGTCCTGGGGCTCGCGCGAGGTCCTCGATCGAGAACGTGGACGGTTCAGATTTCATGAGCCAATACTTTCTTGAAACCATTCCTATCACTCCCTTCTTATGATGCTCGACGGTACGGTAGGAAGCGCGGATGAACATCCGCGTTCTGAAGGCTCAAGGCTTTTCTCCTGAGCGGGACTCGATAAAATCGATCAGGGCATGATAGGTCAGTTCTCTCATTTTTGCCTTACCCAGACTCTGGCCATCCAGATTTGCCTCCAGCCACACACGGTCCGAGATGGGTGAGAGGGCCTCGTTACAGAGGTCCCACATGTTATGAAGAAAACTGTCTGGCAAGCCCACTTGTATTCCTTCCGATTCGATCCGGTCATCGAGTAAGGCCAACAGATCAGACACCGCCTGATCTGGGCGGTAGGGATAGGACGTAAATCCAAATTGTTGGTGGGAATGACTCTCCTGCTCAGCCTGATCGACCAGGTCTCGCATGTACGCTTTGAGCAAACCGATGATGTGACCAGAAAAAATTTGCGGCGATCCCATGCGTCATTATCGAGCTTCTGTGAAGAAGGAGCAAGCTGATCGACGATGACTTCGGACCGGCCAAGATCTCTGTTGAGAAGGAGAACTTTCCCGAGGCTGGAAGAGACGAGTGGTGGTTGGGCGGGGGTACACCTCGCTGCCTCGATATGAGCGACGATCTCTCATTGGCTATCTCATGCACAGCAGGGCCGGTGTACCCGCGCATTGTAAACTGTACGCCTTTTCCTGCGACTCGCAAGACCCAAAGATGGCCTTATCTGGAAGTCCATTTGGGGTAGGGTGATTGAACCGGTAGGATCTGCTGTGTGTGCTTGAAAAGATCCAATGGTGTTAGGAAGGGGCCTCATGGGCACAGTGGCATGATGGGGCGTTGACCCCCAGCTCTTGATTCGTGCCACAGACGCATATTACTGTCTATGCGCAAGTGAATAGAGGAATGAATCCGATTCTAAATTGGTTGCATCGATGACTTCCCAGGTCAGTGAGCGCTTCGAGATTGCGCTGAATACATCTGCCGGCCAAATTACCACGGCTGTCGATGTGCCGACCGGGTTCGTTCCCATTACGTCTATTGTGCCGCTCATGAGACGTTTGGGAGAAGAGGCTCAAGCCTTGGAGATTGCACGGGTGGGTGAGCAGGGAAGGGCACCATCCTGCCAAAAAGGCTGTGCGGCTTGCTGTCGAATGTTGGTTCCCCTGTCTGCACCGGAGGCGTTTGCGGTCCGAGAGTGGGTTCGTTCTCGCCCTGCCGAGCAACAAGCTCGTATCGTTGCCCGCTTTACTGAGACAAAAGTGCGGTTGCTTTCCAAGGGGATCTGGCAACAACTCTCGGAATTGTGCGGGGCCTCTGAGCCCTGCAGCGACGAAATCGTAGATGAAGTGAACCATAGGTATTACGCGTTGCGGTTGGCCTGTCCGTTTCTGGAAGAAGAAAACTGCACAATCTATGATGAGCGCCCTGCAGCTTGTCGTGAACTGCTGGTGACGTCTCCTGCCGATCGATGTGAGGATCTCCTTGCGAATCCGGTGGACACAATTGCCTCACCGATCCGGATCAGTACGGTTCTGGGGTTGTTGTGGCAGGATGTGACGAGCACGTCGACCAGGTTGATTCCACTTCCCCTTGCTCTGGATTGGGCAGAAGCACATGCACGAGAGAACGACCGAACCTTGAAGGGTCCCCAGCTTTTCGACCAAGCGTTGGATAAGGTCTGGCGATTTTTGAGCCAGTCATTTTCAGATGGAGGTAGAACAGCTGGCGGCTGATTGTTTTACACGATGGCAGCCAGATGAGAGGAGAAGGAATGCAGAAGCCAGTTGTGGTGTGTTTAGACCTGGAGGGTGTGCTCGTTCCCGAGATTTGGATTAACGTCGCGATGAAGACAGGGATTGATGACTTGAAGGTGACCACCCGGGAGATGCCGGACTATGACCAGCTCATGAAGCGACGAATGGGGATTCTCGATCAACATGGCTTGAAGATCGGTGAGATTCAGGCGGTTATCGCCGAAATGGGTCCATTGGAAGGGGCCATTGGCTTCCTCGGCTGGCTGCGGGAGCGCTGTCAAGTGGTCATCTTGTCCGATACGTTCTATCAGTTTGCTCAGCCCCTCATGCGGCAGTTGGGCTTTCCAACACTCTTCTGTAATCAGCTTGATATTGATGCGCAGGGCCGAATCGTGAACTACCACATGCGGATGGAGAATCCAAAGAAACATGCGGTCGCCTCGCTGAAGGCATTGAATTTTTTTACCGTCGCTGCGGGGGACTCGTACAATGATATTGGGATGTTAAGGGAAGCTGATAAAGGGTTTTTCTTCAGGCCGCCGGACCATTTGCCCAAAGAATTCCCGTCATTTCCAGTGACGCACACCTACGGCGAGCTTCAGGAGCGGCTTGTCAACATCGGCTGTTTCTCAGTCTGAAGCGTGCCAGCTAAATTGAATGAAATTGTGCGAGGCTTGATCTCGAGGCCCAGTGTTTCCAGTACCGTACTCCCGATTGCCGAGTCTGTACATCTCCTCCCTAGGCTGTCACGGCACTCCATCAGAAGTTGATCCAAAGCTGAGCATAGGCCCAGTCTTGACCAACTGCTCGTCGCCCGAGATTCTGAGAAATGTACGAACCGGGAAAGAGGTGACCGTACCCAGCCTGAAAGGCAACCATACCTTGCATGAAGAAGTGCGTCAAAGCAACGTCCACCTCGTCTCCGATATGGGTCTTGGTATTACCTGGTTGAGAGAAGACGTAGACACCTTGACTTGCTCGGTACCAATTGTCCTTCGCATTGGCGAGATGGAGGTTGGTGTACCATATTTCGATATGATCATCCGGAGAGAGACGGGCCTGGAAGTTTCCTGAAAAGCTCATCATGTTTTTCCATCCCATCACATCCATGTACCCCATATGGATGTGGTTGGTCGGGAAAAAGTTTTCAAAGGTATTGGCCGTCTTACATGCTCCGTAGGCTCCGTTTGATAACGTGCAATTTGCACGACCGTCACCGGACGCATAATCAAAATTGAATGCGATGCGAGGCTTACCGGGCAAGTTAAATGCTGTGTATCCGATCCAGTTTCTGGTAGCCCAGGCGTTGATGTGGAGACATTTCCCTTCTCCTCCGGGATCACCACAGAGGCTACTGGCACTGCCGGCGGTGTCCCCCATCTGGCCGAATTGGTAGACCACTTCACTTGAGAAGTCGAAGTAGCCTTTTTTCATGGCAATCCGGTTTCCGATGACATGGCGGGTTTGATTCCCATGCTTGGGAGTCCCAAGTCCTTGGAAGGAGACATCGCCCCCTCCAAGATTATTTTTGTAATAGATGTAGAAGGGTTCGATCAGAAAGCCTGGTACCGCCTTGATTTGATTGTAGAAGATAATAAAATCCGCATCACCAGCCGCATTTCTCGCCTGACCAGTGCCGCCGATATTCGGTCCGCCGCTTCCGAGGGTAGCGCCCTGCAGGAGATCGGTTTCCGCTGTACGAAACCAGCCGAGGTGCGTATCTATAATATTGGTCGAATACTGCAGCATCACCCCGTCGAATGACCATCCGGTATTGGCCCAATCAAAGTGACCGAAGAGGCTCTGATCTCCAAAGACGAGGTATTGTCGTCCTGCCTTGAGTCCTAGTCCTTGGACGCCTGCAAAGTTTCGAATCAACATGTAGCCGGCTCGAATTCCAAGGGTGCAGGCAGGTCGTACGTTTGCGGGGGTGGATCCAACAAGGGTCGAGCCGCAGGTATGAATGGCAGGATCTCCATTATTTCCCGCGCCATTCGCACCGACGGGCGTTCCATTCCCACCCCATGTTCTCGAGTCGATGAATTCCATGTAGAAATTGACGTCTGGTGAAAGGTCGTACCCGATACCTAATCGAGTCATCTGCTGGACGAATTGGTCGTTTGCCTTGCCTGGAAGGTTGTTGGCAACGAGTCCGGGTGCGTTACATTGGCCGGCGGCTCCAATACCGCCACCAAAGCAGACATTGGTCCGATACTCTGGTCTCACACGCATGTCGGCACGCATCCAGAGATTTTTCAGATTGAAATTGCGACCGATCTTTGGATCGAACGGCTCATACGCCTCTTTTTGGGGAATACCCCGCCCGATGACGATGGGGTTCGTGATTTTTTCTCCCTCAGGGAGTTGAAAGGCCGCTTGTACTGTGGAATGACCTGCGAAGAGACTGACCACTGTCAGGACTTGTATAAGTGCGTTCCTTGCGTATCCGGACTTCTTCGGTGTTCCCATGCCATTCAGTGTGTCCATAATATCGTTAGACAGGCAGATATCATCTAGTGCTCTCATCGTCAGGTGGATATGGTTGCGGTCTCAAAAGCCCAAGGGATTTGCATACGAATCCGAGGGGGAGAACAGCTGGGCCAAGGTGTCCAACCATCGTCACGAAGATCTTGATGAGTGTGAAGCTACGAGATGTGGGTGAGGCGGCTGTCTTTCTCCTTTATGAGGGTGGTCATAACTGGGTGTGATTCTATTTGGATCATAGAGGGCCGGACTTAGATAATGCTGATGGACTCGTCTCTTCCGGCTTGGGTTCGGCCGTGAGTTCTTCTTCGGCTTCTTTGAGGGAGGCTTGAAGGTCTTGTTCTACCATTTTGACTTCCTGCTGTATCATATTGAGCTCCGGCTCGACGGATTTGCGAAGGTCCTCAGCCGTATCTTTAAAGCCCCTGATGGCTTTCCCAACTTGACGACCAACTTCCGGCAGTTCTTTGGGTCCAAAGAGGAGAAAGGCGATGATCAAAATGATGAGGATCTCGCCTGCGCCCAGTCCAAACATGATTGGTTAGTGCGGTAATTGTCTGACGCCGCCCCGTCATTTGTTCATCCACCTTGGGGTGGGCTGTCAGCCTTGTTTCACCTGAGTGGGTTGGGTGGTCGCGGGCCCGGGCGATGGAGTTGGTTCAGTGTGAGTGCCGACCTGAGCAGCAGCGCTAGCCTGAGGGGCACCATGTGAAGGCTGTTCGCCTGGCGTGACATCAATCGCGTCGGCTTCATGAACCGATTTCTTAAAACCCTTGATGGCTTTACCGAGCCCTTCTCCCAATTGGGGCAGTTTCCCTGCACCGAAGATTATCAGCACAATAATCAGGATCAGGAGTAGTTCCATCCAACCAAATGAGCCGAACATGATTTCCTCTGATCGATAGGGACTACTGTGTCTGTCGATGACATGACAGAGTAGTGTAATTTCGCGCCCGTTATCCCCCTGAGGCTATCTGAATATTCAGGGACAAGTCAAGAAGCAGGGTTTCATGACGAGGGTGGGAAGGGTTGTATGATACCACCACCAAGAACATCGTCCCCACTATAGAATACAGCCGATTGTCCAGGACTTAATGCTCGCTGGGGCTGGCTGAATTGGACATGGAAGGCCGACGAGTTCAGCAGTGTGAGTGTTGCGAGCGTCGGTGGCGTTGCATACCGGACCTTCACGTACACTTCTGTACTCTGAGATGGGAAATCGGGAGCAAACATATTCAGGTCGTCGACGGTGCATTCTGAGTGCAGTCGTTCGCCCGGCCCGAGCACGACTGTATTGGTGGTCGGGTGTACCTGATGAACGTAAAGACGCTGGCCTGTGGCAATACCAAGGCCGCGACGCTGCCCGGGTGTATAGAACGCAATACCGTCATGTCGACCCAGTGGACGGCCCTCCTGGTCAATAAACAATCCCTGCTTCATTGAATGGGGCGCCTCTTTTTCCAGAAATGTTCGATAATCACCCTGACTCACGAAGCAGATCTCCTGGCTTTCCTTAAGCTCTTCCACGGGTAGGCCCAGCGCCTCGGCTTCTCTCCAGACTGCGGCTTTCTCCATGCTGCCTAATGGAAAGAGGAGACGAGGGAGCCATTCAGCCCGTAAGCGATAGAGAAAGTATGTTTGGTCTTTTCGAGGATCGACTGACCGTGAGAGGACGAAGAAGCCTCGGCGGTCATGCAATTGCGCGTAATGCCCGGTTGCCACATAGTCGAAGCTGCGTTGTAGCGCCAGCTCGATAAGAGTATGAATCTTTACCCGTTCATTACATCGGACACAGGGGTTGGGTGTCGTACCAGTGGTATAACCTTGGATGAAGTCGTCGATGACAGCCTGGCGAAATGTATGCCGGGTATCAACGACCTCGTGCGGGATGTCGAGGAGTTTCGCGACATGCCGTGCGATTCCAACCTTGCAACAGCCTCGCTCTTGCCACTTCTTTGATGTGGCGGTTGCGTCGTCTTCATGTTCCCATACCTGAAGGGTGATGCCATGGACGTCATAGCCTTGGCGGACGAGCAATGCAGCGGCGACGGAGCTATCAACGCCCCCGCTCATACCTAAGAGAACAGATTTCCGATTCATACAATCGGCATTGTACCGAGGGTCTAGGGGAAAGGGCTAGTCTACATTATGGGTAGCGGTGTCTATCAGAACTTCAGCAATGGTGGCGCGACGGTATCCGCCGCACGTCCGGTCATCAACCATGAAGGGTAATTCGTGTTGGAAGTCCAACCCCTCGGGCATGATAGTCCATGATGTCTGTGCTTCAGGCGATGTTGCCCATCGTCGATATTCGGGACCATGAGTCTGGCGAAAGGGTCCGGACTGTCCCGACGTTTAGGGAGGCTAGAGGCTGGTTGAGCGGGTCTTTCCCCGATAGGTGGTGGTGTCATGAGGGCTTTTGGACGAGGACTGCTCTTCAACCCATTTATGGGCACCCATATCGCACATACCATGGAAATGAGCCCCATCCTCGATAGAGATACCAGGGGTACGGATATCGCCAATGAGGATGCCCGGTTTCTGGATTTGGATTTTGGCTGTTGCAGAAATGGTGGCATTGACTTTACCGCTTGTGATGAGGACTCCCGCGGAGATCACCCCTTTCACGATGGCTTGCTCGCCGATAATGAGGGTGCCACTGGTGGTGATTTCTCCTTCCACCCGACCGTCAATTCGTATGGTGCCGTCAAAATTTAAGCTGCCTCGAAAGTCGACTCCCTTGCTGAGGAAGGTAAAGTTGTCGTCGGGAGCGGTGTCGGTTACTTGTTTTTCTCCGATAGCCCACATGAGCGTTCTCTGCTCCTCGTGACAAGCCCGTTGACGAGGAAGTGGTGAACGTAGCACACGGCGTATAAGGCTCGCATGCTACTGCGTGTCCCTCACTCACCACTCCGACGGTATTCCGCTAGACGGTCAGCCTGCGAACGGGTGGCTCATTAGCGGTCCCAACAGAATGAATCGGGAGATCTTTGTGCACGGGGCGGGCCTGTTGTTCCATCTCCAACGTTCCGTTGAATAAGACGCCTTCTTCCATCGAGAGCATTGGAGTGGTGACGCCACCGTTGATTACTGCTGGTGCCCGCAATTTCATCTTTTCTCGTGCGGTGATATCGCCGGTGATCTTTCCCTTACACACAATAGTCCCGGCCGTGACTTTGGCGTTGAGGATAGCATCTTCGCCAACAAGTAAGATGCCGTCCGTATGAATTTCTCCCTCGAGGGTTCCATCAATTCGCACGGTGCCGTTGTAGGAGATGGTCCCCTTGAACACGACTCCTTTACCGACGAAGGCGCTGACCTCTTGGCCGGTGTCAGGCCGTGGCATATCGAGTGCCGAGCTCATAGCATCCAAGTCCTTGTCCTCCGTGCGTCTACCATCTTGCTTATCTTTCCACATACGAACCCCTCCTCTCACAATGTGGGTAGCCCCAGACAGCACAAACGGTGCGGTGCCGTTATGTTCCATATCGGCTGGTTTGGGGGAGATATTTAGTGGTTGAAGAGGGGGGGAGCAAAATATTGTGGTTTAGGAGGGGGCGGGTAGGGTTGGGCCTGGTACTAACCCAAGATAGTTTCCACGAGCCCGTCAAGTTCATCAGAGGAGAAGTACTGGATAACGAGTTTCCCGCCCTGACCTTGGGGGTGGAGGGTCACTTTGGTTCCCAGACGTTTTTGCAGTCTGTCTTCAAGATCTCGCCATTGTGAAGTGTGGGCGGTGCGTCCGACGGGTTTTTTACCGATGATGGATTGCTCGACGAGCTTCTCTGTCTCGCGAACAGATAGATTTCCGGCTGTCACCAGTTTGGCTACGCGGAGTTGCGCCTCTGGTGTGGAGAGACTGAGAAGCGCCTTGGCATGACCGGTGGAAAGAGTTCCGTCTTCCACAAGAAGCTGCAGATCGGGGTGGAGATGAGTCAGCCGGATGAAGTTTGCGACCGAAGAACGGTCACGGCCCACCTTGGTGGCAACGGCTTCTTGGGTCAGTCCGAATTCTTTCATCATGCGTGAATATGCGCGAGCTGTCTCCATCGGGTTCAAGTCTTCCCGTTGGAGATTTTCCACGAGAGCAAGGAGTAAGGCTTCCTGATCCGTACAGTTCTTGAGGACAGCCGGGATGACGGTCAGTCCTGCCTCCTTGGAGGCTCGCCAGCGGCGTTCTCCGGCTATTAGCTCATAGGTGCCGTCGCCCTTACGACGGACCATAATGGGTTGAATAACGCCGCTTTCCTTAATGGATGCTGTCAGCTCAGCAAGTTCTTGCTGAAGGAAGGTGTGGCGTGGCTGGTAGCGATTCGGAACAATCTTGTCGACAGCGATCCGTTGTACATCTGCGGTGTCTTCTGTCCTGGTCATCCGGGCGGCGGGCAGCAGTGCGTCGAGTCCTTTACCGAGGGCTTTTTTCTCCATGGGCAATAAACTCCTTAGCTAGTGATACGTAAGACTGGGACCCGGAGGATGCCATGTTATACAAGATGCCTGGACGGCCGTAACTGGGTGCTTCTGCAAGCGCCACATTGCGGGGGATCACCGATTGGTACACCTTGTGCGCAAAATGAGAGCGTACTTGGTCTGCTACTTGTCGAGAAAGGCTGATCCGCGAATCAAACATGGTGAGGGCGATGCCCTCAATTTCTAGGTGTGGATTATATGATTGACGGACAAGATCGATGCTTCCAATGAGTCTGCTGAGACCTTCCATCGCATAGTATTCGCATTGGACGGGTATGAGTACAGAATTGGCTGCCGTGAGAGCATTGATGGTCAGAATACCAAGCGCCGGTGGACAATCAAGAAGAATAAAGTCGTACGTGTTTCGTATTTCAGCAATGAGTGACCGAAGGTGACCTTCTCGTCCTTCCAGATTCGCTAGCTCCACCTCGGCTCCAGCAAGATCGGCATTGGCCGGCAAGAGGCTGAGCCCAGAAATAGTTGTTTCTATTATTGATTCTTGAATAGTGCTGTTTTTCACAAGACAGCTGTATGTGCTGCTTTTCAATGTCCTCTGATCTACACCAAGGCCACTTGTTGCATTTCCTTGTGGATCCATATCAATCAATAATACAGCTTTTCCCTCAAGAGCCACTGCTGTTGATAGATTGATGGCAGTGGTTGTCTTTCCCACCCCACCTTTCTGATTAGCAACCGCTATAACTTTTCCCACGAGAAGACTCCTAGGCGAAATTATGTTCCACGTGGAACAGCGTGAGGGGATAAGTCGACACGATATGAGAATGTTGAGATAGTTCGAGAACCATAGGCATGAGGTAATTCAAACGTGTAGTCGCCCGCAAAGTTCCAATCTCGAGGTAATAGGCTTCTATCAAATGGTCTAGCTGAATAGATAATCGCTTTTCCACCTTCATTCAGTAAGTACCGTGCTTTCTGAAAAATAAGTGATGGATTAAGCGCTCTGGTCGTTAGATAGTCGTAGGTGATTCCTGCTGGACGTATGCTACTGAATCGCTCAATAGTCCCCTGAAAAACATCAACACCTTTTAACCGTAGGAGGCCAACAATGAAATGCAGGAATGCTGATTTCTTGTGGGCTGGTTCAACCAATGTCACGCAAAGGTCTGTTCTGATAATCTTTAATGGAATTCCTGGAAAACCTGCTCCAGCACCGACATCAAGAATATGGGAGCCGGCTCCGATATTCACGGCTTTTAGCGCCGCTAGGGAATCAATGAAGTGCTTGACAATCACTTCCTCATCTTTAGTGATGGCAGTGAGATTGAATGATTGATTCCAAATTTTGAGCTGTTTCAGATACAGAAGAAATAGTTGCGCGTGGACCGGTTCAATCGTGATGCCAATTTCACTTGCACCTTCATGAAGTAGCTGCTCAAGTTCTCCAGGTTGTTCCACGTGGAACAATTACGCTGATACCGAGAGGAGGTCAATAGAAAAGGTGGCCATCAAGATTTTTCACGCAGTTAAGCATTGTACTCGTGAATTTGCCGTCTATTTTTTTCAATTGCCACGAGCAGTAAAGAGATGGCGGCTGGGGTAATTCCAGAAATTCGTGATGCCTGGCCGACTGTCTCCGGCTTCACACGATTAAGTTTCTCACGGACCTCACGTGAAAAACCAGAGACCATGTTGTAATCAAACGAATTGGGTATCGATTTTTTCTCAAACTTCCTGACCTTTTCAACTTGCCGCACTTGCCTCTGTATATATCCTTCGTATTTGATTTGAAGCTCCACTTCCTCGGAAATATCATCATCCACTGGTTGTATTTCAAAAATATTCATAAGCTCATGATAACGAGCTTCTTGTCTGCGAAGTAACTGGGCCATAGATTGGACGGAAGAGGCATTTTCAAGATAGGTGCCCCTTGTCCGCAGGCTAATCTGTTCGGTGAATTTCGGTCTTAAACTCTGTAGATTTGAAATCTCTGATTCGATCAATTCCCTTTTGCGAACCAATTTTTCATACTCGGCGAGCGGGATTAGGCCAAGGCCGTATCCGATCTCCATGAGACGAAGGTCGGCATTCCCATGTCGAAGCAGTAATCGGTATTCAGCTCTTGAAGTGAACATTCGGTAAGGCTCATAGGCATCCTTAGTGATGAGATCATCCACCAGCACACCTATATAGGCTTGGGAGCGATCCAAAACAAAGGGTGGGGATTCTCTGATTTTGAGAACAGCATTAATCCCGGCGACCAAGCCTTGTGCGGCTGCTTCTTCATATCCTGAGGTCCCATTTATCTGACCTGCGTGATACAGCCCAGTCACCAATTTGGTTTCAAGCGTTCGGTACAGTTGCCGAGGAGGAAAATAGTCATACTCTATCGCATAGCCAGGTTTAAGTATTTTCGCGTGCTCCAAGCCCGGGATGGTTTTGAGTATGGCGGCTTGAACATCGACAGGCAGGCTTGTTGAAATGCCGTTTGGGTAGAACTCGTTCGAGTCTAGGCCTTCTGGTTCGATAAAAATCTGGTGACGTTCCTTATCGGCGAAACGTATGACCTTGTCTTCGATCGACGGACAATAGCGAGGGCCGGTGGAATCAATCACACCACTGTACAGCGGGGAACGATCTAAGTTTTGCCGAATCAATTCGTGTGTTGCCAGCCCTGTATACGTCAAATGGCAAAGAATCTGCTTCGTGGTGATGGCCTGCGTGCGATAGGAGAATGAAGGGGGCGGTGTATCACCAGGTTGGGGAGCCATCACGGAGAAATCGATGGTTTCTTTATCTAAGCGGGGCGGAGTTCCGGTCTTTAATCGGCCGAGCTCGAAACCAAGGTCTCGCATGCAATCCGAAAGCCGTTCTGCCGAGGCTTCGCCGGCGCGCCCAGCCGGAAAATGTTGCATGCCTATATGGATAAGTCCCTTAAGAAAAGTACCCGATGTCAGAATGACGGCTTTCGCGTTCATCGTCTCGCCCGACCCGGTGACAATTCCGGTCACGGCTCCACCGTGCACCAACAATCGATCGACAACACCCTCCGCTATCGTCAGCAGAGGTTCTAATTTGAGTGTTCTTTGCATCGCATGTCGATACAGCGCTTTATCACACTGAACCCGTAAGGCGCGGACCGCCGGCCCTTTGCTCGTATTGATAAATCTAAACTGGATGCCGGATTGATCGGTATTTCGGCCCATCTCGCCGCCTAGCGCGTCGATTTCCTTGACGAGGTGTCCCTTGGCAATCCCACCGATGGCCGGATTACACGACATCTGGGCAATGCGGGAAAGGTCCATCGTCAAGAGCAAGGTTGTGGCACCCATCCGCGCCGAAGCCAGAGCCGCTTCACAGCCTGCATGTCCTCCTCCGACCACGATCACGTCAAACGTCTGTGCCACGCATTCTCCCTACTTACCGATACAAAACTCTGAAAATATTCGCTCCAATACGTCGTCCGATGTAATACTTCCAATTATCTCTCCCAAAGCATCGGCCGCATCGTGGAGATCCACGGACAGAAGTTCGGGCTGCGCTCTTCTCTCGATGGAGGATAGTGCCAGTTGAATAGCAGCGATGGCTTGCTCCAATGCTACACGATGACGGACATTCGTGATCACCACCGCCTCATTGGATTCAAAGGCTGCCGTAAGGAAGCGAGAGGTGATGGCCATCTTGAGCTGCTCAAGACCCTCACCAGTTTGTGTGGAAATGGGGAGAATACGCTGGCATAAACGTTTCTCAACCTCCTCACAAAGAGGCTGTATGGTGAGCGAGGTCAATACATCTATTTTGTTTACAACGACCAGATGCTTAGGTTCCAGCGGTGGGAAGGGAAACTCAGAAACTCCGGCCTTCTGAACCTCACCGGCATCGACCAGATGGACAATTAAGTCCCCTTGCGCTTGAGCATCCCTGGATCGCTTGATTCCCTCCCGTTCCACCACATCTACCGTGTCGCGTAAACCAGCGGTATCCACCAGTGTAATTGGGAGACCATTCCAGATAACTGCTTCCTCAATAAGATCGCGGGTCGTTCCAGGGACATCGGTAACAATCGCACGATTATCACGAATGAGTCTATTGAACAAACTGGACTTTCCCGCATTCGGAGGCCCAGCGAGCACTACTCGTACTCCCTCTCGCAAAGCACGACCGGTCCGGGCGGTGTCCAAGACACTCTGTATCTGGCTCGCGATATGCTGGAGGCTCGTTCTAAGCTCATCTCGAGTGACGAAAGAAATCTCTTCCTCTGAAAAATCGATTTCAGCCTCAATCCGTGCCTGAAGCGATAAGAGGGTAGTGCGTAATTCCTGCACATAACGTCCCAAATCTCCACGGAGCTGCCGCTGAGCAATGCCAAGAGCAAACTCAGACTTTGCCTTGATGGTATCTAACACTGCTTCAGCTTGAGACAGATCCAAGCGACCATTCAAAAAAGCCCGCTTCGTGAATTCACCAGGTTGTGCCAAGCGAGCACCAGCTGCAATGCAAGACTCACAGACGCGACGGAGTACCGTCGTATTGCCATGGCAATGGAATTCCACCACATCCTCAGCGGTAAACGAGCGTGGCCCTTTCATGTAGACAACCAAGCCTTCATCAATAATGTCTTCATGCATCACCGATGGATGGGAATGGTCGGCCTGATCGGCATGAGGAGCCGAGATCAAATCCGCAAGATGGAGAGTATGTGAGGGGAGGGTGATGAGGGTTCCGTTTGTGCGGAGCCTCACAATTTTTGAGGCAATGTCTGTTGCATGCTGACCGCTAATGCGGATGATCCCAATGCCTCCCTCACCCATCGGGGTTGCAATGGCGCAAATTGTGTCCTCAGTTGCTCCATCGATAGGCACGATCCACCATAGTCGTGACGCCTAGTCGTATGAGGCCAGCTCAGAGAACTTCACTTTTGCTTGCTCGGCTCATCCGTAGTCAGAGCCACTGATCGATTTTTAAGAAAGAACCGGTCCGTGACAAACTGCTGGGCGATGGACAAGACGTTGTTGGTCAGCCAGTACAAGACTAAACCAGCAGGAAAATTAATAAACAGGAACGTCATGACGACGGGCAGCATCAACATCATCTTCGCCTGGGCTGGATCCATCGTGGTGGGCTGAATCTTCTGCATCACCATCATACTGATTCCCATGATAATGGGCAGAATGTAATAGGGATCCTGAACGGACAGATCAGTGATCCAGAGGCCCAGGGGCGCTTGGCGAAGGTCAATCGTCATGTAAAGAATATTGAACAGCGACACGAACACCGGCATTTGAAGGACCATCGGGAGGCAGCCACCCACCGGATTGACCTTATGGTCGCGGTACAGTTTGATCAGCTCCCTATTCAATCGGTCACGATCATCCTTGAACTTCTCTTGGAGTGCAGCCACCTTCGGTTGGATAGTCTGCATCTGTTTCATCGACGAGTAGCTCTTGTACTGCAAGGGGACGAATAACAGCTTGATTGCAACGGTCAATAGGATGATGGTGAGACCGTAATTGTGGGTGTACTCATTGATGGAACGAAGTACAGAGAAGATTGGTTTGGCTACAGCCCGCACCGTGTCCCAGCTACCGAACAGAAACCATCCGAAATCAATCGTATCCTCAAGTCTGATATGCAAGTTTTGAAGGGTGTCAAACTCCTTCGGTCCCGCAAATAGCTGTAACGCGAGTGGGGCACCTGATGGATCGACGCCCATGCGAACACCGGTGGATACGAGTTTCTCACCTTGTTTCTTCGGCCAAGCGGAGGCACTCCCTTTTGGAATAAGCGCGGACATGAAATACTTATCCTGCAAGGCCGTCCAAGCCAAGGCACCTTTACGCTCCGTGTCAGATTCCGGAGCATCGGTAACAAGCTTGTCGTCGATCAACGACACCGTCCCTACGGAACCGATAAAGCCCTCGCCCCACTCCACTACGCCAAAATTAGTGCCCAATTCGACTTTCAGCGGCCCTGGCAGTCCTTTGGACGTCAAGCTGATGTCCACGATATAGCTGTCAGAATGAAAAGTAAGTTGTTTTTCAAGGAGTACGCTGGAACCAGGGTTGCTATAGGAGAACGTGAGGTGGCCAGTGGGGTGATCCTGGTCCAAGGTCGTAAAATCTTTCTCCACCCTGTAGAAACCTTCCCTCAAATCCTTCGCCAGCGCCGCGTCGTCGGTTGTAACGGTGAGGGGGTCAGCAAATTTTCCCCCTTGTCGAACGAGCTGGACAAAAGACTTCGCATCAGAGCTGTTGCGATATCGTTTCAGTTCCCAGCTTGTCAGGATGGCTCCTCTGGAGGTGAATTTGGCACGATAGAGCTCGGTCTCTACCTCAACTGTTTCTGCAGCGACAGACTCTGTGCGAGCGGATGGTACCTTTGGGGTATCAATACGTGGGGTGCCAGGGGATTCCGCGGCTTTCCCTGCCGTAGGAGGCCCCGGCTGGTTTCCTGAACTGGTGCCGGGAGCAGAGGCCGACTCATCAGGGACTGCTACCGTAGAATCTGAAACGGTTGGTGGCGGCAGCAACCCCAATCCTTTGAGGGCATATTCATATCCAAAGACAATCGCGGCCGAGAGTATTAAGAAGACAACCAGGCGCTTTTCCATGTGGAGGTTATACTTTCGTTATTGAAGTGAGGCTTGTATCACTACCTGACTGGATCTTCCCCTCCAGGATGGAAGGGGTGACACTTCAGCAGTCGGACACAGGCTAACCAGAATCCATGCCAGGCGCCGTATTTGGCGATAGCATCCGAAGCGTAACGTGAACATGACGGATGAAAACGACAAGTCTGACCATACATCGGTGAGATCACCAGCCGATAGCCCTGTAGAACCCATAGAAACACTTGTTTCATGCTAATCTCAATCAGGGCGAAGAAGGCGCATGCGCTCCAGGGACGTCTTCCAGGCGTGAATTAAATCCTTCCGCGACGACAAGAGAACGTCCTTTTTAGGGAAGATGAGGATTCCACGTCCGGCAACCAATTCCGAGTAAGAATCCCTCACCAACTCGCGAAACACGCGCTTGGCACGATTGCGTCTGACCGCATTCCCAAATCGCTTTCCAACGACAATTCCAATTCGAGTCGGCGCCTCGTTCATATTGTAGGCCTGAAGGTTGAAGAGCACTGTCGATATGCGCCGACCATATTGTTTGACGGCTTGGATCTCTCGGTGACTCTTTAGGAAAATACCAGCATGTTTGTGTATCTTGGGTGGTACCGGATAAGGGGGTGTGTCTTTGTCGTATCCCATCCGCTCTTGACCCCGGAGAAGATCGCAACTGGTAGGTGGGCGTACGCTCTAACGGGAACGCAAGAGATTGGGGAGCGACACGAAGAACACCTGCATAACCCGAGACAACAACTTAGACAGTCAGCCGAGCGCGTCCTTTCGCGCGTCGGCGCGCCAAGACCTTACGCCCGTTTTTTGTGCTCATGCGTTTTCGAAACCCATGCTCACGTTTTTTCTTTAAATTGGACGGCTGCTGAAATGTAAACGACATGGTTTCCCTTTCCTTCCCCAACCTTAGCGAAACAAGGATGAAATGAACGGTGGATTATAGGGGAGCCAATGATGTCTGTCAATTTTATGGCCGTGTGGCTCGTGATGGATCGTAAGGACCCCATATCTATGCAATCCGCTCTGCTTCTGTTGAGGCGGTTTTGTGGTCGCTCACCAGAATGCCACAAAACCCATCGTGACAAGGCAAGCATCTCCTGTACAAGTGGCTGAAACAGAAGGGGGTCATGATTCAAGAACAAATACGACGAGTGGCATTGGGCTTGCTCGCTGTTTTAGGTGTGTTAGTATGCCCCAGTCGAGCGCACTAACCTGTTTATTTAGTGAGCTGACTTATTCAGGAAGATCGACATATAATTAGGTATAAGAATCGTTTTTATTAAGGAGGACCCACAGCATGGTGAGAAGAGTAGCCCTTGTATCGATAACACTGACCCTTGCCCTTACCGCAGGGTGTGCAGACCCCCCTACTCAGCAGGTCCAAGAGGCCGAAAAGGCTCTGAAAGAGGCACAGGAAAGCGGAGCGGCTACATATTCTGCGGAGGAATATGCCAAGCTGGAGGGGACTCTGGCGGCCATGAGGAAGGAAGTCTCAGATCAAGAAGGGAAATTCGGACTGTTTCGGGACTATGACAAAGCGCAACAACTCTCCGCTTCAGCCAAGGCAGAGAGTGACCGAATAAAGGCCGCATCAGCTCAAAAGAAGGAAGAGGCCAAAGCGGCGGCATTACAGGCTCAACAGGTTGCGGAAGAGGCTGTGAGAGCGACTCAAGATCTAGTTGCCAAGGCCCCTGTTGGAAAGGATCGTGCCGCAGTGGAAGCGATCAAGAACGATGTGGAAGGTTTAAAGTCGTTGCTCAAACAGGTTCAGGCCTCGATCGATAAAGAAGATTTTCCAGCTGCACAAACTCAAGCCAAGGCCATTCACGACATGAGCCAAGCCGTTTCAACCGAAATACAGAATGCCCTCGCGAAGGTCGGGAGAGGTAAACCTGGACGGAAAAGATAATCGCGGCATGGGAGGAGTGCACACATATAAGACAGTCGCCGCAATGCTCTGTACGGCTTGCTTGGTCGGCTGTGTACAAGCTGTTCCTCCCGATTTGGTTGCCGCTGTTGAAGCCATCG